>Ga0308160_10000653_pt1 | contig 60752 bp, 55 predicted proteins | sample PhyFR1_FD_201036 | JGI IMG/M metagenome (GOLD analysis project Ga0308160, IMG submission 201036) | Phyllosphere microbial communities from UC Gill Tract Community Farm, Albany, California, United States - DLSLF.R1 | ecosystem: Host-associated > Plants > Phyllosphere > Unclassified | place: USA... | reverse complement strand
AGCACACCTCCGGCGTGCTGCACCTGCGATACGTTTCTGTTTCTACACCAATCCTATTTCTACGGAATAATTTTCTGCATGGTCCCCTTAGTATTCTGCAACGGCCTGTCGCAATCAGAGGTTCCCGGAATTCCGGTATTTATCTGTTTTGTTTTACCTTTGCCGCTTCGTTTAAAATAATAATGAAAAAGAAATGGGCAGCCTGAAGAAATTGGAAATTAAAAAGAACATTCAGAAGAAGGAAGACAAAAACCTGTCGTTCCGGGTATTCGACCTGACGGAAGAACACCTGAAAGCATACAGGCAGCCTCATAAAAAAGACCACTTCATGATCATCGTTATCGAAAGCGGAACCCTCAGCCTTCACATCGAATCGAAGATCCATCCGCTGAAAGCCGGCAAAATTTCGGTGGTCTTTCCGGAACAGGTTCATTTTATTCCGGATATGAGCGATGATGTACAAGGAAAGATTATTCTTTTTGAGGAAATTTTATTCTGCTCCGATATCCTTAAGAACGAACTGAGTACCTATAATGTAAATCTTTCCACCCAGCTGAACTGCACGATCCTTTCACCTGAGGATTTTAAACAAAGTTATGAGCTGGTTCAGAGCATTCAGGAAACTTATGAGAATCCAAGCCTCATTAAAAAAGAACAGGCGAGATTCCAGATTAAAATTTTCCTGCTGGGCTTAATTGAATCGGTTCACGGCCTGCATCCGGTATTGCATAAGGAAACGCCAGATCAACCGCTCTACATCCGGTTCAAGAAATTACTGAACGAACAGTATAAGCAGTACCGGACGGTTCAGTACTATGCGGGAGAACTGGCCATCACCCCGAAAAAGCTGAATGCCGTAACCAAAAAGCATGGTGGTGAAACGGCCATCCAGGCCATTCACAACCGGATACTGATGGAGATCAAACGTCAGCTGATGTTCTCCGATCTTTCGCATAAGGAAATTGCCTTTGACCTGGGATTCAACTCCCCTTCCGCCCTCAACAAGTTTGTAAAAGCAAAACTTAAAGAAACACCCACCGAGCTTCAGCAGGAACTGGCGCAAATGTATAATGCATAGTCCTGTTTGTATAACACCGCTCATTTCAGTCTGGCTAATTTTGTCCTGTTAAAAATCAGAAAGAAAATGAGTAAATTATTTATTGCAGGAGAAGTTTTCCATGGTGCGGGAACGCTGGAGGAACTGAAAAACATCAAAGGTAAGAAAGCAGTGATCGTCACCGGCGGAAACTCGATGAGAAAAAGCGGGACATTGAATAAAGCCATCGCTTACCTTACTGAAGCCGGCATTGAAACCCGGATTTTCGAAGGTGTGGAAGAAGACCCGTCATCTGCCACCTGCCTCAAAGGTGCCGAAATCATGAACACATTTGAGCCGGACTGGATCATCGGTCTGGGAGGGTGTTCGGCGATTGATGCGGCTAAGATCATGTGGGTATTCTATGAATATCCTGATGCGGATTTCGAGGCGATGATCAAGCCTTTCACGGTTCCTGTCCTGAGAAATAAAGCCAAATTTATAGCCATTCCTTCCACGAGCGGAACCGGAACTGAAACTACGGGTCTTGCCGTGATTACCGACAGGGAAAAAGGAGTAAAATACCCGGTTGTTTCCTATGAACTGACTCCGGATATCGCGATTGTTGACGGCGAGATCTGCGCTTCTATGCCGGCGCATGTAACCTCCAATACCGGACTTGATGCACTGACCCACTGTGTGGAGGCTTATGTTTCCAATATCGATAACAATATCGCCGATGCGCTTTCCAAGGGGGGCCTGAAGATCGTTTTTGATAATTTAAAAGAAGTGGTAGAAAACCCGGACAATATTACCGCCCGTCAGAACATGCACGATGCCTCGTTTATGGCAGGTCTGGCATTCAACAATGCGTGGCTGGGAATTGTCCACTCCCTTTCCCACCAGGTCGGAGCGCTGTACGGCATTCCTCACGGGGCTTCCAATGCGATTTTCCTTCCAAATGTAATCCGTTACAATGCGCAGGCGACGGAACGTTATCCTGACCTGGCCCGGGTAGTCGGCAAAGCAACGGCTGAGGATCTTGCACAGGCCGTTGAAACCCTCCGTTCTGAAGTAAACAACCCGTCAGCGATCAAAGATTTTGGAATTTCGAAAGCGGATTGGGACAAAAACATCGATTACATTACAGCCAATGCACTTGCTGATCCTTGTACCGGATTCAACCCGAGGGTTCCTTCCCTGGAAGAACTGAAAGCGATTTACAATGCCTGCTACGAAGGGATTGTGTATGCGGAAGAGGCTGTGGTTGCGGGATAAACATGGTATCGAAGCAGAAATAAGATGAAAAGGAAGGAAGATGGAAGATGGAAGTTTTTTATGCCTGTCATCGTGACTGAAAAATGATCATTGAAAGTCATATCGGTATTTTTCAATCTTCATTTACTTTAAATAATTCTTATTTCAAATAGATTGAATCGTATCGGATTGATCTAGTCTGTATCATGAATTTGATACTAAGATGAGTGCTGTATACTCAAAGTTACGCCGGGCTTCAGCCCGGTGCTATTGAAAACTACGTCATCAGCTGAAGGTCAGATCTTTACCGTATTGCTTTTCCTTATTTTTAATAAACGATATCCGGCAGGTTCTGAGGACCTGCCGGTTTTTTGTTGTCTGCGATGATTAGCCCCGATAGGAACGGCATCCTTTTTCTGCAGCGGGAACGGGCGGAGGCGAAAAAGATACAGTGGATAGCGGGAAACAGCTCCTGAAGAAAATAGAAGAATGGATGCCGGATGACAGAAGTAAAATCATTACAGAAAATCTGGACAAAGAATAAGCCGGGATATGACAGGCCTCCCCTACAGAGCTTATTAAAACGATGATTTCTTTCTATTAACAGATCGCTCCTCCGGAGCTTTTTCAGGGTATAAGGGTGAACTTGAATGACTTTGTTTCTTTTGTTGTTTCCATGATCAGACATAAAAAAAGCCGCTCCTGTTGAGCGGCTTCTTTGGAATTTATTTGGTCCAGTTGATTTTGGAGTGTTTTACGTCTGAAGAATTGGTTCCAATCATGAGGTCGAATTCTCCCGGTTCCCAGTCGTATTTCAGGTCGCCGTTGTAGAACTTCAGGTTTTCTGGGGTGATGTCGAAGGTTACCTTTTTGGATTCCCCTTTTTTCAGCATGACTTTCTGAAAGCCTTTCAGTTCTTTTACCGGTCTGGTGATGCTTCCTACCATATCCCTGATGTAGAGCTGCACTACTTCCGCCCCGTCATAATTTCCGGAATTGGTAATGGTGACGGATGCCTGCACGGTCTGGTTTCCTTTCGGGTTGGCATTGGAAACGGTCATGTCCGAGTAATTGAATTTCGTATAGCTCAATCCGTATCCGAACGGGTATAACGGCGTGTTGCACTCGTCCATATAGTTGGAACGGAACCGCTGGTATTCGCATTTTTCGGTCAGCTTCTCATCCAAAGGACGACCGGTATTCTTGGCGTTGTAATAGATCGGCACCTGGCCCAGGCTTCTCGGGAAGGTCATCGGCAGTTTTCCGGAAGGGTTTACTTTTCCGAAAAGAACATCGGCGATGGCGCTTCCTGCCTCGGATCCCGGGAACCAGGCATTCAGGATGGCATCCGGCGTATCTTTTACATTGGTCAGAGCCAGCGGACGGCCGGTGAATAGGACCATGGCGATCGGTTTCCCGGTTTTCTTCAGTTCGTTCAGTAGGTCTACCTGTGACTGCGGAATAGTGATTTCGGTTCTTGATGAAGATTCACCGCTCATTTCAGCGGATTCCCCGATGGCCAGCACAATCACGTCTGCTTTGTTGGCAACGTCTACCGCTTCTTTCAACAAGGCTTCTTTGGAACGGTTGTCACGGTCGGTTTTCTTACCGTGCGCCGCATAGATGTCTTCCAGCTTAGCATCATAGTCGATGTTGGCCCCTTTAGCGGAAAGGAATTTTACGTCTTTACCGTAGCTTGCCTGAAGGCCCTGCATTAAATTCACAGAGATGGCATGTTTGGTGGCTACGCTCCAGGTTCCGGCCATGTTCATCGAGTTGTTTACCAAGGGGCCGATTACCGCTACGGTTCCTGATTTCTTCAACGGCAGCACCTGGTTGTCGTTTTTCATCAGGACCATTGACTGGGCCGCTGCGTTTCGAGCGATGTTCCGGTTTTCCATGCTGTAGACTTCCTTCGCTGCCAGCTTCGCATCGCCGTGTTTGTACGGATTATCGAATAAGCCTAAATCGTATTTGGCCTCGAGGACTCTCCTGGCCGCCATATCGATTTCCGCCTGGGTTACTTTTCCTTCAGCCAGGGATTTTTTCAGGGTGGTTAAAAAACCTTCGCCCACCATATCCATATCGATCCCGGCTTTCAGGGCCAGCGCCGAAACCTGCTGAAGATCGCCCATTCCGTGGTCTACCATTTCATTGATCCCGGTATAATCGGTTACCACAAAGCCTTTGAATTTCCATTGGTTTCTCAGTACTTCGGTCTGCAGCCAACGGTTTCCGGTAGCCGGAACGCCGTCCACTTCATTGAAAGAGGCCATGACCGACGCTACACCTGCATCCACAGCAGCTTTATAAGGCGGGAAATATTCGTTGTACATTCTTACGTGGCTCATGTCCACGGTGTTGTAATCCCTTCCGGCTTCCCCGGCTCCGTAGAGTGCAAAGTGTTTTACACAGGCCAGGATATTGGTGCCGTTCGCCAGGTCTTTCCCTTGGTAACCGTAGACCATGTTTTTAGCGATTTCACTTCCCAGGTACGGATCTTCCCCGGAACCTTCGGAAACCCTGCCCCATCTCGGCTCGCGGGAGATATCCACCATCGGCGAGAACGTCCAGTTGATTCCGTCGGCCGCTGCTTCCTTGGCCGCTACCCTTGCAGATTGCTGCACCAGGTTCATGTCCCATGAAGCCGCCAATCCCAAAGGAATCGGGAAAGTGGTTTCATAGCCGTGGATCACGTCCATCCCGAAGATCAGAGGGATTTTCAGTCGGCTGTTTTCTATCGCTACTTTCTGTACGGCTTTGATCTTATCCGCTCCTTTTATATTGAAGAGTCCTCCGACCAATCCCTGCTCTACTTTCTTCCCGATATCCGAGCTTTTTGCCAGTCCGGTAGTAAAATCCCCTGAGCTCGGCAGGTTCAGCTGTCCGATTTTTTCATCCAGCGTCATTTTCGCCAAGAGGCTTTCGACGAAGGCTTTCTTTTTCGCCTGGTACTGAGCTGTCTGATACGCCTGCACGGGCTTTGTTACCATTTCCTGCGCCGAAAACACGGGAGCCAGCGCCAGGGTGGCGATTACAATTAACTTTTTCATTATTCTATCTTCTTTAATTATAGTTTGTTTTTGTTTTTAAACGCTTTATCTGCTAAGGTTTATGCAACTTATTGAGAATATTTTTGTCTGCAATGGTACTTCCATAAGCTCAGCATAAACTAGTCACCGCAAATGATATGACGGTTTAATTTTTTATTTTTAATTATTTCTCTTTTCTTTTAGACAGCATCCACCGGTACAGTTCCGGATTGGAATAGGTAGAATCCCAGGAATTATGGTTGTCATTCGGGAAAATGGTAAGTTCGGCTGACGGATTTACCGGATGCAGCTTCTGGTAAAAATTGAAGGCGTTTTCCGGAAGCACCACGTCATCCATTCCACCGTGGAAAATTTTCATGTTCAGGTTTTTGTACTGATGGATATTGGCGTACATCACGCGGTCCGTCGGGGCACATACCGGAACAACGGCGGCAAACATTTCCGGATGTTCCATCGCCAGCTTCAGGGTTCCCCAGCCTCCCATCGAAAGGCCGGTCAGGTAAATCCTGGAAGCATCCACTTTATATTTGGACTGAATTTCTTTAATGAGACTATAGATGGTTATGGTATCCCACCAGGTATTTTCCGGGCACTGCGGGGCCAGGATCGCCACCGGTTCTTTAATCAGACTTTTGTAGGTAAACGGGCTGTGTGCTTTTACCAGCTCCAGGTTATTCCCTCTTTCGCCCGAACCGTGAAGGAATACGATCAGCGGGATATTTCCTTTGGCATTCTGCGGATAATCGAGGATGTAGTAGACCTTTTCCTGTCTTTTAACTTCTTTATTAAACTCGGCCTTCATTTCCTGGGCGTTGACACTTAATGACAGTGGCAAGAGTAAAAGTGGCAGATGTTTCAGTTTCATTATCATTTTATTTCCTGTTTTGGCTGAAGCTTTTTAATATGCTGTTTTGTCCGTACGCCCTTCTGTATTTGGGATAACGTTGATCATATCTTGTTATTTTTAGCCCCGATTGCAGCGGCTACCCCACAGCGAGCCTGAAAGGTGAGCGAGGAGTAATAGCGGAAAGCGGGAAACAGCTTCAAATTACTAAAATTTATTTTAATGGTTACCTGATGTTGTATTTTTCAGACTTAAAACTCAGCTTTTTCAGTCCCTGCCGGATTTCCGGAGCGTTCATGAAGAGTTTCCAGAGAAATCCGGTCCTGTAGTTTTCGATCATCGGAGCAATGGTTCCCTGATCAATGGCCAGATATCGTGGGGTCGTCCAGTTGTCATAATGAATGGAATTGGCATCATAAGGACCAGCCGATCCGATGAATTCCGGCTTTTGGGTGTATAGAAATTGCAGGAAGTCCATCGATTCTTTCGGGGTATAGGGGAAACTGCTCAAAGCCGCGGTCGGAGTAATTACCCCTCTGTCGTTCTGCGGGAAATGGGCATCATAACCTACACTTCCATCCTGATTTCTTGAGTAACCGGCGGTCAGCCCCCAATAGTTTGGCCCATAGCCTTTCCAGTGTTTCGGGTTCTCGACGCAGTATTTGTAATCGATGAGAACCTGGTTTTTATTTAAGTCAAAGTAATTTTTAATGAGTTTATCGGAAAGATTGGTCGGATCCAGGCCGATGTAGGAGTAATGGGCCCAGAACAGGGGACCTCCGTATTCTTCGGCACCGTTGTGTCTGACATACATCGGAAGCCCGTATTTTTCTTTGTCTGAAAGATAGGTTCCGTTTCTTGTCCAGCCTTTATAATAGGTTTCGGCGTCAATCGGATACGTAGGTGATGAAGCCGCCAGAATATAAGTAATCAGACATTCGTTGTATCCCTGCAACGGAAAATTCATTTCCCATTGGTAGTCCGGTGACCAATGCCAGTACAGGACTTTTTCTCCGCCTTTGGTATACCAGTTCCATTGGATGCCTTTCCACAGTTCGTCACATTTTTCAGCCAAAGCTTTCTCTTCTTTGTTTCCGTTTTTAAAGTATTCACGGACCATCAGGATTCCCGAAGTGAGGAATGCGGTTTCCACCAGGTCGCCGCCGTTGTCTTTTTTCCCGAAAGGTACGGTTTTTCCGGTTTCGCCGTTGATCCAGTGGGACCAGGCACCTTTGTGGCGGTCTGCTTTCGCCAGGAAATCCATCATGGTGGTCAATCGTTTCACTGCTTCTTTACGAGGCACGAATCCCCGTTCCACGCCCACTAAAATGGTTGCCAGCCCGAATCCGGAACCGCCGGTGGTTACGACATGCTTATCGTTATCCGGATAGATGTTGTCTTCATGATACCGCTCCCTGCCGAGCTTCGAGTTGGGTTCGGCATAATCCCAGAAATATTTCAGGGATTCTTTCTGAACGAGGTCCAGGAGCTGGGTGTCGGTAAGATTGGGTTTTGCGGATTGAGTTTTGGATTGCCGGGTGGTTTGGAGTTGGGTGGTTTTGCAGGAAATGAATGCAGCAGCTACCGCCAGTGTAAAAACGATCTTCTTCATTGTTAAAATTCTTAAACACTTTGTCAAAGCTTTGAACTTTGACAAAGTTTTGGTTAATTAAAATCCATATTGTGTCGAATGGAAACCTAATTTAATAAGCCCCTGCTTAATATCCGGAGCATTCATAAACAACTGCCACAGGAACTGACTTTTATAATTTTCCACCATCGGTGCAATCGTTCCCTGGTCAATAGCTAGATATCTCGGAGTGACCCAATTGTAATGGATGGAATAAGCATCATAAGGCCCGGCCACACCTACATATTTATTATAATTTTCATTGTATAAAAACCTCAGCATGTTCATACTTTCGGTAGGGGTATAAGGCATACTTGATAGTGCCGCCGTAGGTGAGATTACGCCTAGATCATTATTCGGCTGATGTGCAGAATATCCTGTAGATCCGTCTGAATTTCTTGAATAGCTTGCCGTAAGCCCCCAGCTTTTTGAATTGTAGCCTTGCCAACCTTTAGGATTCGTAAGACAATATTGATACATAATTTTTGCGTGATTGGTCGTTGCATCGCCGTAGTTGACGTATTCATCCGATAAACCCCTGGGATCCAATCCTAAGAATGAGTATTGTGACCAGAACATGGGACCAACCGTTCCATTGGCTCCGTTATGATTGACAAGTAAAGGATTTCCGTATTGAGATCCTGCGCTTTTAATGCCTCCGCTTCTTGCCCATCCCTGTTGATAAACGGATTTATTAATGGAATAATCCGGTGAAGCCGCAGCCATTACATAAGCCATCAGGGTTTCATCAAAACCTTTTAGCTGCAGATTGATCTGGAAATTGTAGTTTGGAGACCAATGCCAATATAAAACATTCTGGCCTTGGGTATACCAGCTCCATTCTACGCCTTTCCAAAGTGCATCGGCTTTCTGGGAAAGCGATAATTCCGAAGTATCGGAAGATGTTTTGAAGTACTCCCTTACACAGATCAATCCCTGCGCCAGAAAAGCCGTCTCTACCAAATCTCCGCCATTGTCATACTGACCAAACGGAACCACCTGTCCATTCGTCCCATTCATCCAGTGCGGCCAGGCTCCATGAAAACGACTGGCATTCTGCAGGAAATTGAGTGAAGTGGTAAGCCTTGAAACTGCTTCCGCTCTTGAAATGTAGCCGTTTTTAACCCCTACCAGAATAGTCATTAATCCAAAACCCGAACCTCCCGTCGTAACGATATTGGCGTCCTGAGACGGGTTATCGGTATGGTATCGTTCCCGCGCCAGTTTCGAATTGGTTTCGGCATAATCCCAGAAATATTTCAGGGCATCTTTTTGTACCATTTCTACCAATTGAGCATCTGAATAATTATTGGGTGTTTCGGTATTTCCATTATTCCCTCCAAGTGGTGTACCCGAACCGGATGATGAATCGTCGGATGAGCAACTGCTAACGATCAATCCTGATAATACTATTGTTACGATTGTTTTCTTCATATTCAATTTGTAAAAAAAGGCCTATTTCTAGGCCTTTAAAATATAGTACTAAATATCTTATTTTAGCTTTTTATATTAGAATAGAAATTTTTAATTGTCTATTAATATCCTGGGTTTTGTTGAGACATACCTTTTGATTCATCAATGAAAGATTGTGGTATAGGAAATAGTTCGTGTCTGCCTACTACGAATGTTTTACCATTCGCTGTCATTGCAGTTTGAGCTTGTCCAGTTCTAATAAGATCAAACCAACGATCATGCTCAAAAGCTAATTCTAGTCTTCTTTCATTCCAGATAGCAGTTCTCATTGACGCTTGTGATGTAGCAGTAGTATTAGCAAGTCCAGCTCTTGATCTGACTTGATTTAAATATGTTCCTGCATTAGAAGTTTGGCCCGATTCATTCAATGCCTCTGCTTTCATTAATAATACCTCTGAATATCTCAAATATCTGATATTTGCATCTGAGTCATCTGAACCTGTAAATGCGGATGAGTAAGCCTTGTAATTGTAATAAGGATTTTCAACTGTAGCAGGAACTACTCTACCATCATATAATGTCGAGTTCCTAAAAATAATTGTAGCGTCTCTTCTTTTCGTATCACCAGCAGCATTAAAAGCATTAACCAAACTTTGAGATGGCGTATTGAATCCCCAACCCCAGCCACCGGCACCTCTTGCACCCTGTACTTGAGAATATTGTTGAATGCCCGGCATGGAAGTACCTCCGAATCCTTGAATTTCAAAAATAGACTCTGAATTATTCTCACCAGATACTTTATAAATATCTTGAAAATTGGATGTTAATGAATATCCTGTAACCTGATCACAGTTTTCTAACACTTTTTGCCAGTTTTTTTGATATAAATAAACTTTAGCCATCAAAGCATATGCAGCTCCTTTACTAGCTCTACCAACATCAGATCCTGAATAGGCACTCTTGGCGGGTAATGCAGCAATTGCATCTTCTAAATCTTTAATAATAAATGCATATACTTCTTCCTTTGTTCTTCTGGTTAATAGCATCTTACGATCCTCTTCATTATTAGAATCTGCAATTCTATCAACAATTGGAACGCCTCCCCAACCTTTAACAAGCGTAAAATACATAAATGCCCTTAAGAATTTCGCTTCACCCACTAATCTATTTCTTAGTTGTGGATTTGCCTGATCAAGCATAGGGATAAACTTTAAAGCTTGATTTGCTCTATTTATACCTTTGTAATTAGCTCTCCAAACTTCATTAAAAGATCCTGTAGTTGGTGTGATATTTAGTGCATCTAATAAATCTTTATCACCGCCAGAATCCCCGGGAGAAGATCCTTTATCTGCATCATCAGTTATTATACTTGTAATACCTATCCATGAAAAGGTACTCATATCCCAATCTAAAAATTTTGCATAAACTGCATTGACAAAACTTTTAGCACCTTCGTCGTTATTATATAGCGATAAATCTTGAGTAGATACACTTGCTGTTGGTGTTACATCCAACTCATCACTACAGCTATTAAAAAACAATCCAGATATAGCTATTGCAGATAATATTATTATTTTTTTATTCATGACTTTAAATTTTAAAATTTCACGTTAACTCCAAAAACAAAAGATCTAACGGTTGGATAAGCATCCAATTCGATTCCTGCACTTCCGTATGGATTATTATCTCCTGGTAGTTCAGAAGTAAATCCTGAGAATTTTTGGCTAATAAATGGATTAATGGCATTAACATATAGACGGATTGTCTTGATTGATTTTAGCTTCGTATCAATGTTATATCCTAAGGTAATATTATTTACCCTGAAGAAATCTCCTGATTCTAAATAATAGTTTGATGCGATAGGAACGGAATTAAATGGAGCCGGATTTTCTGCTGATGTATTCGTGGGCGTCCAATAGTTACTTGCTACACCATATTCAACATTTTCTCCTGAAAATCGTTGAGCTTTCTTACCATTGTAAACTTTAAATCCAAATGCTCCATAACCATTTACTGATAAATCTACATTTTTATATTTTAGATTGATGTTTACACCCAAGGTAGATTTGGGAATGTATGATCCAAAGAATTTTCTATCATCTGCATCAGCAGCCCCAGTCTTCCCATCACCATCTGTATCTACATAAGTAAAGTTTCCATTTGAATCGTATCCTGCAACTTCCCAAAGATAAAAACTTCCAAGAGGCTGACCCAATGTTTTTTCAGATAAAAGCTTAGTCCATTGGCCATTTCCTAAACTTCCTCCATTAATATCATTTACATTTTCGTCATTCAATCTATTTAAAGTATTTTTATTATATGAGTAGTTGGCATTCACAGAATATGAAAAGTCTTGACCAATCCTATCTCCCCATCCTAAAGATAATTCAATACCTTTATTTGTTACCTGTCCCAAATGAGAATATCCTGCTTCTTCAAGACCAGTTGTACTTATAGGTGTTGCCTGCAAAATTAAATTATCAGTAACTTTTTTATATAAATCAAGAGTTCCAGTTAATCTTTTATCTAACATCTCAAAGTCTAAACCTACATTACTACCTTTTACGATTTCCCATGATAAATTCGGATCAAAATATCTTACCAACGTTGTACCTCCGTTATTAGCAATACCATTGAAATAATAATTATAATTTTGACCAGTTGCAAAAGGCAAGAAGTTAAGTGGTACATTTTGGTTTCCTAATTTTCCCCAGCCTCCTCTTAATTTCAATAAATTTAAGAAAGACAAATCTTTTAAGAAATTTTCTTCAGATACAATCCAGCCAGCTCCAAAAGAAGGAAAGGTTCCCCATCTTTTGTCTTCCGTAAACTGAGAAGAGCCATCCCTTCTAACAGTAGCTGTTAATAAATATCTATTCATCAATTTATATTGAGCCCTTCCGAAATAAGATAATGTTCTATTATCATTTGCCTTTACTGAATTTAATGTAGCCAAATTATTACCTGCATAATTTGTTCCATCAAGATTCCAGTAATTACTGTTTTCTAGAACATTATTTCTTGTATATACCACAGATTCTGCTCCGGTAAAAACTGTAAGTTCAGTACCTACAGTTGCCTCAATATCATGAACTCCAAATTTCTTAGCATATGTCAGATAATTTGTAATTGCATAATTAAAATCGTTTGATCTATTATTAGTTAATGTATTAATAGGATCTGAAGCATTGTATTGAGCTAATGTTCTAGTTGGATCACTAGCTAGCCAAATTTGTCGGGTTGGTGTGTAATTATAACTTTTAGAATTATTATATTGTCCTGAAAATTGTCCTGTATATTTAAGACCTTTAAAAATATCTACATCTAATTTGGCACTTCCTTGCAATTGGAAATTATTATTTCTTTGATTGTCAAAATTCAATTGTGCAACCGGGTTACCAACATTATTGAAAGAAGAACCTGTGGTTGATGCAAAACCGTTTGCTCCCACAAAAGATACTCCATATTGTCCGTTACCAAAATAAACAGGGACAAGAGGAGATTGCTTATAAGCAGCTGTAAAAGCGCCCAAAGGTTTTGGAGTAACATTGAAAAAAGCAGCACTTAAGGTTTGTGTTAAGACGACACCTTTAGCTATTCTAAATTCATTATTTGTTCTTACAGTAGTTCTATTAAAATCAGTACCTTTAAGAATTGATTTTTCATCATAATTACTTGCACTGAAGAAATATTTTGCACTTTCTGATGCCCCGGAAACTGATACATTATGTTGATTATAAATACCAACTCTTGTTATTTCGTCAAACCAATCTGTATTAACTGGCTGATTCAGCGAAAATCGATTTGTACCTAAAGCAGTATTAGTATAAGAAGCAAAAAGATTACTGTCTGCCATTTTCACTTTCTTAAGAGGTGTTCTTACTCCTATAAAACCATCATACTCTACAGAAATACCTTTACCCCTGCCACTTTTTGTTGTAATAATTACAACCCCATTAGCTCCTCGATTTCCATAAATGGCAAGTGCTGAAGCATCTTTAAGAACATCGTAAGTTAAAATATCATTTGTATTGATATTTGAAATTCCACCTACCATCATTCCATCTACAACATACAAAGGCTCTCGACCTCCTAAGGCAGTACCTAATCCTCGAATTACAATTGATGGCGTAGAACCAGGCAAATCCGATGCTGAAACTTGAACACCTGCTGCCTTTCCCTGAATTGCCTGTGTAGGATTTAATACCTTAGTTTTGCTAACTTCTTCTGCATTAATTGAACTAATAGCAGCTGTATTATCTACCTTCTTCCTGCTTCCATATCCAATCATCACTACCTCCTCAATCTTCTGCTCCTTCGCAACAGTATCTCTTGGCATTGTTTGTGCATTCACATTCATCCCGAAATAGAGTACGGCGATGAGGCATGAATACTTTAAATCACGTTGTTTCATATAGTTTAATTTATTCGTACAATCAAAATTTTATGAAAAGGAGTTAACCTTTTCATACTTTCTTCGATAACATTCTGCGTGTTCTCAAAAAAAGACATTAGTCAAAATTATAAAAATATATTTAACTCTGTTAATTTTACTTAATATTTTTATGATCCTGTTAAAAAGCTAATTTTAATCAAATCTCAACTAAAACGCCTTATCATTAAAAAATTATTCATAAATAACATCTTTTATTATGATATTTTAAATTGATAATTCAACATTTCAAGTAAAAAAATTATTCATTTTTATTTAACTTTGTTTCTTTAAAGGTTAATTCCGGCCGTTTTTATTTATTTTGTGCGTCTGAAAACTGAAAATCGGTCCTATCGGATGCAAGATTATAAAATTTGTTAAACTAATTTTCACCCTATCAATTTGGTTCAGTATTTGAAATCAGATAACGTTTAATCAATAACAATGAAAAAATACATCATTGCTGCCGGTTTACTTATAGGAATCGGAGCGGTTATCAATACCACGGTACAGTCCTGCACCACATTGGCTACGTCTGATCTGGGATTATCGATCATCAAGAGGCTTCTTTTGAATGGAATCGATAAAGGCGCAGGCATCTATAGCAACCGGGATGCATTTTTGCAGAACAATATGGTGGATAAAGCCCTGCCGAAGCAACTTAGGGAGATCAATACGATTTTAGAAAGGGTTGCCCCTTCGCTGGTGGCTAAAGAGCGGGCTTATATTGCCGATGCCGCAGTTTATACCGTAAATATTTCCAAACCGATCCTGGTAGGTGCCGTTAACAGCCTGAATGCTCAGGACGTTACCCGGATTATCCAAGGAGAAAAAGGAACGGCGACCTTGATTTTAAAGGAAAAAACTTCCCAGCAGCTGATTGCAGCCATTACCCCGAAAGTAGATGAACAGCTTAACCAGTACGGGATTGTAAAAAGCATCAATACGGCTTTGTCCGGAAGCAATTTCCTGGGCAGTCTCCTGGGCAGCAAAACAACCGTAAATTCCGGCGGCCTGAGCCAATTGGCTTCGGAGCAGCTGGTGAACGGGATATTCAACATTATTGAAGACTATGAAATCCAGAACTCCAGTTCACTGCTGGGGGCTCTTGGAAAGTAAAAAATTTTCATTATCTTTATGAAGATATTAAAAGCAGATGGATATATTACAAGGAAATCAACATGCAAGCCCTGAAGAGTTTTATAATTCTTTAAGGGAAAAACTGGAAGATCACCACGATTTTCCGGAGGATTATTTATTTAAATTTATTATTCCTACCGACGAGGCTAAACTAACGGAAATTTATAAGGTATTCGACGGAATTAAGTTTACGCTCGGAAACCGGGAAAGCAAAAACGGAAAATACACCGCCTGCAACATCAATGCATTTGTGCTGGATGCAAATCAGGTAGTGCATATTTATCAGGAAGTTGCCAAAATAGAAGGCGTCATTCTTTTATAAAATTAAAAAGTCAGCATTCCTGCTGACTTTTTAATTTATATAGTGTTACCTACTATTTATCAATAAAATATTTTACGTTTTCGACCGGCCTGCCTAACATGGCGACAGAACCTTTAATGATGATCGGCCTCTGGATCAGCGATGGGTTTTCAGCCAGAATTTTAATCCATTCTTCTTCCGAATAATTCTTTCCGGCAAACTTTTCTATGTAGAGCTTTTCATTCTTTCTGATGATATGAAAAACGCTTTGGTTCAGTTTCTTCAAAACCGTCTTTATTTCAAGCTCGCTCAGCGGATCTTCTACGATGTTGATGATCTCAAAAGGAACACCGTTTTCATCGAGATATTCCAGAACCGCATTGGATTTTGAACAGTTTCCGTTATGTAAAACTTTCACGACCATCTTTAATTAATTGTATTTAAATGAAACTTGTCTTAAAACATATCAGCAATTAACTTACCAACATCGCTGCATGGTAAACTTAATTTAAAACAAGCCGTACAGTTCGGCTTCGATCTTCTCTAAAATAAATCCGAAATCTTCCGGTTTCTCTACAAAATCCAGATCATCCACTTCGATGATCAGGAGCTTTCCTTCGGTATAGCCGGAAATCCATTTCTCATATTTCTGGTTCAGCTTGGACAGGTATTCGATACTGATCGACGCTTCGTATTCCCGCCCTCTTTTATAAATCTTTTTTACCAGGTTCGGAACATCGGATTTCAGATAGATCAACAGATCCGGCGCAGAGACGAACGATTTCATCAGGTTGAAAACCGCCTCATAATTTTTAAAGTCGCGGTCCGATAAAAGATTCATATCATTGAGGTTTTCCGCAAAAATATGGGCATCTTCATAAATCGTACGGTCCTGGATGATGTTTTTACCGCTTTCCCGGATTTCCTTCACCTGGCGGAAACGGCTTCCGAGAAAATAGATCTGAAGGGCAAAGCTCCATTTGCTCATATCTGCATAAAAATCTTCCAGATAAGGATTGTGGTCCACATCTTCAAACTGGGCATCCCAGCTGTAATGCTTTGAAAGCATCGTCGTCAATGTGGTTTTTCCTGCTCCGATGTTTCCTGTAACTGCAATATGCATATTTCTTCTAAGTATATTTTAAGGTTGTCTGATTGCTCACTCTGTACCGGCGGCCTGAACTTCCGAACGGTCCTCTATAATTTTCTGCAGGGAACTTTCCGCAGGATTTTTACTTTCGATTTCCTGGGTTTTCTGCTCCAGCTTCTGCGCCTGGCTGTCCGGTTCCGCGGGCATTTCTGCAGATCTTTCCACGTCCTGTTCCGTTGCTTTCGGCAGCGGGTCAGGATTACCTTTCAGCTTTTCAGGCTGTGCTTGTTCGAGGTTGTAAAGATACAGGTTGTTGGCTTTTATTTCAAAATAAGAAAGGGTATTTTTATCCACAATCCGTGCTTCGGGATCCCCGAAAATCTTAACCATTTCTTTTTCCGGAATGTATTGCAAAACCGAATGATCCGTGATCACCAGAATGGCTTCATTCTCCCTCCGGAAACGTTTCCCGTTTTCTACCGGCGCTTCAAAAATCTTTTCAAATTTCAGCGTGAATACCCGCATGTGGTTCCGGGTGAGCATGTACACTTTGTTTTCATACACCAGAAGATCCGTCAGATCATCGAAGCTCGCATCAAAAGGATAGGAATTGATGGTATTATCGTTTCTGAAATTATACTGGATCAGCCGTTTTGTACTTTCGTCCAGCAGCCAGATCTGCTGCAGGTCTTCGGCATAGGCCATCTTGATGAAGCCGAACTTCTGCCGGAAGTCCACCTTCTGGATTTCATTTAAATTCTGGTCTACAAATTTCATTTCCTGCGCGTTCTCCGAAAACAGCGGGACACTCAGAGGATTCTGCACGGTCTGTACTTTGTAGGGAACCGTAAGCATCATTTTCCCAAGCTGCCTGCCCAGAGAGTCGTATTTGGTAAAGCTGAATTCCTTGTTCTTATAAACATACAGGTTTCCGTAATCGTCAACGAGCATATCTTTGGCATCCTTCAGTTTCAGCGTGTCCAAAGGAAGAGCCTTCTGCGCCGTTAGCGAACAGAATAGCAAGGCAAATATTAATTGGAGTAGTTTCAAATTCTTTTATGATGATGGCGCTCCCAAAAGGAACGCTGCCAATTTACTGTTTTTATTGAGCCCGGCAGCAATTGTAACCGGATTTAAATTACTGAAAAGCGACTTCATAGATCTTCGACCAGTTTTTCCCCGTTACGAGCATATTTTCCCCTTTGAAAGCGATCCCGTTCAGAACGTGCTCGCTGTCGGTTTTCGTATATTCTTCCGTTATCTTCGTGAAATCGAATTTGCCGGCCACTTCCCCCGTAGACGGATTAATTTTTAAAATATACGGCTGATGCCAGACATTGGCGTAAATAAACCCTTTGTGGTATTCCAGCTCATTGATCTGGGTATAGATGGTTTTATTTCCACCGACAGGCAATGTCTTTACCACTTTTGAGGGATTATTGGCATCCAGAAAATAAAGGTCGTTGGAACCCGAATCCGCAATCAGGTTTTTCCCGTCATACGTAAGTCCCCATCCTTCGCCGAATTCATTGGGCAGAGAAAATTCCGAGATTTTCTTCAGGGTATTCTTATCATAGACGAAGCCGATCTTGTTACGGTAAGTCAGCTGGTAGATTTTATCTCCGGCAATCGCAATGCCTTCTGAAAATATATTCTCCGGCTGTTTTTCCGTTGTTGCCGGGGTTATACTGCCGAGAGGATATTTAATCAGCTGGGATGCCTTTTCCAATCCGTCGCTTTCATAAACGGTACTGCCTTCCATCATAAAACCTTCCACAAAATTTTCCGGGTTGTGGGGATATTCCGCTACGATTTTATAGGCGATATTCTGTTCCGGTGTTTTGGAAAAAACATTGATCGTGGCATCCTGGGTCAAGGTTTCGCCACCTTTGGTTTTAATATTGAAAGTCACTTCATTGTCCCCGAATTCGAAAAATTTCGGATCAATAGTTAAAGAAGAAGTTTCCTTATCGCCGAAGCTGATGGAAATACTTTCGGCATTTTCCGTTACCTCTTCCGGCAGGTTCAGCTTGTCCCCGAAATGATAACCTTTTTCTTCCATCGAATGGTTGTAATCGGCAAGGCTGTCCAGTATTTTTTTATCGTTTTTACAGGAAACCAGCAGCAATACTGCTGCAAAGCCTGTGATAAAACTTTTTTTCATTCAATATCAATTATTTATTTGATGGCTACTTCGTAAATCTTTGACCAGTTTTTACCGGTGACCAGCATATTATCCCCTTTGAAGGCGATCCCGTTCAGTACGTCGTCGCTGCCTTTGGTATTCTGCCCGGCAATATCCGTGAAGTCAAATGTTCCTACCACTTCCCCATTTGCCGGATTGATTTTTAGGATGACCGGCTTCTGCCATACATTGGCAAAAATAAATCCGTTGTGGTATTCAAGCTCGTTCAGCTGGTCGTAAACCTGTGAGCTTCCGGCCACCGCGATATATTTGATCATTTTGGAAGGGTCTGCAGGATCCAGGAAATACAGCAGCTTGCTTCCGTCTGAGGCGATCAGGTGTTTGCCGTCATAGGTCAGTCCCCATCCCTCGCCCAATACGTTCGGGTACGGAAATTCAGAGAGAAGCTTCAGGGAGTTTTTATCGTAGATATAGCCTTTTTTGCTCTGCCAGGTCAGCTGATAGACTTTGTCGCCGACAATGGTGCTTCCTTCGGAAAAATCTTCCTGTGCCTGCTTGGTGGAAGCTAAAGGCGTAGTGGTTCCCAGGGTATATTTCAGGATCTGTGAAGAACCGTTCTGCCCGTCACTTTCATAAATGGTATTCCCCTCTACCTGGAATCCCTGGACAAAGTTCTCAGGATCGTGCGGATATTCCGCTATGATTTCGTAATTGATTTTCTGTTCGGGATTCTTTGCAAAAACGTTGATCGTCGCATCCTGGGTTAAGGTTTCGCCGCCTTTGGTCTTAATATTAAAGGTCACGGCATTGTCGCCCAGGGTGAAATACTTGGGATCAATCGCCAGGCTGGAGGTTTCCTTATCGCCGAAGCTGATGGAAATACTTTCCGCATCTTCCGTTACTTCTTTCGGCAGGGTTAATTGATCTCCAAAGTGGTAGCCTTTCGCCATCATCGAATTGTTATAGTCGGCCAGTGAGTCGAGCACTTTTTTATCATCTTTGCATGAAGCCAACATCAAAACCGAAAGACATCCTATTAAAATATTTTTTTTCATTGATTTCTAAATAATTTCTCCAAAATTAGCAAAATTTATCCCTCCAAGCTAATTTCATCAACAGGTTGACCAAATTGTAATATATACCCGTTGTTATCATGGATGGCAAATTCCCTCATTCCCCATCCGAACGTTTCTATTTCATAACAGATTTTTGCTTTGTCCTTCAGGTTTTCCCAAAGTTGGTTTACATCATCTGTTTTGAAATAAAAAGAACCTGTAAAGCCTATTTTCAGGAAATTCTCATGCGCATTCGGTTTTGAGATCATCATCCCGATTTTATCTTTTTCAAGAAGAGCCCACTGCCAGTCATCATTTCTTTCCTGCACGGAAAAACCCAGCACCTCCTTATAAAAACTAATTGTTTCATCAAATTGTTCCGTCCAGAGGACAGGCGTAAGCGTATTCAAAACAGGCATGTTTAACTTTTAAATTAATATTATCCGTGAGTTTCAATATAAGGTTTCAGGCTTTGGGTAATGATCCCATTCCAGCCATCGGTAAAAGCTTCCCGCGAGAAGTTTTCACACAACTCACCGAAACGATCGATATCGTCATGAATCAGCCTGACCAGTGTTCCGCTCTCATTCTATTCCAATTCCCAGGTCACCATTGTTTCCTGATCGGAAAATTCCGGATACGTCCAGGTATGTTTCAGCTTTTGACGGGGAATAATTTCTAAAATTTCAGCCTGGTGGCGGTATTTCTTTTCGTTGCCCGGTTCATAAAAATTAAAAAACTTTCCTTTTTTCAATTCAAAATCAGCGATGTCAAAATACCAGGCTTTCATTTCTTCCCGATCCGTGATTGCTTTCCAGACTTTTTCGGTCGATGCCGGGATGCTTTGTTCGATAATGATGGGATTGCTCATATTTCCGTTTTGTTATTAAATGAAAAATTTTATGCCAAGTATATAGGATTGGAAAACTTTTTTCAATAACTTGAATAAAACTCAGGCAGGCCAATTCCATGACCACCCCGTCAGAGGGAAAACAAACATCAATTACTTAAACCGTTTAACCTAAACCTAACGAAACGTAGGCTTTCTCTATATTTCAGATTAAAAATCAGAGATTTGACTCATCTTTTATTTATATTGTTAAAGGAATTCGCGAAACTCTTCAAGGTTTTTAAAAACTTTGGTGCGCTTTTTCTAAAGCAGTTATTCAGCTTTATTATTTAGCATGAATATCTTTTGTGACTTTTGCGGTTGAAATTTCCAACATCTGCAGGATAACCATTATCCATGGGAAAAGCCGGTGATCTTGGCTTCATCGAAGTCCAGCTGCATTTCGATGGTTCTCATTACATGGTCATCGAAAGTTTTCTCGCGCTTCATCCGGTGCAGTTCGTTGCGCTGGGCCTGGATCAGCTGGCGCATGACTTCTTTGTTTTCATTCACCGCCGTTATGTAATCGCCTGTTGAAGCCAGGCACTGCGATTTATCCGCCATCATGATCATTTCGTTTTCCAGCCGGTGTTTCTGATGCTGCACCAGGCTGTTTTTTTCTGCCAGTTCCGAGAAATCATTTTCGAGTTTATGAAGGGCCGTTTCTTTCAGCTGTTTCATCAGGATCACTTCCTGCTTTTCTTCCGGCAGCTCGCTTCCTGCATCTTTTATGTTTAACAGTTTTAAAATGGGCGCCAACAGAAGGCCCTGCCCTACAAGGGTAATCAGGATGATGACAAAGGTAACAAACAGAATGATGTTCCGGTGCGGGAAGGCTTCGCCGTTCGGTAAGAAAGCCGGGATCGACAGGGCTGCAGCCAGGGAAACCACGCCCCTCATCGCGGCAAAGCTGATGATGAACGGCTCGCGCCAGTCGGGTTTCGGATTTTTCCGGCATACTTCTTTGGACAGAAGTCTTGGAAAGTACATCAGCGCATAGCTGTACAGGATTCTCGTTCCGATGATCGCTCCTCCGATGACGATGCTGTAGATGATGCCTTCCGAGATGGTATAGTCTTTCATGGCCGCTACGACCACCGGCAGCTCCAGCCCGATCAGGATGAAAATAATGGTATTCATTAAAAAGATAAGGACACTCCAGACATTTGCGGATTGTATCCTGGACGTATGGCTCAGGTAGCAATGGGAGTTGTAAGACATCAGCAGGCCTCCTGCAACGACGGCCAGCACACCGGAAAAATGAAAGTGTTCTGCTGCGATATACATGATGTACGGAACGATCAGGGTAATAACGGTATCGATGTTGGAATTGGAGGGAATAATTCTCAGCAAGGCACCGAACAGCAACCCCGCACCTACGCCAACACCAATGCCTCCGATCGCCATGGTAAAAAAGTCTTTCACGGCTTCCCCGAAAATAAACTGCCCGGAAATAACGGCCGCCAGCGCAAATTTAAAGACAATTAAACTCGAGGCATCGTTGATGAGACTTTCCCCTTCCAGGATGGTGGTGATTTTTTTAGGAATTTTCACATGCTTCAGTACGGAAGTTGCCGCTACGGCATCCGGCGGGGAATTTACCCCGCCCAGCAGGAAGCCCATGGCTACCGTCAGCCCCGGGATAATGGATGACGAAAGATACGCCACGACAATTGAGGTGAGAAATACCAGCCCGAAAGCCATGGAAAAGATCTGTTTCCGCCATTTATGGAAATCCTGCCAGGAAGTGAACCAGGCGGCTTCAAAAAGGATCGGCGGCAGGAAAATAAGGAAGACGAGATCGGGTTCGATTTCGATATGCGGCATCCCCGGAACCAGGCTGATGATGAGCCCGGCGATCACCAGGAATATCGGATAGGCTACTTTGAGCTTCTGCCCGATCATTACGAGAATCATTACAGAGAGAAGCACTGCAATGGATATAATAACATAGCTGTGAATCATGATTAATTTTTTTTAAAAATACTAAACGGTTTTTAATCATTAATAATTTTTCTTCATGGTTTTGTGTTAAGGATGGATTACTTAGAAAACGTTCACGATTCTTTAACCACCCCGCCAAAAATTCTTTGAATTTCCGACATCCTCCGGTGGAGGAAAATGTTTGTCTTTTTGAGAAAAGTTTTCTGTTTATCGGCTTTTGGTTATATCCTGATGTTGGTTATTTAATTATTTTTTCTTTAAATTCCGCATCCGGATCGCGATATTAATCATCGATAAACTTACTTGTTGGCTCCAATCACAACAGAAAACTCCCGGCATCCGGCTTCCCTCTTCCCTCTTCCAGTCCGTTACCTAATCTTTTGTAAACGGAATGTTGTTATAAAAACCGATCTGGATCTGGCCGCGGTTTTTGTTTTCCTGGATCTGGTTCATGTAGCCGGCTTCGATCCTCATGTTTTTATTGATGACATACCCTAATGCGCCATACACCCTGTTCCGGTCGAAAACCGGACTGTCGAGATGAAGGAAGATTTCGTTATATACCGAAGCATAAAGCGTTTTAGGTAACATCTCTTTGTTAGTGATCGGGATGTTCAGATTTAAATAATACCGGAACCTCATCCTGAAATCGTCTTCCATAAATCTTTCTTCCAGGCGGTAACGGTGCTGGAGATTGAATCTTCCGAATTTCTGCTTCGTAATATACTGCTGGAAGATCCGGTGTTCGGTATTTTCCGTTTTTTCACCGTTGACGTAAGGCCTGCTTAAGATAAAGCCATATCCTACCAGCACATTGTTATTGTTTTCGGTAAGATCGTATCCGATCCCGGTTCGGACAAGCAATTGTTCCAGGTCTCCGACGGCATCAAAGTTCCGGTACTGAATTTCGTTGTGGAAGTTTAACCTTTTACCGATTTTATTATTTCCGAAATACATGTACCAGGCGCCGGGATCACTTTTCTGTGCCTGTAAAACCGTTGCCGCTAAAATAAAGAGCCCTAAAACTACCTTCTTAACCGTATCTTTCATTGTTTATTATTAATATCTATCGTTTACAACAAATTTAATAATTTAAATCAATAATAACAAGGGTCAGGCAATTTCATGGCTGCCTGTGTTACATGGGATAAGATAATGATGTATTGGACGATTTTTTTAACACTAAGCAATTAAGATTATTTGGCTGAACATATCACCTGTCAAATAAACATTTTGAAACCGAATTAATCAGGCTCAATCTTCATGCGTGTCGGCATTAAAAATAAGCAGAGTTGCTTTTAATTAAGAAAAAAAATAAAACTGACGAATTCCGTCAGTTTCAATAAGGTGGTCTTAAAATTTCTAAGGATGCTCCTGCGCTTTCGAAGGATCGTCATAATTTACCATCCAGTTGATGCCGAACCGATCGGTAAGCATTCCGAAGTAGGCACCCCAAAAGGTATCCGACAGCGGCATGGTGATTTTCCCTCCTGCTGAAAGTCTTCCAAACAAACGTTCCGCTTCTTCTCTGGATTCTGCATTAATGGAAACGGAGAAGTTATTTCCCATTACCAGCTGAGCGGCGCGGTCAGATCCGGAATCACTTCCCATCAGAAGGGTTTCCTGGGAAATCGGAAGGGTAACGTGCATGATTCGGTCCCGGTCTTCTTCTTTCACTTCCTGTCCTTCCGCCGGAGGCATTTCCCCGAAAGTTCCGATGTAAGGATATTCGCCGCCGAAAACCGATTTGTAGAAATCAAAAGCTTCCCGGCAGTTTCCGTTGAAGGTAAGGTAGACGTTTACTGTTGCCATAAGATGATTGTATTAAGGTTGAGGTTTAAATTTATCGTTACCGGTGCTGATCGATCAGGATCATGTTTCCGTCCGGATCCTTCAGATAAATATGTCCGGGACCGGAAGTGTTTTCATCCGTTTCTTTTAAAAGTTCGATTCCCTGTTCTTTCAGCTGTTTCTGGATACTGCGGACATCATCAAAATCCTCAAGGTTCTGGGCGTTTTGGTCCCAGCCGGGATTGAAGGTCAGCATATTCCCATCGAACATAGCCTGGAAAAGTCCGATGATATGATCCCCGTTTTTCATGATGAGATAGTTCTGCTCCATCGTGCCGTCCATCTCGCTGAACCCCAGTTTTTCATAGAAGTCTTTCGATTTCTGAAGGTCTTTTACACTTAGACTGATTGAAAATGCTCCTAGTTTCATATGATGCTGTTATTTAATGGTCAATAGCCTGAATTACCGATTTTTGATCATGGTTTTGAAATCCATGGTTCCGTCATAGCTTTTCCAGTTGCCGGTAAGCTCTATCTGCTGGTCTTCTACCTTCTCGGTGCCTTTATTCCAGCGGAAGGTATATATGAACTTCCCTTTCAGAATCCCGGAATGTTTTCCTCTGTTCTCTTCAGCCAGTTCGTACGTTCCGAAAACCGTTGATTTTTTGCGCGCATCTTTATATTGGGTAATGATAAATTTCCCTTCAAATTTGGAATAGACTTTATCGACAAGCGTATAGCCGGAAACGAAATATTCCTGGTCGTTTTTCCGGTTCTGCTCGGAAATATCGATCTTGAGTTTAATCTCCTGATTCTTACTGCCTATGGTTCCCGTATAAGCTTTGCTGTTGTTGAGCCAGACATTGGAAATATCGGGCATCTGCGCAAAAGCGATTCCCGAAATCAGGACGAAAAGTAATAAAAGTTTTTTCATAGCCGTTTTTTGTTTTATTTAAATACCACTTTGGAAATATCTTTCGGAACAAAATTGGCCCACCAGGTCCCGAAGTCCAACGTTCCCGGATAATTTTTCCATTTCCCTTTGAAGGTAACGGTCGCCCGGCTGTCTTTCGTTAGAAGTTTGGCCATCTGCATCCTTACTTTGCCGGTAAAGATCCCGGAATGTTCGCCGGAACCCAGTTCCTTCATCGTAAAGTCTGCAAATACCAGCATTTCTTCCTGCGCGTCGTTTACATTGAATCTCTGAGTGAAAATAATCTCCCCTGAAAAACCGGATTTCGTGCCTGCGACTTCAGAATGTCCCGACACCAAATACTGTTCGGGCTTATCCGGATTTTTGACGGCCTTTTCAATCTGCACTTTAATTTCCGCCTTGTCGGTGGAAATCTCGCCGTAGAAAGGAGTTTTACCATTCAGTAAGAAAGGACTGAAATCTTCATGCTTCAGCGGAAACTCTTTTACCTGTGCGAAAGAAAACGAAAAGGCACAAACCAACAGAAAAAATGACAGCAGCCTTCTCATATCAAACGCCGAATTGAGCCAGGTGGTGATTGAGGTGTTTGGCAAACATATTGTTCCATTCCCGGGCCTTCAGTTTCCCGAAAGAAAAAGATTCTTTACCGTCGAAAGCCGATTCCCCCAGCTGCTGGGTTTTCTGGATGAAACCGATCAGCCTCTTCTTTTCCTCATTGAAATTTTTCTGCCCGGAAATAATAAACTGCGGTGCCGTGGGTCCGTTCTGTGAGTACGCTTTTTCACCGACCACTTTGGGCTTTACGAATTTTTTCAGGATGAATTTTGCAATCGCTCCCGGCTTGCGGTGCTTTTCGGGTTCATAGACCATTTCGTAAGATACATTGCAGTGTGCCAGCATCTGATCTACGGTCATTTTTCCCCACAATCCCGGGGTTTCCGGGGTAAGGCGGTTGATCCTGTCAATGTAATGCTGAGCATTTTTTGCATCAAAAACGTTTTCCATAGTTTTATCTGAATATTGAAAGACAAATATATCAGTTTTTCGATACAGAAACTATATGAAATCAATTTTGTTTTTTAAGTTAATGTTTGGGATTGAAAGGCTGGAAGAGGGATGCTGGGTGCTGGAAGTTTTCTTCGGTCAATATCATGACCAGCCGACTTAGTATATGTTCGATATTAAGAAAGCCCGGCTTTACTTAAAACAGTTTTTGAAAACCGGTCTGATCCGAAGCCATAGTATTTTTTACCAAATACATCCTTTAGCAGGCCGGCATCGTATTTCGAAGCCAGGAAAGCAGCCAGCACTTCTTCATCTTCTTCCGAGCTATACCATTCATTTCGTGATCTCACGGCCATCAGAAATTTATTTTTATTGGTTAAATATAATTTTTCAGCATAGACGTTGATGACGGAAGTTGGGGTGTTGCTGTCGATAACGTCAAACATCTTTTTATAGTTTTTTTCATAATCCAGAATGCCAAAATACAGGTCGGCAGTTTCCGGATAATTGTAAAAAGAATTTTTCAGGAAAGCCAGTATTCTGCTCCTGAATTTTTTGAATTCCTCTTCATCAGCGTCGTTTTCCGCTATGAAAATATAGTCTTCCAAGGAAAGCGTTTCCCAGAATCTTTTCCTTTTGATGTAGGCAAGATCCGCAGGACTGCCATTTTCCTGGTATATTTTTTCCAGGATCGCATAATATGGCGGATCATATCTTTCATTTGAATTGGAATCAATAATTGTCTTACAAATATTCTCCGCTTTCTTACGATCGGTTTTAAGAAGTTCGCCGATTACTTTCAGATTATAGGAATTCTGATATTTTTCGATCTGAAAGTAGTTTTGAAGTTCGGTAAAGAAGCCATTTTCAGCAATGATTCCCAACAAATCTTCTTTAACCGAAGTCCTCAGTTCGAAACCGGTCTTCTCCCAAATCCTGATCTCCTCTTTGATCAGTCCGGCAATGTACATTTTTTGTTCTTGGTTCCCGCCATGGTATTGTTCCATGATAAACTCATAAAAACTGACCGTAATGGGCTGATTGGATCGTAGAAACAAATACCAGTTCTCGGCAGCGAGCTCTTTCCAAAGGTCAAAATCTTTTATTGCATTAATATGGGTAAGAAACCTTTCGTTTAGTTTTTTCTGAAAATTATCCATCCTTACCCCTGAAAAGAAGATTTTCATCTTATACATGGAAATTTCGTCAATCAGCCATAAATATTTTCTGATGCTCTCCTTTTTATCCGGATTCTGCATGAGATACTGCTCTACCGGCTCCAATGCCTTTGTAAGAAGATCGACCAGCTTTTTAACTTCCGGTGCGGTAAGGCTTTTTCTTTTTCCGGCTACCGAGGCGACAGTATTTTTAATAAGCTCCGAGATCTCGGTTTCCGAGAAGTCTTTTTTCTTCTGCCCGAAGCTGAGCATAAACTGCATTTCCGCATCTTTGTTCTTTTTGAAAAATTCCAGCAGCCAGGTTTTCAGCTCCTCAGCATTAAGATCTTCCATCGCCAGTTCCACCTCGGTGCTTCTCTTTTTGGCACCTCTCTGCGAAGAGGTCCTGCCGGTTTTGTTCTCCGACATAAAGACTCCCATGGCCAGGGCATGGATGCAGAAATCCTTACTGCCGCACTCGCAGGAATATCCGGTAATTTCAGATTTTGTATTTAATGTGATCTCTACATCATAAGACTCGGCTTCCTCATCTACAAAACAGACAAAACGGTTCTTTTCGGTTTCTTCAAATTCCCGGATACTGAATTTTTTCGCCTTATTGATTTTCTGTTTTGAAAACTGATTTTGCAGGTCAAATAGGTTGTACATCTGTTTTTCCCCAAAGATAAAAAAACGGCTCCTTAAAAAGAAGCCGTTTTCTGATAAAGATTATTTTTTACTATTCCGAAATGGTCACGTTTTCCCCTTTCGTATGGGCATTCATCTGCGGTGCATAATAGTTCTGAATCGTGGTGATCCCGTTGGAGAATTTTCCGGAGGCATTGGCGACCAGGTCATATTCAAATACATATTTGCCTTTCGGCATCCGCTCGATGTAAAAATTCGTGGAGGCATCTTTGGTGGATTGATAATATCCCAGATTATTCTTCCACTGATATCCCGAAAGTACATCCACCGGCTCGAACCCGGCAGCCCTCATATCTTTGATGTGGATAAACTCCATTGCACGGTCGGTATTCAGGATGATTCTTACAGTTACCCGGTCCCCTGCTTTCAGCGGAGTTTCCGGTGAAATTTTCTGAAGCTCTTCGCCGTTGACGGTTTTAATCTTCCTGTACAGTTCTTTGGTGATGGAAAGGTAGTTTTCGGAAGACCTGATTTTATCCAGATCTTCATAATACTGCCAAAACAATCCGCCCTGCACGATGCCGGGACCCGGTTTGGTAACGGTAACCGTTGCCAGGCTTTTATCCAGCACCTCCGACTTCACCGTTGATTTTACATAACCTGCAGCCTGGGTTTCCGGCTTCAGTTCTTTTCCGCCCCAGACAATGGTGGCCTTGTCGCTTTCTGCTCCCGTCCAGGATTTTCCTGAATTCAGAATCGTATAAATGACTTCCGCCGTCCCTCTGGAACTGCCCCAGGAATTGACTTCCTTCTGGGTAACCAGCCAGATTTTCATTTCTTCAATGAAGTTCCGGTCTTCCGGTTTCAGTTGATTAAAGGCTTGCAGTGCTCCGGCATGGTTCACCACTTTGGAGCTGAACCAGCCCCAGCCGTCCAGGTTCTGTTTCCAGTATATGCCCTGGGTCTTCGATGCTACGGAAGTTTCCTTCAGGTAATTCATCAGCTTGCCGGAGACTTCTTTTAAGCCATAATCGTTTAGAAGCAAGGCGGCACGGTGCAGCCCGAAGAAAGTAAAGTCAGTCAGCTTTGCCGTTTTGGCTTTCTGCTTCACCAGCGTTTTCAGGGTCGCCCCTTTCCCTTTCAGCGGATATTCTTTTTCCCAGAAATTCCTTGCGTCCAGATAATCCAGGGTCCAGTTATTCCAGACGTTCTTGTCTTTCGGGTCGGCGTATTTGCCGATTTCACCGTCGATATATCCGATGAGGTTTTTTACCATTTCCTTCTGCTCCGAATTCTGGTAGTCTTTTACATTTCCTTTCAGCCAGGTACTGATCTTCCCTAAACTTTTCAGAATGTACACCGAGGTGCTGTAAGATGCCGGATAGCCGGGATACCACGAAAAGCTGCCGTCCGGATTCTGGAGTTTCCTTACATCTTCCCAATCCTGATGAATGGAATTTTTCATCGTGTTGGCATCGAACAGGAGGGCCAGTTTCTGCATCTGCTCCTCTTCATTTTTGCTTTCGAGTACCCAGGGGGTTTCTTCCAGCAGCAATTGTTTCAGCTCCTGATTTTTTTCAAGACTGGATTTCAGTAAGCCTTGATCCTGATACTGCTCGAGTACCGTTTTTATCTTCGGATTGGCTTTAAAAATCTCCGAAGCCACAACATCGGCAAACCATTTGTTGAACACCACATCTGCTGAGCTGTTGGGATCATTTTTAAGAGCCGGAAGCGCAAACATGATTTCCCAGATCGGATTGGTGGTCAGCTCCAGCGTATTGGAGACATTAGCGATGCTTCCGGAATCCGCATTCTTAAGATTTTCAAGCTCAAACGTTTTGGTTTCGCCCTCTTTTACAAATACCGGAAGGGCATCGGTAACCAGTATCCTGTTGGGAAGAACAGCAATCGCCTGCTGTTCGCCATCCGAATATTTTCCGGCTTTGGCCACCACTTTTAAAATAATGGAGGAAACATTCTGCGGAACTTTAATTTTCCACGCTACCACCGAATTTCCGTTGGCATCCAGGGAAAAAGCCTGCTCTTTGTTGTATCCGGCTACTGCGGTAAGCGAGCTTAATCCGAACCGATCTGAAATATCTTCGTTGGTGAAAGCATCCAGGATCTGCAGTGCGGCATAACCGTTGAGTTTCTTATCCGTTAGATTTGATAATTTCGACTGCAGGTTCAGCTCGTCACCTTCCCTTAAAAACCTCGGGTAATTAGGGGTAACCGAAAACTCTTTCTGCGTTACCACTTCTTTTTCCAAAGTGGCCGCCCTCGCCTCTTTCGTATGCGCCAGGAACATCAGCTTCCATTTGGTAAGGGCTTCCGGAGAAGTAAACTCAAAGCTGACATTGCCTTCGGAATCGGTCCTGAGATCCGGGTAGAAGAAGGCGGTTTCGTTGAGGTTCCGGCGGATTGGGATTTTTTCCAATTGTTTTTCTGAAGGGAAATCTGTAAACTCCCTTTTTTCAGCTTCGGTCGTCTGCCTTCCAGAGCTTACAATATCTACCAGTTCGTCATCTGTTGTCACACTTTCAAGTTTCATTTTAATTGCCGAAGGCGCGGCTGGAGCAGGATTTGCAATGCCACGGATTTTCACTCCGGCTGCCTTGCCCTGCAGCATGGCCAAAACATTTCTGTCGAACCAGTTAAATTGAGGGACCTCTACATCATTTCCATCAAAGAATTTTATTCTGTTCTGATAATATTTTGTTGAAAGATTTTCTCTGATATCATATTGTGTTATTAATGAGTAAGAACTGTACAATTTTTCCCAGGTAAAACTATTGACCGCAAACTGATCAAGTGATTGATCATACATACTGGCCAGAACCTCAGCATTGATTTTTTCTTTATCATTTCCTGAAACCTTCACTGACCATTTTTCTTTCACGTTAGGTTCGAGCTTGTCTCTGAACGTGGTGGTTTCAATTTTCAAGGGCTGTTCGGAATCTTTGATTTTAAGATTTACCGCTACCGTCTGAACATCATTATACGCTGCCATCTGAAATTGAATATTCATAGTGGATACTGCTTTATCTTTAGGAATATCAACCGTATATTCCAGCTTCCCGTTTTTCATATTCTGAATATCATAAACGGTTTTTCCTGAGCCATCCTGTATAAAAATATTCACAAGAGCATTCGGAACTGAAGAATACACATATATTTTGGCTCTTCCTCCTCTTGAAAATTCCGTTTTCGGCTGTAAAGCAGTGAGGAATGTTTTCTGATTGGCCTTCAGACTATTCTTATCCCAAACACTGAAATATTGAGAAGTTTTAATGGTATCTTTGCCTTCGATATTAAACAACTCAAGCTGATAATCGCCGGCATCTAATTTTCCTAAATCCAATGATTCTTCATTTCGTTGTACATCATTCAATATAAAGGAAGAGATTTTCCAGTTTTTCATTTCATCATTTTTATCAAAGAGATCATGTGGGAATTTTTTGATGAATTCTTCTTTTGAAAATACAGGAAGATTCTGTACAGCATCTCTAAAATTACTTCTGAAAATTCTGTCCGGAGCCTGCAACTTTGAAAGCGCTACCCGATAAGATTTTTTTAAATTCTGATCGTTATAATTTTTGGTTTCAACTTTCAGCTTAACATTTTCGTCAGAAAAAATATCTTTTATTTCATCTGCTTTGATGTAGTGGGATACTGAAGCGACTTTCAACTGCGTCTCTGCAGATTGCGTCTCACCGTTGATATCCGTAACGGAGGCATTGATTACATAATTATCGATCTGAATACCTGTAATCCGTTCATCTTTTTTAAGTTCAAGGCGAATGATAAATTCACCTTTTTCATTGGTCTGCGCTTCTCCAAGGATCGAATTTTCATTATCATTAGCCTGCGGATACCACCCGAAATACCTCCAGCGAATATTTTGTTTTTTTATTTCATAATTCACTTTCGTATTGTTCAGGGCAATTCCTGAGAAGGTAATGGCCTTCCCTTTCAACTCAATGGTCTGTCCGTATTTATATTCTTCTTTTACCGGCTCAAAATTTACTTCAAACTTCGGTCTTTTATATTCTTCAACACTGAATTCTTTGAAAACAGGTGTTTCCCCGTCCGTATTCAGGTAGAATTGGCCATTCAAACTGCCTTTAGGAAGTACAAAGCTTCCATGATAAGAACCAAATTCGCCGGTCGTAAAGTTTTGTGAAGATACTTCTTTACCATTAGCATCTCCTAAGATAATTTTTTGCTTCAGCCCTACATTAACAGATTCTATATCTTTGTTTATTTTTGTATTAATGACTTTAAAATAAACCGTCTGGCCAGGTCTGTAAATGGCTCTATCCGTAAAAATATGGGTTTTGGTACGCTTCCCATTATCTGTAATGACCTTGTCAGCATAATTATTTCCATACACCTGCATAATCTGGAAATCATCTGTTTTCGGCTGCTGGATAAGGAATATTCTATAGTACTCTTTATCGGATGAAGCCGGAAATCTGAAAACTCCCTGCGCATCAGTTTTACCCGTATTTTTAATAATACCGGAATTTCCCGAAAATTCATAAAATACAAGATTTTCATTAGGTGAAGGACCGCCGTTTTCACTGCTGACTAATTTCAGTTCGTTTGCTGAAAAATCTCCTTCATCTCTATTTTTATAAATGATTTTGTAATCGGAGACTAAAAAGTAAAAATTCTGGTTTTTGTCATTCGTTCCATCACCGATTAAATATTCGGCTACATAGATTCCTGGCGGAAGCGGTTGTATCTCAAGAGACGTTGCATGCAGCTGGTAATCTTTGGGATCCGGAATCTGATATGTTTCTTTTCTGATCAGTTCTTTTTTTATCTTTCCGAACATTTCAGCATAAGGATTTTTTGAATACTGAATAAAAGAAGCAAGGTCTTCATTTACTTTATAAATATTCAGAGAAAAACGGTTGAGATTCTTATATTCCGAAACAAAATGAATGGGTTTATTGCTCTGGGTCTGCTGTTCATATTTAATATTTAAAATAGTCTGCCTGATCTGCTCTTCTTTACTTTTAATATTTTCTATAAAAGGCGATTTAGGATACTGAGATTTGGCTTTTGCGGCAATTTCAAGTGCTTCTTTCTCCTTCTTTTCAGTCAGCAGTTCATTGATGATATCATCCACGATAAGTACTTTATAATCGCCCTGGGTATCAGAATTTAAAAGACCGTAGAGCTGCTGCAGTTTATCCTTGCAGTCGTTATTGCTACAATCCCTCTGCAGTTTCTGATGCATAAAGTACAGCTTAGAGTTTCTATTGTTCTGTGCAATTATATCATTGAAAATATCATCGATCTGTTTATTGTTGCCGGTCAACTCATCTTTCGTAAAAAGGTCGGTATTCGATAAGAAATCAACTTTTTTAAGCGCATACCAGTCTGCCAGCGTTGAAAAAAAAGAAATGGATTTCGTATTGGTAAACAACGACTGGTAAGGCAACAGCCCGATCTTCTTCATTTCTGCTTTCTGCTGATCAACCTCTTTGAAACTTTTGCTGATGTAATTTTTAAAATCGAGTTTGCTCCACGTTTCAATCTGGGTAAGATCCTGAGAATTGATATTGGTCCTGCCATTGATCTTCCAGCTATTATGCGTGTAATAATCCATGATAAAACCATTAGTCAAAACTTTAAACATAAGCTTTTCGTCACCTTTCAGCTTCTTTTCAATACCGTTTATTTTATTAAAGAAAGCTGAAGCAGCATTATTCTGTTCATCATCTCTGGTTTGGTTCACGATCGTGAATTCCGATTTCAGGGAATGGATGAGCTGAAGGGTATTATTATCTTTCATGGCTTGATTTTGAATATCCAGAATGATGGGAAGATTAGATTTAACAGTTCCTTTTTCACTGTTTTCTTCAATTTTTTTCCACTGCTCATCGTAGTATTTCTGGGCAAATGCGCCTGAACAGCTCAGCAGCAGAAGCAAAGTCAGAAAAATCTTGGAAAATCTTTTCATATGCGTTATTTTTGATAAATGAATTCTTTAAAAGTACTGAAAAAATCCGTTATCGACAGCCAGCTTTACGTATCCTTAACGGGAACTCTTTTTTCAGTATTTTTTATGCTGGAGCAAAACACATTCCGCTATCCTACGGTCTTCTTTATTTTCATCACTTACTTCAGCGGTTACCTGTATACGAAATACCAGAAGACCCGGCATTTCTCCAAAATCCTGATTTTAAATGTCGTCGCCGGGATCATCTGTGCTTTTTTAATTATTCATAACCATAATGAAATACGGCTGATCAAATGGTTTATCATCGTGATCCTCGGTTTGCTGTACAACAGTTTTTTCCTGGATACCTACATCCGGAAAATCCCTTTGCTGAAGGTATTTTACGTAGGCCTGGTCTGGGCCCTGATGAACTGCTGGCTCACCCTTCCGGAATTTGACTTTCCGATATTTTTCATCAGCTTTTTTTTCATTACGGCACTGGTACTGCCTTTTGATATCCGGGATATGAAAGTGGATACGGTGAAAACATTTCCCACGATCATCGGGGTACAAAATACCCGATACCTGGCTTATATCCTGGTATTCATCAGCAATCTGCTTTCGGTTTTTTACCTCGACCTGCCCTATTCAACGGCTTTTTTTCTTTCGGGAATCGTTACGTATATCCTGATCTATTTTTCAGAGAATGAGCGCAGTGACGCTTATTTTTCATTCGGAGTGGAAACCTGTTCGGCACTTCCTTTTTTATTTTCAGTAATAATGAAGTATTTTTGACAAATGATTATCAAGAAACTTTCCCTGTACAATTTTAAGAACCATGCTGAGAAGAAGTTTGAGCTTTCCCCGCAGATCAATTGCTTTGTAGGCAACAACGGGGTGGGGAAAACCAATATCCTGGATGCGCTTCATTATCTTTCGGTAGGAAAAAGTTTCCTGGGAAATACAGATACCAACAACATCAGAGGCGAAGAGGATTTCTTTACCATTGAAGCGGAAATCGATACGGAAGACAGCGAAGACATCATCAGGATCTCGCAGCCGAAGGAAGCAAAAAAAATAATCAAGAAAAACGATAAAAGCTACGACCGGATGGCCGACCATATCGGGTACCTTCCCAGCGTCATGATTTCGCCTTACGATTCCAATCTGATTTCAGATTCCGGGGAAAGCCGGCGGAAATTCCTGGACTCGATGATTTCGCAGACGGATTCCGAATACCTGTTTCATCTGATCCAATACCAGAAAACCGTTCAGCAGCGGAATGCGCTATTGAAATATTTCGCCAAGAACAGGACATGGGACAAAGAATCACTGGAAATATATGACGATCCTATCATCCGTTTCGGGACAAAGATCTTTTCCAAAAGAAAGGACTTTGTTGAACAGCTGAGCCCGATTGTAAAAAATTTCTATCAGATTATATCCGGAGGAAAAGAAACCGTTTCGGTACTTTACGAGTCTCATCTTCTTGAGAACTCTTTTGAAAACCTCCTCAGAGAAAGCCTTGAAAGAGACCGGATGCTTACCTACACCTCAAAAGGAATCCACAAAGACGACCTGCTTTTCGAAATGGATGACGTTTTAATCAAGAAAATCGGATCCCAGGGCCAGCAGAAATCATTTTTAATTTCCCTGAAACTGGCCCAGATGAGCCTGATCAAAGAACTGACCGGCAAAACGCCCATCCTTCTGCTGGATGATATCTTCGACAAACTTGATGACACCCGTGTTTCGCAGCTGATCGAACTGGTAAACCAGGAGAGCTTCGGACAGATTTTCATTACCGATACCCATCGCGAGCGTACGGAAAATGTAGTAAAAAGGATCAACGAGGAAAGTATTATTTTTGAGATTTAAAAATGAAAAAGAAGAAAAAACGCGAGTTCCAGTCGTCGGAGCTGGTCCGGTCTTTTGCGAAGATTTATGGTTTTGAAAATAAGCTGCTGGCTTTCGAGATCAAGGATTTCCTGGAAGATTATCTGGATGAAAGCCTTTTCAGTGAAATTGAAAGCGTGAACATCGAGAACAGATGTGTGATCATCAGAATAAATTCCCCTCTGCTGAAACATGATTTCCAGATGCGGAAAAGCTTTTTCCTTAAAAAATTCCACGATAAATTCGGAGCAACCGATTTCAATGCTCTTCAGATTTTGTAGGAAAAACATCGGATATTCAGAAATTAATTCCAATCATTGAGAAAAATTTTTATATTTGGTGTGCTAACCAAACAAATCAAATCAACATGAAAAAATTGCTTTCTACCAAGAAACTATCGAGAGAAAATTTGAAACAGATTAATGGCGGTACCGGTCAGATCTGCTGTGTACTTTACTGTAATACCAACGAATGTGCCTGGTGGACCCAGCCAAAAGTACAATGCCCTTTTTTACCGGACTGTCTGGAAAAAAACTAATCGTAAGAACTCCGGCCGCCTCATTGAGATGCGGCTTTTTTATTTGATTTAATGCTCTTCGGATTTTGTAGTCACCGTATTGCTCATCAGCTCATCCGTTTTTTGATCCAGCCCGGATTGGAGCGGAAAGAAAAATTTCATCGGATTTTTAATGAAATACCTGAAGATCCCTTTATAGATTTCACTTACCTGCCCCAGGTTCATTTTCCGTGAGCGGAAAGCCAGGAACATGGATAAGCTGAAGCTGACCAGAAAGTTGAAAAACCCAATCAGGCAAACCGTAACCAGCGAAATGCAGAAGGTGTAGGAATCAATGGAAAAATCCTTCCCGTAAAGTCCCAGCGCGAAATTCCCGGCGGCAAAGGTAATGTGGCGGATGTCCAGATCCAGTCCCAGAAAAAGGCCTACCGGAGCTGTGGCCCCAAGAAATACCCCGAACCAGAAGTTGGATACGATGCCCGGCCAGTTTTTAGCATAATATTTTGAAAGGTTTTTGGCAAATTTATTTCCGAACAGCCTCCTGATCGAAAGGTTCTTTGAAATCCTTTCCGGAATCTGATAAAAAACCGAGTTGTTCCCGATATTCCCGGAGATGATCCCTGAGATAAAAAGGTAAAATCCCGCAATACAGGCATGAAGAATCGCCTTTGATTTGAAAGGATCCAGGTCTTTCAGCAGTTTATCCGACCGTTCTACCGCGAGATTCTGTGAGAAAAAAACATCCAGCCCGTAGATAATCAGCAGGGCAACCGGGAAGGAGAGCAGTACATTGCCTACAAAAGCGATAAACTGGCTCCGGAACAGCTTGGATACCAGATGCGCAAATTCCGTACTGTTGCTCTTGATATTCCCTTCTTCAGACAGCACCTTAGTCATGGTTGCCGCCGTCATGGCCGGCTGTTTGGTGGCCAGGGTAAAGCCCATCAGGTAAATCATCACAAAACCCATGGCGTAATTCATGGAGTACAGGAAAGCATGCGAAAAATCGCTTCCGGGAATGTATCCGTAAAGCATTTTAAGAACACATAATGCCCCGACAATAATCCCTCCCCCACTGGCTTTGTAGAACATCCTCATGTATTCTTTCCGGGTGGAGGTAATATAATGCGTGCCGGTTTCCGCCGTATGGTTGGTAATGAGATGGGAAATCAGACGCGTGCTGTCGTTGATAAGGTCCGAAATATTATTCTTATGGGATTTATATCTTAAAACATTAAAAACAAGCAGTTTGGAATTAATAAGGATATCTTCTTCCTTGTCGATAACGAGCAGCTGTACAATTTCGTAAATCCGTTGGATCTGCTGCCGTATTTTAATCAACGACTGGTTGATTTTTCCTGAAATACCGTATTTTGCGGAGTTTTTAAAGGAAATATTAACGAATTCCAGACACTGCTGGATGTAAATTTTAATCTGCTTATACCGGCTGTCTCTGGAATGAAGCTGGAGGTAGGGATTTTTTTCCAGCTCTTCAGCAAGGTCTTCAAGTTCGTTCTGTAAAGCAAGAAAGGGATTATCGAAATTTTTGTATTCCGGAGCCATCCGTACGACCTCCACTTCCATCGCCGATCCCGTAACCCTCCAGGAAAGGATGTTCATAGAGAACAGCATTTCCTTTTTCACTTCGGGTTTGGTGATAAAATCAGCAATTCCGAGCAGCCTGAACAACTCACTGATTTCCTCCTCCGGCAGGTTGTGGAAATATTTGAGATCGCTGCGGGGCCTCACACTCACATTATCGATCATATACCAGACCGTATTTTCGTTAACGACCGGCGGCAGGATTTTATTAAGAATTCTTTTTTTCAGTTCGGGAATAAACGCATTTTCGGAAAGGATATTGGCTTCCGTTAAAGACAGGTTAAAAGGTTTCTCCTTGAAAATATGATAAAGATAATCTTTAAAATGTTCTGTAACTTCAGGATTGTCCTTCAGAAAGCGGAGCACATTCTTAAAATCAGTATTTTTGATCCCTTCCAGAAGTTCCGCAAGCGGATCCAGGGAAAGGGTATCATTCTTAAAAGAAAAATACTTTTTAAGAACGGATTCGAAATTGGTACCGGCGTTGAAGAATTTCATGGGTACAAAGATACTATTTCAAACTTACATTCCTCATTTGTCTCATGATCCAATTGTGCTTCTTTCTGAGATAAGGTGAAGGATTCTTAGGATCGTATTTTTTAGGGTTGGGCAAAACGGCGGCAATCCATGCGGCTTCGGAGGCCGTCAGATTTTTGGAAGACTTCCCGAAATAATACTGCGAGGCCGCTTCAATCCCGAATACCCCCTGCCCCATTTCGATGGAATTGAGGTATCTTTCCAGGATAATGTCTTTGCTCCATACCTTTTCGATGACAAAGGTATAAACTGCCTCCAGCCCTTTTCTGATCCAGCTCCTGCCCTGCCAGAGGAAAATATTTTTTGCCGTCTGCTGGGAAATGGTACTTCCGCCTCTTATCCTTTTCCCCGTTTCATTATGCTTCATTGCTTTTTCAATAGCCTTGTAATCGAAACCGTCATGAACAAAGAACTTCTGGTCTTCCGAGGCAATCACCGCCTTTTTTACATTGCTTCCCATTTCGTCGTAGGAGATATAATCCCTTTGCAATCTTCCGTATTCAAAAAGCCCTCCGATCTGGGTCAGGGTAATCGGCGGGTTGAAAAATCTGCCCCAAACAATGAATACCACATTCAGGATCAGGACGATGAATATAATCTGTTTAATTCTTTTCCACATAATTTCTGTAAAATCAGAAACAAAAATAAGCAAATAGTCTGATTATTTAAGCTCTTTCATATAAGTAAGCCGATAGCCGGGCAGCAATTCCGGATGGAAAATTTTAATATAATCTTTCAGGACGAGATCCGACCGTACAACGCCGCTCTCGAAAAAGTCGTTGGCCTGCCCGTGTTCTTTGCCGGTAATCACATAGATTTTCCCTTTATTGAATACCTTCAGCTTGCCGTAAAAAGGATTCATGCCCAGCATTTCTTTTTTGGAACCATGGTTTCCGGCATTGATCCAGTACTGTACTCCGCCCGACCTGGCAAACACTTCCTCGAAGCTCATGGTGACCGCCTTTTCGTCGGTGTTATTTTGTAAAACATATCCGGCATTGGCATCCGAGATAAAATTCGCTGCCGATGTTTTGCCGCCCGGCAGATACCAGACGTCGCCATACATCTCATTGGCCAGCACCACCGGTTTTTTCTTTGCTGTTTGCGCCAATTTCTTTAATTCAGCATAATTTTTTTCTACAGTTCCGTAAATACTGTCCGCCTCTTTGCCTTTCCCTAAAAGCTTTCCGAAGAGTTTAAGGTAAGCCGTTTTTTCAAGGGGCTTCTGTTCCAGGTATTCATCCAGGAAAATCACCTGAATGCCATTGTTTTTCAACAGCTGGTAGGTGTTGTCGAAACTGGCGATATGGTTGGTAAAAATCGCATCCGGCTTCAGGGAAATGATTTTTTCAACATCATACTTCTGCTCGCTGCCGACGTTCTGGATTTTCCCTTGTTTCAATAAATTCTGAATTTTTCCGGAGTAAATGTATTCCGGACTGGAAACCCCGATGATCCGGTCTTCGGCATGAAGTTCACCGATATACCCGGCCATACTGGCATTAAGCAGGATAATTTTTTTAAACGGAACCTGATTTCCCTTAATATCATAAGTGAAATTTCCCGATTTAATGTGCAGGACACCCTGATCTTCTCTATACCTTACCAAATTGGAAATGGAAACTTCTTCCGGAGACGAAATTTTTTGTTCTCTCTTACAAGAGGTTAGCGCCAAAAACACGGTTAACAGTAAAATTCTTGCTTTCATCTTTCAAAGAAAAGAAAAAAGTGCTATATTTGCAAACCATTAAACAACGGCCTCGTGGCGCAACTGAATAGCGCATCTGATTACGGCTCAGAAGGTTACAGGTTTGAATCCTGTCGAGGTCACAAGACCGACATTTGAAGTTTTCACTCTCTTATGTCGGTTTTTTTATTTCCTAATTCATTGTTATACTGATAGATACATTGAGCAACAATGTTCATTTTAGGTGTTTGAAGACTTTTTCCGTCAAATTCAACTTTTTCAGGAAATATCAAACACCCTATTGTCCTGTTTGTGAGCAGATCGCCCTGCTGGTAAAGGTTTACAAGGTTTTCCGTTGAATCTAACGCATTTTCTATTTTTGTTTTGATGTCGAGTTCTTTACTTTCTGAAACCATTTGCTGAAGTTCAGATTCCAATTGTTCGATCTGGATTTTTGTGAGCATTTTTATCTCTTTATAGTCTTCTTCATCCAACTTGTCAGAAAGATATTTATCTCTTGCATTGGCAACCTTTTCATGAAGTAAACTGATTTCTTTTGAAATGGATTTTCTTTTCGCGTCTATATCGTAAGTGAATTGTATGTAGTTATCTAAAAGGATTTCTTTCATAAGGTCTTTGATGATTGGATTATATTGTAGTTTTGAGATCTCAATTTCAAATAGTTGTTTTGACAATATTTATGTAACCGCTCGCTCTGATCTCTTTGAGAATAGCCCTTTTCAGCCTGTTCATCTGTGGAAACTCTTATGTATAAGTCTGCAATTATCATTATCTTGATGATTTCGTTAAAAATTATTTTAGGAGCAACTTTGAGAAATTGGTTGCAGTAGAAATTCATCGTTCTAATATGGCACTAAATTACGAATAATCAGTCAGATGTGAAAAATTCTTTAAGAGTTAATTTAACAATAATGTATAAAAACTCCATCACCTCTTCTGATTGTTCCGCATCAATATCATAGCCGGCTTTTCTTAAAACAGCTAATGCTTTTTCAGAGGGAATTTTCTTTATTGAAATTGCTGGAATATATTTATCTTCTTTCTGATTGTTGGATTTGCTTTTATTAATATCTTTCCTCATAGTAATCTTATTGAGAATCCGGGCTCAATGATTGAAATGTAAAATTGTGATTTTAAAGCCTTGAAAAAAGTCTCTTACGTACTGCGATTGGCTTAACTTTGCCTTAATTCAGGAAAAATCAAATGCTATTTATCTGATCTGTCTCCTAAGTTCTTCCTTGGTCGGAAGAATTGCTTCGTACTCTTTTGCAAAAATGGTATTGTTATTTTTCGGAAGTGTGAATTCAATAACCGTCTGGTTTTCTTCTTTACAAAGAATGATTCCAATGGTTGGGTTTTCTTCTGCCAGCTTCACTTTTCTGTCATAATAATTAACATACATCTGCATTTGCCCAATATCCTGATGGGATAATTTTCCTATTTTTAAATCAAGCAGAACAAAACACCTTAAAAGACGATTATAAAATACCAGATCCACAAAGAAACTGTCGCCTTCAAAGGTAAATCTGCGCTGACGCCCTTCAAAAAGAAAGCCTTTTCCTAATTCCATCATAAAATGCTCCAGTTTATTGATAATCTCAGTTTCCAGATCACTTTCTGAATAGCGATTATCCTCTTTTAAATCTAAGAATTCCAAAACATAATGACTTTTTAGCACATCGGTAGACTTTTCTATAATCTGCCCTTTCTTAGCTAACTCCTTTACTCCCTTTGCATCCCTGATTAATGCCAGCCTTTCATATATTGCTGAATTAAATTGCCTAGTAAGTTCTCTGACACTTCAGTTATTCTGGCTAGCCTCGATTTCGTAAAAATTTCTTTCGTCCGGATTTTCAATCTTCATCAATTGAATATAGTGAGACCATGATAATGAAAAAGAACTATGAGACGTTGATTCATAATTTGAAGCTTCAGCAGAATTATGAAACACTGTTTCGTATTTTTCAGCAATTCTATTTTGATACATTAAATAAAACTTTCTCATCCACTGCCACTGCAAATTATCTACTGAGTATCCCCTGCCGAATTCTCTGGTCAATTGGTAACTAAGATTTTTCAATGTCTCTTTTGCATATTCCGCTCTGTCTCTTCCGTCCTGCTCATTCACAACGATCACCTTGCCTATTTGAAAATAGGTCAGTACTATGGTGGTATTGATATTTCGGACAATACTTTTTTTCGAATTTTCGATTAACTGTTTTATTGAAGAAAAAAGATTCGCTGGCAATTGACTCATATGTACAAATTTTAAAATTAGGTCTGAACTCTACAGTAATTCATTTTGTGCGATATAAGATTAATCAACAGCATTAAAGGAAAGTTACCGGATTTGACGGTTATTGTCAGTACATGGCATATCCAGCATTATTTCAAACGAACTATACATCGAAACATTTCTAATGATAAAATGCACATTAAATAAGGCTAAGGTGTGATAAATCATATAATCTTTTTCATAATAAACCGGTAAAAAGGCAGCTAAGGTATTGTTGCCAGCCAGCGCTTCTCCCACCAAAAGACTACGGCATAAACGGTTTCCTCCCTGAAGGTACCCTCCAATTATTCCGTTTCCTTTTGGATCATTTTCTTTGTCAACACTTCATATCTGCTTTCTTTTTTCCGGTTTTCTTTTGAAAAATATTCAGCGAAGCCTGAAAGGCTTCAAGGGAATGAATCGGAGAAGAGATTGAAAACAAAACCAATTGTATAATTTTAAAAAAAACAGTTATGAACATGATCGGAAAACTGGTAAGGAATGCGGAAGTGCGCACCCTGTCCAATGAAAAACAAGTAAACAGAATTTCTAACATTAAAGTACTAACATCATGGCACACAATTTAAATTTCAACAGCAGAACAGGAAACTATTCATTTTTCAATGTTAAGGAAAAACCATGGCATAGCCTGGGACGAATCGTTGAAGAACATTCGACAAGCGAACAAGCAATCAAATTTGCGGGCCTTGATTATGAGGTCGAAAAATCAGCTTTATTTACAAAAGGTTCTTCAATTATTGAGAACAACAGCGGAGTCGAAATGGTGGATTCAGACTTGGAAGTTCCCAATTATTTTGCCAATATCCGTACCGATAACAATAATGTGTTAGGCGTAGTTGCGAAGGATTACCACATTGTACAGAACCGCGAAGCTTTTTCTTTTTTTGATGCTATTGTAGGCGGTGGAAACGGTATCTTATATGAGACTGCAGGGGCTTTGGGTAATGGCGAGAGAATTTTTATCACAGCGAAGCTTCCCGATTACATTCGTGTCGGAAACGGTGACGACATTACTGAAAAGTATATTTTCCTGACCACGTCAAACGATGGAAGCGGAAGCATTACTGCTGCATTTACCCCCATCCGCATCGTTTGTCAAAACACACTGAATGCTTCTCTGAAAAATGTGAGCCATGTCGTACGGATCAGACATACGTCAGGAGCAAAGCAACGTTTAGAAGACGCCCATAAAGTCATGGGATTGGCTAACCGATTAAGCAGCGAACTGGACGGTCGCGTCAAAGAGCTCTCTTTTGGTAGAGGTCATCCCTTCAAGATACTGTATTGTACTGGAAAGGTTAGATAAAGAAATGAGCAGCCCGCCTGAAAAGATCAAGGTCAATCAAATCCATAGCCTTGAAACGTATACTTCAAGTCCTGATTCATACACTGATTTTTTCAGAACGCATTTTAAACACCGATTCTATTACCCAATTAATCGGTACAAAAAGATAAAGTTCAGGCTTTTTCCTATATGCATATTTTCTTTACCGGCATGGTAGTAATTTATTTGCAATACAGGGTAAAGAATTACGGATGACTGAATAATAACGAAGATTTTACCCCAATAAAAAACATTCGCAAAGTGCAGTGCGGCTTTCCGCAAAGCCGGAAATGAAAGCCTTTGCGCTCACTAGGGATTTTAAATATCAAACAGTGGAACAGATGCCCTTGCATTATAGCATATCATGTGGGTAAAATAAGATTTCTTCCCTGTTTTTTCCTCTGTGAATATTTCGGATTCAAATTTTATTTTCAAATCCCAGATATCCCATTTTCTCATGCCGGCCTGGTAAGGATCAAAATTACATTTTACTTCAAAGTGCTGCCGTTTTATCATCGCCGTCAAATTCCACAACAATAAGATTGGCACTGGCTTTAACTTCTTCCCGGATGGTCGCTCTAAGTTTCATAAGATCATTTTTTTCAAAGCTATAACAGTATTGCGACAAAACTTGACGTATTATATTTTAATTGGGATTAATCTTTTTTAATTTCCTAAAATGGATTCATTGTGCACGAATGATAAAATAATACTGCACTATGCTATGGATCACTGTAATGAATAGGATAAACCCTGTAGTATCCTTGATCAAAATATGCCGAATGAAAACACTCTTTATATCTACCATTTTTACTACTGCTCTTCTCCTGTAGAAACCCTGCTCCACAAAATATGCTCAGGTACACCCAAAAGGAATATCTCGGAAAGAGGCCTTTTCAGTTAATGAAATTGACGCGCTTAATTCAGTTTAGCCTTTCATTTCATTGTCTTTTAGCCTCTACTCTACCATTGACCGTCCGGATTGGGATTTCACTGATATCCTGTATCACAGTAGCCCTGGACATCGACAATACTCAATCTTTTGAGCAAAAAATCCATATAGGAAGCCTAACGCTTTCACGAACACCCATTTATTAAATTAATTACTGTTGCAAATATTTAATTCCGGTCAATTGTTTACCAATACAATCTACTTCAAATGATATTTCTGAATTTACGCTGGTTCCATCTTCTTTTGTAAGCTTTTCCATTTTCAAATCTGTAAAAATAGGTCTCCTTCTCCCAGGCATTTGGAGTTATAATCGTAAAACATTCACCATCCGGAAGATCTGTGATTTCATGTATCGTTTCAGCCGGAACAAAATGGGACGTTCCTTCTTTTCGGTGATGTTCAGACGAAGTATAGCTTCCATCCTCAAAAATCTCATAGATTCTTTCAACGTAACTCCCCTTGAGAATGTAGGTGGTAAAACCAAATGGATGATCATGGATATGTTCGTTCATATCCTTTTTGCTGAATTGATGAAGAACAGCGTCGAACGGCAAACCCTTCAAATGATGTTTCGTAAAGACCGCATTCATTTTTTCACGCTTCACTTTTATATTGATCATAATTATGCAGTATAAATTAATTTTATAAGGGAACGTTTTGCCAATCGATTCTCACAAGATTGATCGTGGAAATTTTCACCTGTTCAATCAGTTATTCTGATGGTGTTATAAATTTAAGTAAAATAAATAATACGTACGTAGTTGAAATCAGACAGATATCTTTACAAGAAGCAATATGAATTACAAATTAGAAAAACAAATTATGCATAAACGATGATGATTGGTATTACTATTGCCATTCCAAAAAACGAGCTATGACGTTCGATCTAATTAGAAAGCATGTTTCTCAATAAAATGCAAGAAATGAATATAATAACCGGAAAATCAATTCCTGAATTTTTCTCACAAGCCCCTATTTCACCAAACGTAAAAGTTAGCGTAGTAATTCCGGTGCAAAATGAAGAAAAATATATCTTTCAGTGCCTGGCGGCATTTTCCAAACAAACTGATGTCTACGGCAACAAACTGGATCCTGATCAATTTGAAATTCTTGTATTAGCCAATAACTGCCATGATAAATCTGTTGAACTCACGGCTCAATTTCAATCGGAAAACCCTGATTTAAATTTATATTTTGAGGAAGTAATATTGCCAACTGAACTTTCCAATATCGGTTACGTCCGCAAGACCTTGATGGATTCGGCTTTTAAGAGGCTTATACAGAACGGACATGGGACCATCATGACCACAGATGGCGATACAAGGGTATCACCGGATTGGATAGCACAGACGATATCAGAAATAGGACGCGGTGCAGAAGTAGTTGGAGGCAGAATTGAACTGTATACTGATGAACTTCATGGTCTGGACCAATTTGCGCGACTGCTCCATCTGAAAGACGAAAGATACCGGTTGCTGGTTGCAGAACTTGAAGGAAAAATCATAGGTGATAAATATGACCCGGTTCCAAGACATCATCAGCATTTTAACGGGAGCTTTGCCATAACAACCGATTGTTATGAGAGATCAGGCGGGGTACCCGTTGTCAAACATCTTGAAGACTGTGCCTTCTTCGATCGTCTTCAAACCTTTGATGCTAAAATCAGACACAGTTTCAATGTCCTGGTATCTACTTCCGCAAGATGTGCAGGCCGCGCACAAATCGGGCTTTCCCAACAATTGAATGAGTGGAAAAATTACAATAACAGCATTGAGAATTATTACGTTGAATCTTGCGATTCCGTTGAAAAACGACTGAATACTAAGAGAAATCTGATCACTGTCTGGCAACTTAAAAATAAAATAAACAGAACGGAATTCTATAACATGATAAAAGGCAATATCCCGGAAACCATTGCCCTTGACTACGATTTATTTATTGGATGCTGCTACTTCGGCGAATGGTTTGCCCAAATTTCGAAACACGAAAATGACGCTGGGAATATTTCAAAAGAGCCTATAGAAGAGGCAATTGAAAATTTAGAAAAAATGCTATTAAAAAGTCCTCAGCAGGATTTTGTCCAGACGTCAATTCTGTAAGTATCTGCCCGATTACTTAAAACATTTGTCATTTTTCTTTTCATCAGTTTTTCAAAAGTCTGGTGAACTCCGTCGCCGGTCTGCGGATAATCATGAACTTCCGGCAACCAATGGACCAGAACAATATTTCCTTCTATTTCTAATCTTTTATATAAAGCTGCAATACTTTTCTCCCAATCTCCCGGGGAAAGGTAGTAAGCCACTTCGGATACCATGATCAGATCATACTGGTCATCAGGAAGCTCATCTTTAAAGTGTATTTTTTTAAATGTTACGTTTTCAGATCTCTTACAGCGTCTCTGCGCTAATTCCAGAGCTTTCTCTGAAATATCCGTTGCTAACAAACGGGTGCTTTTCTGAGCCAAAAGCTGAGTAAGGACCCCAATAGAGCACCCGATTTCCAAAGTGTTTTCATAATGAGTTTTTGGTAGTGCAGCGATAGTTGCTGCATATTTTTTTGCTTCATAATCACTGGTTTCAAAGTTCCAGGGATCATCACTGGCCTCGTATACTTTTTTGAAATAGTCGGAATCTAAAGATTGTTTCTCTTCCATTATTTTGATATATAAAATGTTTCGTAAGGTACATTGAACTGATTGAGCATTTTTTCGGAGAGGCGAAAGCCATTAGGATCATCACTGATTAAATCTGTAATTTGCGATCGATGCTGAGAAACCGCTTCCTGTTTCTGTGATAAGACGCTGCTGATGTTGAGTCGAAATGGCATTGATTCACTATTTGCCGGTGCATCCTCCGGCTGTCCCAATTCCTGCAACCAGATTGGATATTCGTAAATTTTCGCATTTAATGTTTCTGCAGCAGCAATTAATTGGAAGGCTGCTCTGTGGTCCGGATGAGGATCTCGCCGATAGGGCACAAAAATGCTTTGGGGCCGGATGGCACCGATCATCTTAGAAATACTTTTTATTATCCCTCCAAATCGTTCATCACCGGCAGACGGAACATTTCTGTCCGGATATCTTCCGAAAATAATATGATCTTCAGGTACATTAAGAATTGTGCAGGCTTCAATTAATTCCTTTTCACGAAGATCTCTCAATTTTTCTTTGGGATATGTCCTGCTGTTTGGGTGCGACATTGTTCCATCGGTGAGCAATAAAACATAAACAGTCTTTCCATATTTTCGCAGAAGAGCGATGACCCCCCCACAACCAAGGCTTTCGTCGTCCGCATGTGGCGCAACAATCAAAGTGGTTCCAAATCCTGTAACGCATTGTTCCGGAGCCAAAGGAATCTGGCCATAATTACTATCAATCATTTTCTTTTTTGTTTTTATTATTATTAAAATTCCATATTGAACTGGCCGAGGAATCCGAATTAAGGACATATTCTCCGACATCGGACAATACCTGATCCGGTGCCGGTTGTCGGAGATAAATACTTAGATCCCTGATAATTCTCTCAAAATGATACGGTGTGTTAAGTCCGCGCGCGCCGACACATTTTTGGCAAAGTGCCATCACTTCAATGCAGATCTGCTCAATGGCAGTGCGCATCATGTTGGCATATATAACAAAATTTTCTGCCTTCATCTTTGTAGGCATTTTCATATATTCGTCTATTTTTGAGGCTGCTCCGATAATCCACTGGTTTCCTGATTCTACAGCAATTGACATTTGACCGATTCTCATTTTTTGGAATGGATCCTGACTTCGGTTTATGCTGACAAGGTATTTCCGTGTCTCATCCAAAAGCTGTTCGGCAGCTCCCAGCTGAACAGCGGCAAATCTCACTGCGCCGCCACTGAACAAAGGCTGATGATAATATTCGCCTGCTTTACCGAGTAAATTGATTTCAGAAAGCTTGGTTTTAAGAAAAGCAATTTTAAAACTCCTACTCGATTGCATTCCCATAGGATTCCACCAGCTGGCATCAATTTTTATATCGGAAGATTCCAACGGAACAATGCACATACGCCAGTTTCCATTTTTTTCTGCTGCAGTTACAATCGGGCGTGTCACAAAATCTGTCCCTGTTGCAAATGTTTTTGAACCATTTAGCTCATAAATTCCTTTTTTAACTTTTGATAGAAAAGTACCATCGGCTGCCTGCGTGTTCCAGACTCCAAAAAGTTTTCCGTCAAGCGCATCCTCGGCGAAAATTTTCTTTTGTTTACCTGAGCCAAATTGGTTGATGAGAATTTGGGCATTGATATGTCCTTCAAGAACTCTGCCTACAACAAGATTCCCTTTTCCGATATGTTTCAAAATACGCAGCAAAGCCAGGTTTGTCCCGGGAATTAATCCCAGATCACATCCGCCGAACTCCATGGGTAAACTTGCTGTCAGGAGTTCAGCAGATTTTAGCTTGGACAAAGTTTTTCGGGGAAATGAATGTAAAGAATCAGTCTCTGCAGCTTCAGCAAGAGAGGTATCGCCAATATTTATAGCTGAACTTACTAAATCTGACAACTTAAATTGAGCATGTCGTTTGTAATTTTTTTTCACTTTTTTTTATTAAAAAATTCATTAAACTTAATCCTGGATTAAAATAATAAATAATGTGGATCAGTAACAGATTATATAACTATATTAATGCCACGTTTATAAAAATATCATTTGTATAATTACAATTTAACAAGTTGACCTACATACCATACCTCGTTATTTGCAGGAATTTCACTATCGTTTTTTGAGATTTTATTTTACAAAGTAAGGTTCAGTTACTAAAGTCAATACTCCCGCATAATTTTCATTATCATCATCCGAAACAAACATTCTCCCAACTATTAAAAAGAATGGGTCTTATAATCTTCTAATAATTTACGACCATGAGATTTATTTTTAAGATTAATGACATCACCTATAAATAAATTATATATTGTTTCTAATTCTAATAAATCATAAAGATTATCAACATTTGAGTTTTCAGATGAGATTTTCAAAAAGTAGATAACTGCATTTTCCAATGTATCGTTTTTTGAGACCAATTTTTATCTACGACCGGTTTCGGGCTTTGCGTTCGGGCGGGATTTCGAAGCACAAAAGTTGATATTATTACTAATGTTTAATTGAAAAACTGCTGTTGAATTTTGCACTTCAGCCCGCCTGACGCAAAACCCTTGTTATGCGGTCGGCTCTTATTCATTGTCCATTTCAAATATTCTTGAATAGTCTCCAAACTTGGTGTCTCTAAGTTTTTCTTCGATTACTTTTTTTGCAATCTCAAAGTCAACCACTACACAACCAACTTCCATTGTTCCACTTCCAATGCTTCCACTATCTGTGTGTCCAAGTCCTGTCCAACCTAAAACTTCGTCGATTTTTTCCTCAAGTCGGTGTCGTTTGTCAAGGTCTTCTTCAGTTCCAAAGCCTTCAATTTTATATTCTATTTCTAAAAATGAATAAATGTCTTCGTTGAATTCTGCGTAACCTTCTTTCAGTTTTTCGTCAATTTCTTTTTGAACGGTTTTGTGAAAATTTGAAAATAGTCCGCTCTTTACTTCCTTGTTTTGTCCAAGTTGCCCAACAATTCCCCAATGAACTATTGCAGTTTTTTTGTCTTTGTCCCAAGTCTCCCAATAATGAAGTTGGTTGTCAGTTAGTTTGTAAAGTTTAAGCATCGTTTTTTGAGATTCATTTTTAATTTTCATACTCTGCAGCTATGTTTCTTTAGGAAGTCCGAAACCGTCAATAATCCTTGGTGCGGCCATTATCCCGGATATATCAGGATCTATGTTTAGCTAGATGTGCTGCCGGTTTACTTATCTTTAGCAACTTACCCGGGAACTAGTAGCGATCCCAGGTATGGCCATTGTCTTGAATATCCCCGGATTCAATCTCCCGAAACCAGTCAGCTGGATGCCCTCCTGACTCGCCTTCATCCAGAAACTTACCCGGGAATCAGTTGCAATCTTAATGCAGTCATCGTTCCGAATATACCGGAACCTAATCCCCTTATGCTGATCAGCTGCTTATATTTATCCAAGTTAATTTTTGCTGGATGATTGTTTTTTGAGATTCTTTTTTAATTTTTATTTTCTGCATTTATGCCTCTTTATAACCTATGGATCCTATTATAATTTTATTTGGCCTCCGTCCTTCCTGATATATTCGGATCCGATCTTCACGAATTGAATAGCTATATCCCTCTGACAGCTTGCTTCCTTTCATTAAATTAACCGGGAACTGATGACAATCATTGGTGCGGCCTCCTTCCGTTTATTTCTGGAGCAAACTATCAGGATCTAATAATCTGATCATTTTTATCCTACTTAAATTTTAAAAGATAATCTTCTTCAAAAGATCTGATCTATCTACCAAAAGAATCGCCGTATCATTAAAATACAATTCTGATTAGAATAAATAGGATATATATATTCTATTTATTCCGTATAATGGATTAATCTCGGATGGATCACTTTTTTGGATTCATGCTAAGCTATGTTTAGTCGTGTTATCACGGACCTAAATCGTAGAGTATTTAAATATTTTTTTACGAACTTAATCCAATTATTCAATATTAATTTTTGTAGGAATCAGTAATGAATTTTTGTAAGGTAGGTAGCCTATGCGATTTTTTTTCTTTATATAATCAATATTACAATTTAGATGATTTACAATAACTGAATAATCTCCACCTGATAAATTATTATAATTTTTAATTTTATACATTAACTTTATGCTTTCTGATTTTTTAAGTATTAAGAAAATTGAATTACAATTATTCTTAATGGAATCTATAGATGTCAAAATATTATGATTATGTTTTTTACTAACTAAAAAATCTTCATAATTATAGTCTATCTCAGTGATAATATCCTCAGTTAAAATACTTTTATTATTATTACTATTTTTTATAAAGTATAATTTGGGAGTGACAAAGAAATAATCTTTATCAGTATTATTTGAAATATTGATCTCAATATATTTTCTTTTTATCACTTCTATGTCATATGAAATTGAAGGTATCTTATACTGTTGGTTACAGCCCGATAATATAATGAGATAAACTAATTTTTTCATTTTATCGTTTTTTGAGACTAATATAGGAAATACTGATATGGTAAAATTAGTTATTATAATATGTACTCATTAAATTTTACGAAAGTAAAAAATTTAAGGTTTCACGTAAAAGAAATATAATACGACGAGTTCTGTCGCTGCCTGCCGCCACCTTTCTTTTAGTTCTACAATAATGGCAGATATCAATTTAAAAAATATTTAAAATAAATTTTAATGCGACGAGTTTTGACGCTACCCTGATGGATATTTGCATTATAGAAAAAGTAAATGAAATTAGATTTTAAAAATTACGGTGGATATTGTTAGTCTGAACCACCTAAAAAAATAAGGCTAAAACCTGAAGTTCACTCTACTAAAAAGAGCCTTCAAATTTTAACCTATATAAAACCAAAACAAATTTACACAAATGTTTACAAACGACAATGCGTCACAGACGCTTTTTAGATTCGTGAGTTTAAGAAACCCACAACTTACAGAAACCAAAGAAAGAAACTTAGGATTTATTCACAGACCGAAAGGAGCTACAGGAATTTTCGATACGGCTGTAGTAGGAAAATCTTCAAGAGCATCCAAACTCTCAGAAATGACGATGGCAGCAAGAACCTTCAGTAATGTAGGATTCGAAACCGAAAAGAAAATTGAAGAAGGGGCTTTCGGGAAACTCTTGATCATCGGAAGAAAGATTTCTAAAAGAGAAGAGCTTGATGCCAACGAATTAAGCTATGTGAAAGATTATTACAAAAATCTTATTGATAACAATAAAGAGCTTACAGCAGACGGAATCAAAATCTTTTCAACTCTTTGGAACAATTACATTTTCCAGATTGTTACACAAGGCGATTTTTATGTGAAAGAAGCAATAAGTCATGTTTTAATGGCAATTCATATTGGTTTTGTGCAAAGTATGAACTTAACAGATCCTGAAATAATCAAGGTTAACGGAGAAAAACCATTGGAAAAGGCTTTGGATGGAAAAATCGTTTTGCCGAAGTTTTTATTCTCTGAAGAAGCTGTTTCCGCAGGGCCTGTTTCCTCAAAAATGGATTCCGGAAGATCAGCTGCTCTCCATAGTTCAAAAACAACACGGAGATTAGAATCTGAAACACAAACTTTATTAGCAGTGAACAAAGCACTCCATAAAAAAGAGGCCTTGGAAAAGCTTAGTGGAGAATTGGAAAAGCTACAGAAGAAGTATCATAAAAGCTCTTATCAGGAAGATCAGGCATATAAGGATGAGTATACAAAATATCAGGAAGAAAACAGAGAAGCCCTGGAAGCCTATAAGAGAAAGCTGGACGAAATAGAAAATAAGATTACCGACGAAACTCCGGAAGAAGAAAAGATTCGTATGTATAACGAATTGAAAAAATACGAGGGAGTTCCTTTTAAATTTTCTTATAAAAAAGAGATCAATTTGCCAGATCTGAAGGAAAAACTTTCCCCGGAATCTTTTGATACCTTTATTAAACTTTTTGCTGAGTTCGATCACCAAAAAGCCTCTGAAGAAGTTGCAAAATATGGAATAGAAATTCTTTCTGACGACACTTTAAGAATAGGTTCTCAGACAATCATTTTTGATGATGAGTTACAAAGCTATGCCGATGCTTTAAATATTGTTGGAAATAATATCTCTTCTTCTATGCAGACAGCGTTGGAAAACTCTCCGCTTCAGCAGCAACAGTATGTCAATCTTGCGGGTGCTTCGGTTCCGGTGGTACAAAGTACAGCAAGGACTCCGATGGCATATAGCTTTTTTGCACATAATACTTTCGGATTTTTAGGAACCGGAGGATTTGTAAATTTTTCTTTTGAAGTGGCAGATTCTTCATGGAGCGTGTCTTCTGCAAAGATTATTGCAGCCACTGATACCGCAGGAAATTTTGAAGAGAGTTTCAGCAATATTCCTGTTATCAATGATAAAATTACTTTGCCTTCAAATCTTATCAACAAATTCAGAGCAAGTCTTGCTTTCAGAATAGAAATTATTTTTGATAACGGAAGTTTTGCTTATGCAGATCTTGGACAGCTCAATCTTAAAGAAGATCTTAGTCTTACCGGACTGCTAACTTTGAAAAGAGGTGTAACAGAAAATCCGGAAGAAACAGAAACAGTAACAATCCAAAAACGCAGAAACTTCGGGATCAAAAGATTGGGAATTGCCGATTATCTGAAAGTCGTACAAAGTGTTCATGCTTATGTTCCGGGAGAAGTTTCCAATATTGAGAACGTGATGGCAAGCGAACTCAGACATAAGTCTTCTGTTTCCAGAGATTATTCTGAAATTACAGATACTACTGCCAAATCTCAAGAAACCGAGAAAATCTCCGATACCACAAAAACGTCCAGAACCGATATGCAGACGGAAATTGCCAAAGAAATTGATAAACAAAAAGCCCTCACAGCACATACACGTGCAACTTATGGAGGATACGGAATGTCATTTGAAATCGGTGCAGAATATGCCAATAATACCGCGCAACATGATAGTACAAGACAAGCTGTAATGAAATCTCAGGAGATTACGGAAAGAGCAATGGAAAGAGTATTAACAAAAGTTTCTGAGGAAAGAGTGCAAAAGATCATTAAGGAATATACGGAAACCAATGTTCACGAGTTTGATAACAGAGGAAAGGTAACTAAGACCGATAATGCTGATGCAGCACAGCCTAAACATATTACAGGCGTTTATAGATGGATCGACAAGAAGATGAAAAACCAGATTTATAACTATGGTGTACGTACCATGTTTGAATTTATGGTTCCCGAACCATCAAGATTACACCGTTTGGCAGTTGCTGTTTCCAAAGCTCAGGTACTTACGGCTCCGGTAGATCCGAGAACCGCCCCGGCTCCTAAAACAATGGATAGTCCAAAGGCTGCAACTAAAGAATTGTTACAATATTGGGCAAATATCTATGGGATAACACTTACCGATTTACCTACTTCTAATCTTACAGTAACTAGTAATATAGAAATAAATTTGGATAACAGCGCTACGCCACGAATTTTACCCATTAATATTCCTGCAAACTATAAAGCATATGAAGCTGAAATAACGTATGCTTTTTATAACAGATTCAAAAAAAATAGTTCTTGGTTAACATTTGATAACTTAAAGGGAGGTTCGCAGAATATTGAAAACCATAATCGTGAAGGTTGGCTTCGAAGCAGTTACACAAGTTATGGAATTAATATCGTTGGAGACTATAATATGCAATACGCAGGAGGAAACGGAACGACTCACGTAGGATTGATAGTGAAAGCAAAATGTATTCTTTCCGATGCTTACATGCTTCAGTGGGCTACAGAAAATTTCAATGCAATCATCAAAGTGTATGAAGAAGCATATGTGAAATTTCAGGAAGAGCAGGCAAAACTTGATGCCGAGCAAAAAGCTAAAGAAGGAGAAGCCAAAGAAAAACAGGGGAACTTCTATCGTTATATGGAACATGATACCTTGAAGCATAACTGTATCGCTTATCTGTTGCAAGATTATTTTACTACGCTCGGACAGGAAACTACAAACGCACTGAATGATAATACAAAAATGGATAACTTCCAAGTGTACCTGAATGATAATCTTGATCAGTACACAGCTTTGGCGAAGTTCATGGAACAGGCTTTTGAATGGGAAATCATGGATTATACCTTTTATCCATACTATTGGGCAAATCGTAAAAGCTGGCAGGAATTCTACCTTACTGAAAGTATGGATCCTCTTTTCAGAAGTTTCCTTCAGGCAGGGATGGCAAGAATTATCGTTACCGTTAAACCGGGCTTTGAAGCAGCCGTACAGTTCTTCCTTGAAACAGGGATTATTTGGAATGGTGGAGCGGTTCCTGTAATCGGAGATCCGATGTATATGTCTATCGTTGATGAAATGAGACAGCCGACAGGAAAACCACAAGGGAAATACTGGATTACAAGAGTGCCTACAACACTTACGATTCTTCAGGATAAATCTACGGGACTACCAGTGAAGCAGCCGCTTCCGATCTTCCCGGAAGATGATCCAAAGAACTGTGAAAATCCTAAAGAGCTGGAGTTTGAAACGAGCTTCTCTTTGGATAAGGATGCACAATTGGCTCATAGTGACGGAGCGACAACATTGCCAAGTACAATTATAAAACCTGTATAACGACATAGAACTTTGCTTTGAAAGTGGTGGGAAACCACCTCTTTCTTTTTTTTTTAACGTTTAAAACTAACAAAATGAAAACAGGAAATATAGGAATAAGAAACCTTGCAGATATTGGTATTGCAGATATTGATGTGTATGGAGCTAGAAAAAGTAGAAAATCAGCTGAAATTAATAATCTAAAGGTAAGAATCAATAGTACATATAATGGTGAATTCGGTTTTGATTGGATTGATGTTGATCCTAAAACTGGAGAAATATTAAAAATTCAAGGAGTAGACTTTTCTGAGACAGAATATTTTTACAAAAAACCAATAAATCAAAATGAGATTGGAAACTTTATCCCCATTTCTTCTGACATTAATGGTGCTAAAAATGCTATAAAAGAGCATTATGAGTTGTTAACAATAAAAAATAACAATCAAATAGTTGATATCCCTTGGATTCTTATTAAACCTAATCAAACAATAGAATTAGCACTGGAAACTAGCCTAGAGGAAAAATCTACCTCTTCCTTTGACAAAATTAGTATATTTGGAGATGAGTATTATGATTTTGAAATAATAAATAAAAAAAATACAGGTAAAAAAGCAGGCAAAAAAGCGGAAATAGAAGTTTCTGAGTTAAGTGAATCTATTTTGTTGAAGATAAAATGTTTGAAAGAAGCTCCAGAGAAAAAATATGAAATTCTTGCAGAGGCAACTTCAGGAAGTTCTGTGAAAATAGGAGGATTAACGATGATGGAAAATAAGGTATTGAAATTGAAATTCAGAGTAATTGCATTGGTTTCTTCAGATGGTAACCCTTCAGCCAAAGCGAAAGCACTATTTCAAAAATTTAAGGATAGTGATGTGAAGAAATATCTTAATGAAAATTCTCTGAACCAAGCAGGCTATGAAATAGAGATAGAAAACCAAACAATGTTTGATACATTAGGAAGCGGAGATTTGGATGATTATTTCTATGCTTTTGATAAAACTGATTGGACTGGCAAAAAATACTTTGCCAATATAAATAAAGAAAAATATGATGTAATTCCTGGAACTAATACCTGTAAACCTGGTAGTGTAGATGCTTTTGGTAATTGTAAAAAAATTTCGGCTCCTACAGATGTTATTGTAGACAATCAAAAAGATATAGGATTAGCAGATAAAGATAATGATATGGATGCTGTTACAATTCGTGAGTATAAAAATAAGCTAAAAACTAAAAGCAAAAGCTATGAAGGCGGAATTATCATCTTAAGTGATTTTGAATCTTCTGATAAAAATAAAGGAGCTTACAGTCGTACAAATCCCTTTAATCATTATGCATTAATGGTGTATTCTACAAATACTGGATCAGAGGATACTTATGCTCATGAAATTGGGCATATGTTAGGTTTAAATCATACTTTCTATTTTGGAAATGAAGGTTTTGAAAAAGTCTGGAAGGAATTAGAAAATATTAAAAAAAATATTGCTGATGCTAAAATGATGACTGGGAAATTTGAAATGAACAAATTAACAACAACAAGAAAGAAAATTGTTGCAGCTTTAAATAATGCTATTAATAATCTTTCTGCAGAAATTAACAAACGAAATAATGATTATATTTTAGCCAAAAATTCAAATGGAAACTTTACATTGGGTGGTGTGCCTGTAACAAAAGAAAAATTTTTAGAAGAATCGAAAAAAATTATTACTAATTTAGAAAAGCAAAAGAAGTCTGATCAAGATGCTGTTAAGGAATTTAAAGATAAAAAGGACAATATTTATATGGAATTCAGTATGAAAGATGCTTCTATGTATATTTTACTAAAACCTGATTTTATTAAGATTCAAGAAGATTATTTAAATTTCTATTCTAAATTTTTAGCTGAAAATTATATTATATATAAACAAGGAAATACCAAGAACATGATGGATTATACAAATAGTAGAATTTTTTATCAACATCATCAAATTTTAACTATGCGAAAAGATTATGAAAATTATTAAATATTTATTAATGTTTTTTATAGTAATGACTGGTTGTCGTTCTCAAAAAACAATGTCAGTAGAGGACTCCAAAGTGAATACATTGGTTGATGACTCATTTATTTATTTAAACGGACCATATGTAAAATTACCCGATTCTATATCACGTTCAATTTCAGCAACAATAATTACGTCAAAAGAAGTGTTAGGTGGTGATGCTCCTTTTACCTCTAAAAATATATTTGGATATAGAAAGGGAAATATTCAGAATGGAAAACAAGAAGGCAAATGGGTAACGTATAAATTTCATGAATACGATTCTTTAAAATATTCTCGTTTGAAAAGATACCTAGGTAGAGAAGAGTATTTTAAAAATGGATTACGAGACGGTATCTATAAAATTTATGATAAAAAGGGAAAAACTATATATTCTACTTATTTTAATAAAGGAGATGGTATAGAAAAAGATTTTTATGATAATGGTCAGTTATATTATGAGATCAAGACCACAAATGGTTACTTTACTGACACTTTGAAGCTTTATAATAAAAATGGGCAGTTAATACAAAAGTTATTGTATAAAAATGATTCTCTGGTTTTTAAAAAAGATTATTACCAATAAGAATTAGCAAAGGCTTTTTCCTTTGTTCTTGGAATTGCCAAATTTTTAGGACAAAAAGAATAATATTTGTATATAATATTAAATATAAAATTAGGATGCTGAACTTTCAGCATCCTAATTTTATAAAAACAAGGTTCAAAATAATTGCGATCTCGTAAAAAATCTCATAGATTTAGAAATGGTGCGGGCAAATTATGATGAAATTGAAAGGGAATATGATTTTGAGGAGATAAAACAAAGCAAATGAAAATACAGATCCTTTTTATATTTATAAGCAAACCAAGGCTAAAGTGACCACATTAAAAGAATCATTAAATAACTTTATAAATAATAGAAAAAATTATATTATTGGTAAAGAAAGGGATTTAGCTCAAGCAAAAGCTTCAAATGGAAATTTTACATATAATGGAAAACCTGTTACTAAAGCTCAATACTTAACATTACTTCAAGAAGATATAGATAAACAAAAAACTTATATTACTGAAAATAGGAAAGCTATTGAAATTATAAATACAAATAAAATAAAAGATTTTGAAGAGTTAAAAACGAACTTTAACATATTAAAAAATGATAGTATAAGGCTTGATAAAGAATTCATCAAGTTTTATGAAAAAGAATGGGAACAGATAGAAGCAAATTTTTTAAGATTTAAGAAAGCTTCAACAAAAAACATAATGGATTATGATAACACAAGAGTATGTTTTTTAAGCCATCAGATAAAAATAATGCGAAACGATATAAAAAATTATTAAATATGAAACAATATAAATTTTTCATTGTTATACTTTTCATCTTAGGATGGAGTGTAATGTATTCTCAGTCTCAACTTCCTTTATACAAAATGGTTATGAATAGTGATGCTATACTAATAGCCGAAACAACAGAATTTTCATATAACAATGATCAAAAAAATGAATTTTATATAGAAAATAATATAAAATTTGGAAATACCTTTACTATTTTAAAGAATACATATAATCAAAATTTTAAGGGTTTAAAAGTTAAGGTTGAAACTAATAATAATGATTTTTATGAAAATATTAACGGCGAAGAATGCTCCGGAGTTGGTAATATTATAGAAAACGGAAAAAAGTATTATAATATTTTTTTTCTCAAAAGAAAAGATAAGAAATATTTTGTCATTGCTCATTTATGGAATAATATTCTAATAGAAGATTTACCTTTTTTTGAAAATAATGTAAACAAAATAAATTTAATTTCCAAAGAGAAAAATTTAACAAATAAATACAAGAAGATAAAAGAATGGTTTGATAATTCAAATAAAAACCACCCTACCGGATATATGATAGAAACTCCTTTAACAGAGGAATTAACCAACTATTTCAAAAAAGGTAATAAATAAATATGGATTCTACACCTTTCTGGAGTTGCTAACTTTTTTAAGACAAAGAGAATAATACTTCTATATACTATTAAAAATAAAATTAGGATGCTGAACTTTCAACATCCTAATTTTATAAAAACAAGGTACAAAATAATTGCAATCTCACCAAAAATCTCATGGATTTATAAATGGCAATGGGAAATTATGATGAAAATATCTATTTTAAACAGAACAGTACAAAAAACATGATGGATTATACAGATATTAGAACTTTTTATCAACATCATCAAATTTTAACTATGCGAAAAGATTATGAAAATTATTAAATATTTATTAATGTTTTTTATAGTAATGACTGGTTGTCGTTCTCAAAAAAGAATGTCAGTAGAGGATTTCAAAGTAACTACATTGGTTGATGACTCATTTATTTATTTAAACGGACCATATGAAAAATTACCCGATTCTATATCACGTTCAATTTCAGCAACAATAATTACGTCAAAAGAAGTGTTAGGTGGGGATGCTCCTTTTACCTCTAAAAATATATTTGGATATAGAAAGTGAAATATTCAGAATGGAAAACAAGAAGGCAAATGGGTAACGTATAAATTTCATGAATACGATTCTTTAAAATATTCTCGTTCGAAAAGATATCTCGGTAGAGAAGAGTATTTTAAAAATGGATTACGAGATGGTATCTACAAAATTTATGATAAAAATGGGAACACTATATATTCTACTTATTTTTAAGAAAGGTGATGGTATAGAAAAAGATTTTTATGATAATGGTCAGTTATATTATGAGATCAAGACTACAAATGGTTACTTTACTGACATTTTGAAGCTTTATAAAAAAATGGGCAGTTAATGCAAAAGTTATTGTATAAAAATGATTCTTTAGTTTTTAAAAAAGATTATTAACAATAAGAATTAGCAAAGGCTTTTTCCCTTGTTGTTAGAATTGCTAAATTTTTAGGGACAAAAAGAATAATATTTGTAAATACTATTAAATATAAAATTAGGTTCAAAATAATTTCGATCTCGTAAAAAAT
>Ga0308160_10000652_pt1 | contig 60870 bp, 91 predicted proteins | sample PhyFR1_FD_201036 | JGI IMG/M metagenome (GOLD analysis project Ga0308160, IMG submission 201036) | Phyllosphere microbial communities from UC Gill Tract Community Farm, Albany, California, United States - DLSLF.R1 | ecosystem: Host-associated > Plants > Phyllosphere > Unclassified | place: USA... | reverse complement strand
CTTCCCAGCGAGGCAGGAACAGGCGTAGATACCAATCTACCATGTATCGAGTCGAGCGAGAGGTAATGGAGCGGAAAAGACTGATTTGTTGGCGTAGTGACTAGTAAACCCTGGTGATGACCGGTCGAATGTTCGGGATGCTCGGCTAGACTATCCGGTAATTGCAAGCAATATATGACTAGCGAAATGATGAGCAGTAAGAACAGAGTATGTGCTCGTATACGTCTGAGCTTCTTCCATACCGCTCTGATCATTCTAGGCTATGTCGATGAGCAGGTAGGCATAGCAGATGATGATGGAGGATAGAGTGTGTCTCGCTTGCATCTGATGCAAACAAGCATTTTCTTATCTGTGCCTGGAATCACGTGGCTGTAATCACCATATCATGATTCTGCAACTCTAATCAACCATATATCACCTTTGCACCGCTAAAGCATGGCAGATACAGAGCTCATCAGGAGGTCTTTGATTAGCTGCCTGGATCACGCTTTGCCATCACATACGCCAGAAGGTCACCCGAGCGTACTTGGTCCCGATACTCGTGGGGGACTATGGCGGCAAGCGACACTTCCTTACAATTTACGCTTGGCCGGTTCTGTCGGGCCGCTAGCTGTAGTTTATCGTAGGTGGTACTTTGATCAGAGTCTTGGAATACGCTGACTAGAAGCACAGACATCCGAGGGCATCGCAGCGTCCATACAATGTGCCAAGACCCATAAAGTCCCAGCAGTCCCCCGATCAGGTGGGCATTCCTACGGAGCATATTCCTCTGGCGGAGCGGTCAACATCGATGACGAGGCGTCCTCATCTACTCATCCAAGATTATATCCCCCTCCTATCACGCCCGATGCTCCAATACCAGCTGAGCCGTCACTTGTCATCGATATGCGAGCATTCCGAGGGGTCAACTACAACTTTCAAGCGCAGACGGTACAGGTTGGTGCAGGGACGCTTTTAGGAGAAATGTCTTCCGTATTGGAGAAAGTAGGGAGGATGATCCCGTGTGGAAGCTGTCCGACCGTTGGGGTAGGAGGTCAAGCGGTCTCTGGGGGATTCGGCTTGATTTCCCGGTACGTTCTTACTTCTAAGCTTGAGCTAAGATCAAGATCACATGGATTACTGCTGGACAATATGTTATCAGCAGAAGTCGTCTTGGCAGATGGGCGATCTATCATGACCTCGAGACATCGTCATCCGGATTTATATTGGGTGAGTGCCCCTCGAAAGCCGTACAGCTGAGTCGAAGGCCATGCGAGGTGGCGGTTCGTCTTTCGGTATAGCCCACTCCTTTGTGTTCCGTACCCATCCCGCCCCGACTACAGTGATATATTACGAATTCACTCTACTCCCTCGAGCCCTCTCATCGACGAAAGAAGCTGTGGAAAGGGCCACGAACCTCTATATGGCTTTCCAGGAATATGGCGAGATAGCACCGTCCAGTATGGGCTTAATATGGCATGTTACGCCTGATGAGGATGGAAAAGGGGGGTATGGGACTAAAGTGGAGATTATTGGTCAAGTGGTAGGGACCGAAGAAGAGTATGAGGTTATCATGATGGAGTTCGAGAAAGTCATCGAGCGTTGGCAAGTGGGCGAGCTGCAGAAGGAGAAGAGGGTTTTCAGTATGCTTGAGTGTCTCCCCAAAGTGACGACGCTGATGCGCAGCGTACCTTGAATCCATGTACAATACAGGCGGGAATTGGACACTCTTGCCAAAAAGAGACTCTCTCAATGTCAACGAGCATGTCAACATCTATGCCAAGGTACGCGATTCCATTAGTCTAGCAAGCTGACAAGCAGTCACTTCTGACGATAAAAGCACTGCCCCGCGAGTCGATTCATGACCACATGACATATTTCCTCTCACTTGCCCCGCGTACAAACCCATCGACGAATACCGACTGGTTCGTCTTATCCCCATTCCTAGGCGGAGAACATTCTGCGATTGCAAAACAGTCCAACTCCGCATTCGCCCATCGAGACCTCAAGGTTGTTTGGGAGATATATGCCAAGAAGTTGGGTAAAAACGATGATCTTGATCTTGTTGAACTAGTGGGACGGATGAGTCAGGATCTGACCCCTGTCGAGGCTATCTGTACGTCGCCCGTACCTCTAAACTTGTCGTTGTCCGTGCTTAATGATAGACCCAGCCTATGTGGATCCAGAATTAACAGCTTCGGAATACCCTCGACTAATCTGGGGGGACAACTACCCAAGATTACAATCTCTCAAACGTCAATACGACCCTTCCAACGTCTTCAGGTATCCCCAATCAGTTCGAGCCGATCAGTACGTCCGGTGACCTCACCAAGCAACGATACTGACCATAGCGTCTAGGTCATTCCCTTGGGCGTCAGTTTGGTTGGTAATGGTTGCTTCTGCGGCCTTGTTCTGGATAGTGCATCACATACGGGCCCGTCGAGCAGAAGCCAAGTCTCGGCTGGACTGAGGAAGTCAGCTTCAGCCAGCAATTGTGAAATATGTTTCAACTGACGTTGTTGAGTGTAATAGTAACATACCATAACGACGGTCTACAGGCCTGTAATGATTATCAGGAATGATGCAATGCGTAAATTTTCCCAACTTCAACCAAGATATCTGCATACACCCAGTCTTGCGAATACGTATCTGTTTACTATTTGAATATATGTATGAACGATCGTTTCCCTCTTCCCCTTCCGAGCTCGTAACAAGATAAAATCCACTTCTGATCACAATCACCAATTCTTGAGATTGTACACAGCCTTCTGCTTCCAGTTCATGTCTGCGTACCCATCATCCTCACCTTCACCGTCCAAATCGGCGAACTCTCGAGAACCAGTAGAAAGATCCATTTCGTGCATCTTGACTGCCTTGGTCTTTCGGATCACTAGTCGTCAGTGACTGTACTGTAGAGAATTTGGAGGAGGTAACATACATTTATATCCGAGATAACCGAATACGTAGACTGGGATACCGATGTAGTGGGTGATGAAAGTCTTGTATGCGAATGGCATGAATGAATCGAATCCCTTGAAGAAGGTAAGGGCGCAAGTGAAGAACAGGGCAAAGTAAGTCAAGTATGGCTGGAATGGCTGTCTTATTAGCACTACCCATAACCTAATATATAGGAAGACATACAGCCTTGTAAGGGAGAGTGTCCCTTGATAGGCCCTGGGCCTTCATACCACGCATGAAACCAACGTGAGATGCGAGGATGGAGATCCAAGTGAGAGATCCGAAGATCGTGACGGAGGATGTAAAGTAGTCGAAGATGGCCAAAGCATTACCCGAGGCAACTAGGTAGGCTAGACCCATGAAACATCCGGTGAATGCGAATGCGACGTATGGGACACCCCTGGACGTACACCTGGTGAAGATCTATTATCAATATACGCTTTGGAGCTCGGACATGGTTCGACATACCTTTGGTGCGTTTCCGTCTTTGGCCATACCGTAGAGGGTTCGGGTGGCGATATACTGATCCGAGTTGGCTGCCGAGATGGTGAAGATCAAGATGCAGCTAATTGTCAGGAAAGGTTTTGACTTATGGGCTAAACAGACTCACGCGTTGATGATGGATGGGAGAACCTTGATACCGGCCGACTGGATAGCGACAACGAAAGGAGAGGCGGAAGCTCCACCAGCAGTACCCTTGGCGGAAGCCTGAGCGAGTAGAGTCGAGTTGGAGTCAACAACCATACCAATGATCAAAACACCGATAATGTAGAAGAACAAGATTCGGTAGAAGGTCTTTCGGATGGCGGAAGGGACAGTCTTTCGAGGGTTCTTGGCTTCACCAACTGTAACTCCGATGAGTTCAGTTCCCATGTATGCGAATAGAGCGAGAACGAGGGCATTAACGAAACCGAGGAATCGACCTAGACCGACATTGTCGAGAACCTTGTATGGCTTGAATGCACGTCCATCTGTCCAGTACCTGAATCCGATCCTTTCCTGACCTGGTACACCTCCTAGATCGATAATGAGACCAAGGATGATCAGACCGGTGAGGGTGATGATCTTGATGAAAGAGAGCCAGAACTCGATCTCACCAAACCACTTGATACCCATGCAATTGATCAAGATGACGAACTGCTTATCAGCGTGATCAAGTTGGTATAAAGGATGCGTACAGAGACAAAGATAGTGACCCATGCGGCACCGTTGATACTAGTGTTCCAAAACCTGATGACCAAAGCACCAGCGACAATTTGGTTAGGACTGATGATGAGGTATTTGCAGAGGTAGACGAGGGCGGTAGCGAATCCGAAAGCGGGATCAACACATCGAGTAGCGTGTCCTGCGAATCCTTTCTTGGATGGGAATCGAGTAGACATCTCTCCAAGGGCAAGCATGACTGCGAAGCAGCTGTTTTGTCAGTGTGGTTCAATGTCGAGATAAGGAACAGAACTCACACGATACCCATAACTACGTAGGAGATGAATAGGGAACCAGGACCGGATCTAGCTAGAGATCGACCACTGGCGATAACGAGACCGGTACCGATAGCACCACCGATGGCAATCATGGAGATTTGCCTTGGCTTCAAAGCTCGGATAGTCTCCTCTTCTCGTGGCCCATCGCCGTCCGCTCCGACGTATACACCCTCGGAAGGCATGTAGTTGGCATCTTTCTTCTCATTGTTATCGATCATATGTCCATAATCGTTTGATTCGGGGGTAGACCCATCATATCGTGGGAGGTTCGACATCGTAAAGTAATAGTGAGGGGATGATTAAACCCAATAGCCAAGAAGGTATTACACTATATATGTTCCGAACCATATCTCTTCTCCTAACTAGCCCGAAAAAGGTCAGAACGGGGAAAGGGCGTTATCTCTTGGGCATTTCCTGGAGGAAGGATGACGGGATCCTTCTAGCCTCTCTTCTTGACCCGACACACACGATTCCACTAATTGCATACTCCTCCATTCCCTTGCTCCCTCCATCCAGACCCGATGTCGCACATGTTGACGCTAGATCTGTTGATCGCACCAAGGGTCAGGCGACGACGATGGTGCTCTTGGCATTATGTATTAATAAAAACCCTCATGCTTGGCTCTTACCCTCGAGATGAAGATCATAGTCAGGAACAGGTACAGAGAATGAAACAAAATTCGAAATTGATCCTGCGGGGTTTTCGAGTTAAGCGACATGAGATGTTCGGGCGGATCTTCATTTCCTGAGGGGATACGATTCCAGCAGTACGCGTGCGAGTATTGTGTGGCAGTGAAGAGGGCACTGGGTGACGGGGCCTACCGTATGTGGACTCGTCGACAACTACGAGAGGGTCCTTATAAAAGTGACCTTTCACGGACGCAAGCTCGAAGTGATGAAATGGTCTACCAGGGCCGTATTGGGCCAGACCTCTGTCTCTGATCAGCCATTATGGCGTGATGAGGAAAGTCCCATGCGGTCCATACCGAATCACGGACACAGTGCACACAAATGCCCGAGTATCTAGGAACCTTAAAGGGGGGTTTGGTGAAACATAGATAGCGTTCCAAAGGAGGTTGGATAAGAGCTTCCGATACCACTTCCCGAGTCCTCCCAACACTAGTGTCATCTCATCATCTCCAATTCACTGATCGTCCAGATGTAGATAAACATGAGATGCATGGGATCGTAGACCAGATACTCAACGTGGCTAGCACGCGAATTTGCGGCCCCGCATGACTTACGTATTAGTGAGTCGAAAAGGAGAACGAGATGTCCGTCTTGGCGGGTTTTCGATTAATGCTTAAGGGTTTTGAGTAGTATCCTCGACTCATCCGCCATACATCACTCTCGATCATCATGTCGACAGCTCAAGCTGTATATCGAGTGGACTCATACGCCGAGGCTATCGATACATCTCGCCCGACAAGTACACGAGGACACGGTACCGACCCATTTTCTACTCCTAATCAATCCACACCTCATATCCCACTTGAACATTCTACAAGTCGACAGACACAGCCTTCTATCCCACTCGAGAACTTGAGTAGTCGGCCGAACGCTCCTGAACCCGACATCGACCTCACTGCCCCCGAAAATGCTTCATCTCTACCGGAAGCTGATACCGGTAAAGCAGCTTGGTTGTTCTTGATTGGAGCGACTGCTATCGAAGTTTTGATCTGGGGAATTCCCTTCTCCATTGGTGTGTTGCACGCTTATTGGACGGATGAGCTGTTTCCGGGCAGAGGGACTAGCACGATCACATTGGCTTCTACGCTACAGACAGGATTGCTGTATATGGTCGCTGCTCTATCGGGGCCGTGAGTCAGGTAATACCGAGCGAAAGGGTGGGCTAATGATAGTGTGTTCACTGCGTATGGACAATGGAGAATGTGGATACAGATTGCTGGTCTGTTTATTGGGTCAATGTCGATTATCGGTGCGGCTTTTGCTACCGAGGTAGGTCCATGTTTCCACTTATTCCCCTTGCATGTTCTTCGTCGTCATCCATGTCGCCCGTTCGCAGCTGATAGTCAGCCATGGCATCTACTGGTGACGATTGGAATCTTTTACCCAGCTTTCGGAAGTAAGTTCAGATAACTTCACCAGAGTCTTCTTATCTTCCTTCTGTGACCGAAAATTGACGATTCAGCGACCTACCTCCCATGCTCTACCCTTCTCTTCGAATGGTTCTACGTCCGTCGTGGTCTCGCCTCGGGTGTCATGTTTGCGGGAACTGGCCTGGGTGGAGCTATTTTCCCACCTCTTGTCAGCGGAATGTTGGGCAGATTCGGATACAAGGCAACAATGGTTAGTCTCGGACTGGGATTTCTGGTCCTAGGGGGGATATCTTTGATCCCGATCAAACGGCGAGTACCATATACAAGGGGAAGTGGGAGAAGACATGGCCTCGGTGCGAGATTCAGCGGACAATCGAAATTCTTGTTTACAAAACCCATGTTGGTTGGGGCATCCATCATATTTTTGGTTGGGTTGGGTAATTTCATCCCCTCACTATGGATCCCTAGTACGCCTTCCTTATCTCTTGCTTCCACTCGGCAGTGACTGATCAATTAGCATTCGCAAATGATATGAAGATGACTAGACCTGGTGGAACCGGTTTGATCGCTATCATGAATGGTACGTCCCCTTTATGCCTCACCAATCATCCTTGTTGATGTATAGCGGCATCTGTACCCGGGAACGCCCTCCTCGGACACTTCACGGACCGAATGCCAATCAACATTGCCGTATTCGCATCCTCGGTCGCAGCAGCCGCATCATGTCTCTTCTTTTGGGGTTTCGGGACCCATGAAGCGGTTTTGGTGGTATTTGCCATTTTATACGGTCTTCTAGGTCTGAGCTTCTCGGCTCTTTGGATCAGGATCATTGGTGTCATTGCTCGTACGTCTCCTTGCCCCTCTTGATATCTCAATTACGCTGATCAGGATAGAGGACGATCCCACTGCTCCTCAGATCATATTCCCTATATTCGCTTTCTTGAGAGGTGTTGGTAATATCACTTCTGGACCTATCTCCGATGCTCTGCTCAAGCTTGATACCCTTCGAGGTGGAGCTGGTGCGTATGGTTTCAGAAATTATGTACGTCTTTGCCTGCGCCCTACTCGTGGCTTGCTAATGTCCAGGGGATCTTAATTATGTTTACTGGGGTATCCATATTCAGTGGTGGTGTGATGGGTTTATTCCTGCGCGAGAAGCGGTCGTGATGAAGAGGAAGTCACGAAATTGGACTTGATGAAGTAATGCCTAGATGAACCATTGACCATGTTGAAGCGTGATAGTATCCCGACAAGGGTCAATGAATATACCATACATGAGTCCAGGATTAAGCCCTCGGGACATTCTCCGTAGTGCCATCCGCATTGATCTTTTTGATGATCCTAGCAGGGTTTCCAACAGCCACAACCCTATCCGGGAGATCTTTTGTAACCACACTTCCAGCTCCAATCGTCACTCCATCCCCAATAGTGACTCCTGGAACGACAATGACACCTCCTCCGAGCCAGCAATCTTTTCCTATCCTGATTGTTTTGGCCCATTCAGCACCGTCGAGTCCGTTTCGCTCCTCTGGGGAGATGGGATGAGCGGGGGTGTAAAGCTGGACGTTGGCACCTAGCATCGTCCGGTCTCCAATGAAGACTACTTATTAGCTTTCGTTCGGGTTCGCGACTTGTGGGTGGGCAGAAACAAAATGTACTCTCATTAACATCGATAAACTGCCCATTAGGTCCAACATATATATCTGTTCCCAGATTCAGATTGAACCCCTGTTCATCAGCAACAACCCGTCCTAGATGAAAGAAACTCACATATTCGAAAGTGAAGGGAGGCATGATATGGGTATTCTGAGCCTTGCCCTCTGGGTTCCTCAAAGTAGCCATAGCAGCCAACAACTCTTGTCGCTTGTCCCCGGATCTCTCGGCGTTGTATTCGAACATCTTTGTCGCCATGTCCTCTCGTATTCTGCAGAGGTACTTGTCGACTGCGATGTACGGTTTACCAGCCAACATGATCTTAAGCTGCTCGTGGTCTTCGCCTTCGAGAGGTGCTGGCCATGCGGATACATCGATAGAGTCGGTCATTGTTATTTTCACTTGAGACTCGGGTACGGAGGTAAGAGTATCGATGGATGAGCGTGAACTGGTTGACTCTTTTGTATAAAGGAAGCGCTTCGGCGGTTGCTAAGACAGACTCATGGTCATACCTCGCCCTCCATTGTAGTAGCGCGATGGCGCGGTTCCACTCGGAGACGCTCCGACCTCGGACTAATCTCTTGGCATTCTTCCGCCGATCCTCCGAACCAGCTGGCACAGTGAGCCAGGTGATACCAGTCAGTGTGCTGTGTGACCCATGAACTCGTACATGCATCGAGCTCCTCCTGGACTGAAGTAATATATAATATGGTGAGCATCTCAACCCCTCTATGCCGGCGGTTGTATGCATGGACAGCTTGGGGACGACCAGAAACGTGAAATGACGTGTTATTCCTCACCTGAAACAGAGGTTGATGATGGACGCGACGCGATATCCATATCCAAGATTCTTACTACTCACCTCATTTACTCCTCTTAGTCTCGATTAACACCTGGCAGACTATAACATGTCGAATCCAAAGAACACGTTCGATAACAGTGAGCTGATTCAGAAAACCCAGACATTCGAAAGCTGACATTCAGTCTACTTGGGGGATTCGCCTGAACTAGGAAGTAAGTTCAGTCAGCATGCGATATACTCTCGACATCACCAGCTCGCCCTGACGACTGCTACCGTGTAAAAGTGTGAGCGCAGGCTGACAGCCAGAAATCCGATTCAACTCGGCTGGATTTGGTTTCAAGGCATACGAAGCTGCCACACATGATCTCTTCGATGGTATCAAGATCAAGCGTGCGACTTGGACCAGGTACTTCGCCTTGTCGATGACTTTTCATGTATGAGAGCTCACAATGTCAGAGTGGCAAGGAACTTCCGACTAAGATTTGATATGGAAGGTACACCTTCCAGGCTCTCGTACGAAGGGTTCAGGCGCGAGGTAAGCTATTGCGTAAAGGCTTCATAGCTGACAAAGTAGGACCACGACCAAATCAAGAAGATTCTGGACGACTTCTTTGGAGTCAAGCTAGAATTAAGGGATGTCAGTCTCAGAGGATACAATTGGGGAAGAGCGGTCGTAGAGAGTGAGTTGACAAGCACCCGCTTGCTCACAAGCTAATCAATTAGGCGAAGAATTGAAGTTTTCTATTCAGAGCAAGCCGTCATTCGAACTCCCTCTTTCCGCAATCGCCAACTCCAACATCGCCGGTAAGAACGAAGTAGCATTGGAATTCAACCCTCCAAAACCACCCGCCACAGATTCAAAGGATCTGTCAAAGAGACCGCCTGATGATCTCGTCGAGATGCGATTTTATGTTCCTGGAGCCTCGATCGTACCAAAGGGATCTGATGCTGGAAGCGATGCAGAGGATGAAGTTGAGGAAGATGAGGACGGGAATGAGATCAGTGCGGCTGAGGCTATGCACAACAAGATCAAGGAGAAGGCGGACATTGGAACGGATGTTGGGACGAGTATCGTCATCTTTGAGGATGCTCTCATTCTCACGCCAAGGTACGTCTTTCTGTTCAAGCCGAGACTGTCGCTGAACAATGTAGAGGACGATACTCGCTAGATTTCTACAACGACTCTATACGACTTATTGGTAAATCGACTGATTACCGAGTTCCATTCACATCTATCCATCGAATATTCCTCCTTCCCAAACTGGACGATTTACATGTCCAGCTCGTTCTAGGTCTCGACCCGCCTATTCGTCAAGGAGCTACAAGATATCCCTTCCTAGTAGCTCAATGGCCCAAGGACGAGGAGATTGACGCAGAACTCAACCTCACAGAGTAGGTACATCAATGAAGGCTCAGCTGACAATTAGTGAGGATCTGACCAAATATGCGGACCTGCAAAGGAAATACGAGGCACCTACATTCCAAGTCATTTCGAGGGTCCTCAAATCGTTGACGGGGAAGAAAGTCACTCCACCCGGCAGTTTCCGAAAGTACGTCCTTGACACATCTCCCGGCTGATCATCAGTGCACAGGGCTTGAATGGTATTAAGGCCAACGTAAAAGCGGTCCAGGGAGAAGTATACTTCTTGGACAAGGGTTTGCTGTTCATAGCAAAACAGCCTATCCTAATCGATTTCTCCAAGACGGAATCCATCGCCTTCTCGCGGTAAGCAGACCGTCTCTCGATTTTTGACACGAGCTGACGTTTCAGTGTCGGAGGGACCGTCGCTTCAGCCAGAACGTTTGACATGCGAGTCGTCTCCAAGACCGATAATGTCGATCATGTATTTTCAGCCATCAGTAAAGAGGAAGTTCAGCCTATCTCGACTTTCTTGCAGAGCAAAAATGTCAGACTCAAGAATGAAATGGACGAGGTCATGGATATTGAGCCAATCAGCGACGATGACGAGGAGGACGACGATGTTTCAATCCCATCAGAGGACGAGAGGCCAAAGAAGAGCAAAGACAAGAACGGCAAGAAACCTGCCCGAGCCAATGATGATGATGACGAGTCTGGTAAGTCATGATACTTGTGGTCGGATCTGGCTGATCTGTCCAGAGGACGAATCGTTCGCCGGTTCCTCATCAGACGGTGGATCGCCCTCGGAATCTGAATCCGGAGAGGAGTCCGATGGAGGCGCTTCAGACGCAAGTGATCCAATGATGGATGAGTTGAAAAAGAAGCAAGCAGCCAAGAAGTCAAAGAAGAGCGCAAATACTGCAGAGAGCGATACGGAGAAACCGGCCAAGAAGAAGGCCAAACAGGAAGAATCGGATGACGAGTAATGAATAGATTGTAGAATGTATCGAGGAAGGCTGTGCCTGTCAGGCCGGTTCCGAGATCTAGGAACGTATGTACTTTATGAGAGTCACCGCCGTCAAACCTAAAATGTCTCAATCTCTTCTCAGTTGATTTCACACGTTCGAGATGGGTGATCAATCGGCAGATCAAGCCCCGCCGACTATGCGCAAAGAGATCCTTGGGTCGTCCAGTAGTGACCTCGAGAAAACATCGGATGGGACACCCAATTCAAATCCGGAGGCCGAAAGCACGATTGATGCCAAGCCCAATGAGAAACGAGTAGTCCAGGAGACGGGATCCGCCATCCCGACCCGGCCATCGTCCTCGATACGCTCCCGAACGTCGAGAAGATCCGCCGCGGAAGAGGCAAGCGAAGGGGATAGTGATATCCCTAATTCGGCTGGAAAGGCATTTCGCGCTGAGGCAGAGGAAGAGGGCCTAATCCGACGAACACCGCTATATAGGTCTCCAATTCCAGAAAGAGCGGACAGATGGCACGAGGAAGTTGATACTCCATCTCAGTGGACATCGCTGTTCTACGGCAAGTCAACTTCTTCAATTTGATGTAGCGGCTGATTGAGCAGATTTGGTGGTTGTTGCTGTTCTGACTGTTTTCGGGTTGACGCATGATTTGTCCCGACCTGGCGCTATTCCAACTTTCTTGGGGTGGGTGTCTCTGTATATAATGTTGGAACTGATGTTGACGAGATAGATATTTTACGGTAATTTATTGGGTGTGGGTATCGCAAGTATTTTACGATATCCGCTATGAAGGTAAGCCACTGGCAATCCACGATAGCTGATCAGTAGCGGAAGACGGTGTTCATCGACTATTCAAATTTCTCCAAGTGTGTCTGTTCCTATACATCGGAGCGGCTAGTGGGAATTGGGATCCTGGAAATATTCAGACGGCTGGTTCCACAGGGATGATTGGTGAGGAAGTAGCGAAGACAGGTGTGTTCCTCTCAAGATTAAGTGTTTCTGGTTTTTGCTGATTTAGCAGAGGATGCAGAAGAGAGTTTCAAGACTATAGTTATCGCTTTCATGCTTTCTCGAGCACAACTGGCTGTCCAGTATCTGATCTGCACGTACATGGCGCCAGAATGGGAAAACAGCTGACAGACAGGCGCTCTGGCAGGACGTAAAACCAAACGCGATATCGCCTGTCATTGGGTTTCATTCGGTACTCTGATCATCTCTTGTGGTCTCAACATCGCAGCGGCCACCATATCCTCTCATTCTGTCGGACTCGTTGTCTTAAGAGTATGTCGTTACATCGTTGCAAAGACGCCGCTTATTAAGGCAGTTAATCCTTCTCTATGGATCCATCCTCCTTGAATTGGTCATGACTACTACTCAAGTGGTTCGCGATTCACATGTAAAGGGTCCAACGGAGAAGGTCGGAGATCGATATGGGTCATTTGCTCTAATTATTCTGTAAGTCGACTTGGGCTCTTGGAGCGTGTAGACTGATGGGTAGGGGCGATGGTCTACTCAATATCGTTCGAGCGTTCAATAAGGCCATCGCAGGGTTGTCAGATCGAGATACCGCAACCTATGCTCAAGCTTTCATGGGTCAGTCTCACTACACAAGTCGTCTCAGAGCTGATCAATGTAGCTATCCTGATAGTTTACATGCTCTGGTCTTTTCTTTGTTCCAGATTCGACAAGAACGCAAGAGTGACCGACCGCAATGTCAAACTATGGGAATTACTCCATTTCCCCCTTAGTTTTGGACTACTTTTGCTCCTAGGAGCCATCGTCGTGAGTGACACTGCCTCGTACCCGATCCCGAGGCCTAAGCTGAGTAGCAGAATGTCGTACTGGTGATAGCGAATGGTACAGGAACGGTCCTAGTTCTCGAAGGATGGACCAAAGCCGCCGAAAAGGTCCAAGCAGGAGGCATTCTGACCGACCGCGAGATTGGGCTGGTCGGGAGATATCTGTACAAACTTCAGCTTGATCCTGATTGGGATGTTCAGCTTGCTCAACTTGGCGAGCTCTGGAATCAGACCAACCCCCCTCGTGCGTCTCGTTATATCGCTGATGACTATTTCTCTTACTGGATAGAAAGTCCGGACTTGATCAACCTACAATACCTTGGTCAGATTGCCATTACTTCCTTCCAGCTTTACGCTCTCGAGGTCCCTGATGAGACGTATAATACCTACCAGGATCTGTCGGCTGTCAATACCACTCTTATTGGTGGAGAAACGGTGAACAGCACGCTTGTCGACGAAGCTTTCTACAATGTCACCCAGATCATCAATGAGCCTTTCACACTTGCTCTCACCGGCACCCTATGGCTCTACCCTACCGCAGTATGTACACTCTGCCTCATGATTTGACTAAATTAACCTATAGGGAATAATCTTGATACTTTGCGCATTCCGCACAATCCTCTGGAATCCAGCATACCAATCTCTAGGTCACCGAATCATCCTCTACTTCCAAATCGCAGCGGGAGTAGCCGTCTCTTTACTCGGTCTACTCGATATTGGACGCAAACAAGTCGATCTAGCTCTGTACACCAATAATGGAGAAGGTGGAGCGCCAATGTATATATTGGTGCTGTACGAGGTTCCGCTTGTCATTGTGAGTGGAATGTACGCGATCGTCTTTCTGGGACCGGTCTGTGTACAGGAATGGCTACATCGACGGAGAGGTGGGGTGTATGTTGAAGAAGAGACAGGTTGGATTAGCAGGGTCAGGACTCGGATCGGTAGGACCCATGAGACTGCTTAGAGCGGTTTGTTGTATTAGTATGTATAGCTTTGCTTAGTCTTGCTTCTGCTGCATTCAAGCGAGGTCGGTGAACCATGATGCCTATAAAGGACCGTCTAGAACTTCATGTCTTTCTAAATGCCTAGGCCAAGGGAATTCCAGCTTCCCCTTTACTCTTCTGATAAACTTCGGACAACTTACCGTACTTCTCCTTAATATTTTCAACCCTCTCCAGTAGCTTCCCCTTCTCCTCACCCTGTATATCCTTCAGCATATCGTCGATCCCAGCTGAAGTAAAGAAAGCATTCTTCCGATTATACAATTCTCTACTTCGGTACGCGTCTTCAGATTCACCCTCTACGGGCACCTTGTAGACCTGGCTATCAGCTCTGAATTCCATACCAGGACGAGCATGAGCTGACCTCTTGAAGTATCTTGATATCATGAGGAATTGAGAATGCGTCCCTGGTCTGAGCGTACGAGAATAGGTAGTAGAAATTATCGAATCCTGACCATGTTATGCCCGATAGGCCTGGGCATCAGCTTACTCGGTTTCCTCTGACGTGTCGGAGATCGGTATATCTCACATAGAGAGCATGGCTCGTGAGTAGCCAAGAAGATGCAGTCTTTCTCTTTGGGCCGGCTTTGTTTGGGGATAGCGTAGAATTGCTGTATACAGCTTATCTCTCCATGCTGTCATATCAGCTCAATCCCCCTTGACCTTGCCGGATGGTGCTATGACAGATGAGTGGATGATAGCTTACCAATAGTGGAGAATTGGTTTCCTGGTTGGTAGCAGCGATGACTAGACTCAGATCGCTCTTTCGTAAGATAGCAGCCCCAAAGACCTTATTCCCACTGGCGACCCCGATAGCAGTCAGGGGTATGATTCCATGTTCGATAGTCTGCAAGAAAGCCGAGACGATCTGAGACGAAGTATGCTCTTTTGGTGGAGTGACTGCTGCCATACTTGCAGCACGAGTGAGCGAAGAATGAATAGTGGGGTGGACAAACACGCAGTCCGGCCTTATCGGCGGAGACGTAACTGAACGATAAGATAAGGCGCAATTTGTGATTGGTCGCCTACCGGCTTCAGTCAGGCGGATTGATACCCAGGCTCGTTGCTAGTCCGGGTCGGCACTGGAATTCATACATTATGCATATGTGTAATGGTGTGACAATCTAGTAGTACTATACAGTGTGGTTCAAGAAGTCTTTTCTACATTGTTATTCATATCTCGACGACCACTGGTCATGTTCCCATTGGTCGATTTTTGTGATGGCTCTTCTGCTGATTCTTGAGTAGTATCGATGACATCATGTCGATGACGGAATTGATGGGCAGACGTGAGGGTTGTTTCGAATTTAGTGATATTGAGCGGTTTGGAGAGGTATGTGAAGAATCCAGCTTTCTCACATCTTTCTTGTGTTGCCTGCTGGTCAGTTCGACTCGCGTAAAATAACAGTTTGGCTTACCATATCCGCATTGGCTGTAAGAGCGACAACGCAAGGTTGACCTGTCAATGGACTGGACATGATCCTCTCCAGGGCAGTATAGCCGTCCATCACAGGCATTTGAATGTCCATGAGTATGAGATCGAAATGTGTCTTTTCGGCCATTTCGAACCCTTCCAGTCCGTTAGATGCAGATGGGATATTCTTGTAGCCGAGCATTTCGAGAATTCGGCGACCGACAAGAATATTGGTGGGATTATCATCTACCAGCAGGATGTCGAGTGGTGCAGACTGATGGTCAGCGAGGGGCTCAAAGCAAAGAGAGGGGGTGTCCGTACCAATGCCAGCTTCTTGTTGACCTTGTCCACGGAACCCCTAGAACGGTTCTGCATTCTCGCGCGATCGGGAGTATCGGAATCTCCAGCAGGTATCAGAGCGTTGTACAAAGAGGCGAGCTTGATGGGTCGAGCAAGAATACTTTCTCTCTATTCTCGTTAGCATCGAGTTCATGACCAAGCGATCTCACGTACCGTTAGATTGAAGCGTCTCATTGCCTTGGCCAAGTTCATGCTGTTGCACATGAAAACAAATTTGGCGTCCGGCTGCAAGTCTCTCATTGTCTTTAAAGCATCTTCGTCAATCATATCGATGTCGACAAAGACAAAGTGGAAGTTGACGGATGAGTTCAAGCCTTCTGGGAAATCCTTCCTCAAGCTGTCCGATAGCTCGGCTTCGAATCGCACAGGCTGGCAATTGAAGGCATCCAAGCTGAGCCGTCAGCAAGGTCCTTGATTGGCCGAGAAGATCACGTACTTTGCTTGCATCATGGGCCACGATGGTCCGAGTGGGCATAGAACAAAGCAACTTCTGCCAAAAGTGAGCGAGGAAACGGCAATCTTCCTCTCATAACATACCTGGGCGATCGGAATACCTCATAACTTGTCCGGGCTTGATCGTCTCGCTCCGCCAGGAACGTAAACGTGAACCGACTTCCTTTTCCATATTCTGATGTAGCCGAACAATCTCCACCCATGAGATTGGCCAAGTCTCGAGAGATGACCAATCCAAGACCTTGAAATGTCAGCTATGCATCTGAGCAGTGTCTGCAAAGACGACTTACCACTACCGCCATAACTTCGGGTGATACTCTCATCGACTTGGCTGAAAGACCTGAACAGCTTGTCCATCTTCTGCGAGGGAATACCGATCCCCTAAAGAGTCAGTTTCACAATCACAGATAGCAATAGAACGTACCGTGTCTTCGACTATCAACGAGACAAAGACCTTGTTCTCCTGGCGCGTCTCGTGTGACCATCGAACAGTCACTGTACCTTTCGAGGTGAACTTAACGGCGTTCGACAGCAAATTCAGAAGAACCTGTTTAATTCGGAAGCTGTCGCCGATAAGGCCAGGTGGATCGCTATTGAAAGCACTAATCAGACAGACCTCGAGGCCTTTCTTTTGAGCGCCAGACGCCATGGTATCGAGCGCGGCCTCAGTGACTTCTCTCAAGGAGAATGGAGACCGCTCGAGGGTGACTGAACTGTTTTCAAGTCGAGCGACATCAAGAATATTGTTGATCAGACCGAGAAGATCCTCGCCACTCGATTGGATCGTCTGCAAATGTTCCCGTTGTACCTCGGATAAGCCCGGCGACTCTCTGAGAACCGTTGCCAAACCCTACGGATAAGCTTATTATACAATGGTACCATGTCTTCTTGACTCACCAAGACAGCGGACAGCGGACTACGCAGCTCGTGACTGCATTGTGACAGGAACTGAGTCTTGGCCGCCAAAGCGTCACGAAGCTGTTTGGTCCTCTCATCCACTTCGCGTTTCAGTCGTCGAGTAAAATTCTGGTTCATGGCGACGAGCGTGGCGAATGTCGACAAGCACGAGATGACTTCTCTCGCCGCAGCGGATCGAGCTCGAGGGTTGTCTACTAGCATCGAGGAAAGCAAGATGACCTGTTGAGTCAGTGACGGTCTTGGGGTGTGTTGCAACTCACTCCTGCTGGACGCCCTTGGGCTGAAATGGGCAAGCACAAGGCAGTCCTCGGCAGCCGATTGCCGTAGAAGCTGTCAAACCAGTCGCTCGAAGCAGCCGAAGAGGTGGATCCAGCTTTTGTGACTGGCTATGCTAGTCAGCGGAAGAGACTTGCAACACCACGGCCGACGAACCTTTCCAGTCAGAGCAACCTTGATCATCAAATTAGCGGGACAATGATTGTGAGCTTCGTCTGCCGTCAAAAGGAGATCGCGTGGAGTGATCCTCTCGTAAGCCCCGCTTGCAACCAGCCGGAAGGAGCTTGGATCATCAGAATCGGCCAGAGCGATAGCCGCGTAATCGGCCCTCGTGTATTGACACAAGACTCTAAGAAGAGTCGCCATTAGAACCTGCGGGTCCTGCTCGGAGGCGAGTGCAAGGGACGATCGCATGAGCCTGTTCTATCAGCAAGGTTCAACAATTTAGGCTTACGTGACAGTTTCTAAATTTTCCATTTTCGTGGTATCGTCTTCCAACGAGACATCATCCGAAGACGTGTGAGTCGCAGTCTCCGATCCCGAGTTGCGAGTAAGCTGCGGTGGGGCGATAGGACCAGATTTGAACATGTGGATGGGAGATACGTTGGAATCGGCATTGAATTGGATGTATGCAGGCAAGCGCTGATGCAACATCAGACAAACACCGTGACCGCCGAGCTTCCGCAGCGACCTGACCGCATTGATGAAATAGCCAGAGGCGAGCGCTTCACTTCCAGTAATTTCCAATATACGATAACCGGTCATCAGGCACAGGAGTCCTGCGTTTGTCAGCACCGTCAATAGCGCCGTACGCACCATGAAGGTTGGCGAATTTAGATTCCAGCTCGGCAGATAGCTTGTCCACCGCGGCAACACCCTTGAACAAGTCGTTATGAAGAGAAGCCAAGCAGTCGATGACCTCCACAGACTTGGCGTAATCGGTGTCTGGTAATCAGCGTGAATTTCTCACAGGGGTAGGCGGAACTGACTGAGTGGCATGGTGAGAAGGTGCTCGCGGACTTCCTGGATTTTGGGATCTTGAGCATTTGTTCGTAACAAGTGCAAGGCGAGACAGAATTGCCATTCGGTACCAAAGGTAATCATTGCTGCACCTTCCAGACAAAGTTGTCCGTCTGTTACGATCTGGTTTCTCACCTCGACTGGTGCGTCGAAGAGGACGGCCAGCCGCAATGAGCAACAGTACCACATAGACTGCTGCACCACAAGCCCCTTGATCAGAGAAATGTCGGAGAGGAAGGTACCTTGTAAGTCCCATGGAGGGTGTGACTTCGAGTAGGTCGAGAAGCTTTCGGCGTATTGAAGAGCTGCATGATCAGCATATAACCCACACCGGCGGGCTTACGGATAGACAAAAACATGTTCATGCCACTGGATGCTACCTGTCGTAGAGTAGCATATTTCGATTGAATCGATTGCCATTCGATCGGACGCGATGCGAACAGCTGTGTACCGACGTCAAGGCATACGACGTCTTATGCGATCAGCGACATCTCATGGGGCAAAGGTCATCTTACAAGCCGCTATCTCGTAATTGCCATGCGCAACGTTGGTATCGAATGCAATATCCATTACTCTCGGCACGTCCGCCAGAGGTGACCAACACTAGGCCGTCAGCTCACGCATCGCATCATGTGACCTACATGTATCTGAGCGGCGACACCAACAAGGGCCGTACACGCATACTGTGACCCTCGTCTGTCACTGGCCAGGGTCTGGGCGTAGTCACACAAGGCTTGTCGGACCGGGACGTCGGGCAGACTCAGGGCGAAGACCGAAATGAGGTAAGCGCTCGATTCTTGGATGATGCCGATCTCTCCAAGAAGTGTGATGCCCAAAGAAAAGATGGTGACCCAGAGATTGGGTAAAGCGACAAATATCGTGGATCCAGCGGCACCTAAAGTCAGCTAAAATGACTAAGCTCTCGAATCTACTCACAGATCAAAGTGGACAGCAAGATCCGGACATCACTGTCTTCATCATACGGACCTTCCGTCAAGCCCTTCCGGAATGTCTCGACTTCAGTCAACGTTCGAGGAACTGAAAGTCGGAGTAATTCAGGTCGCTCTGGATCGTAGCCCACCCGGCACAGCACTTCCTTCAGCAGACGCATTGCGTCAACGTATTGACTATCCCAGATTCTGCTCCGCACTCGATACAGTGCCAGTTTGACATCTTCGACGGGACTCTGACAGAGAGATACTGACTTCTCGAGCTGCTGTCAATGAGGTTCGCAATCGGCAGACTCACTCTCATTTCGGCCTCGGCAGTTAATTTGAGAACTCCATATACTTCAGCTACTAGCTTGAGGTACGTAAAGTAGTCTGCCCGGGTAGTTTTGAGTACTGCGTCCAAGCCTCCAGCCCGATCTATGACACCTGGGGATGAGCTTGGCTTCATTGCAGCTGAAGCGACGTACTCTCATAGCCATCCAAGAAGCGCTTGGCGCTGATGAATGCCGCGCGCAATGCCGATTGATCAGCCGCTGCGATCATCAATTGCATGAAACTGTCGACCTCGCCCGGACTGCCACGGTCTTTGGCGTGGAGAGCCAAATCGGCCGACTCCAAGAGGTACTCTTCACGGAGGTCGGGTTCGCGGAGTAGGCACGAAACTTGGAGCATAGTCGCAGTTTGCTCGCCCGATGTCATCAGACTATGTGCGGTAGACTGTGATCAGCCCACGAACCTGGTCAAAACCTACTCTGTAGCGGTCGTGGCTGAATCTCGCGATGTGAGCTTGGCCGGAACGGCCTTCGCTCGTGCATCCAGCAGACATCGATGGTTCCAGTGCGGATTCGACTTCGTCTAGTGAGACGTTCAAAGCCCTTGCTAGGAGATCCGTGGGGACGCCGATAGAAGGTAGACAAGATAGCGTCTACAGATCAGCCAAGTTCTTAACCTGAAAATACCTTTAATAGCGACTGAGTTGATTCCGGAAATTCGCGCATGATCGATGTCAAAAATTCGTCCACTTTACGATTGGTCAAATGACTCTGCAAAGCCAGAGCATCAAACCGCCACAAAAGCATAGAAAAGTCAAAATAGACAATGTGATCCCGCACCTACAGTGTCAGTACGGAGATCGCACGATTGCACCTACCAATGTGTTCAAGAGACTCCGGAGGTAAAGAGGTGATCCAGCGGTTTCGGCGTACAGAAAGCTAACCAAGCTAGAAGCTTTGTCGAGACGATCGTGGAAGCAGACATGGAGGAGATTTATGATTCCCTCTTCTGGTAGCTTGTCGACCATCATGTGGGTAGACGAAGAGGAGAGGAGCATCGGTGCTGGAGGTGGCACATTCTCTTCGACACGGAAGGCGCAAGCTACGAAAATGTGATTAAGGGCATGCCGGCTTTCCAAGAAATGTCGCCAGAGCCCAATTTCACTTGTTTCCAACCACTGACAATCATCGATGATTAGCACCAGGGGTCGGGATTCGCTCGCAAATAATTGCAATAGACGTTGGCTCCATCTGCTATTAGCTGGAACTGCAAAGAGGACTCACGTCTCGAAGGCGGATATGAAGTTGGACCACTATGATTAGCTCGGTACTAGATGAGACCTAGGGAGTGACTCACATCGATGCTTTCCGGCTTCTTTTCACGCCGATCGGGAGCCAGCAAACGCTGACTACTGGGAGACAAAAGCCTGATGAACAGATCAAGATGTCCGCCAAGAATAGCATATATCCGTTTCCTCCACTCATCCGCATCCTCCTTCGCATCGGCCAAAACGCGTTCCAATAGCGAATCGAAAATCTGGGTGAAAGATGACAGCGGCCGGGTGATGTGCTCGTCCTCTTTAGCGTAGGAAATCATGTACGTCTTTCCAAGTCCTTTCTTTTCCAGCGTCTGAGACCATTCCTGCAGGAGCCTCGTCTTTCCTGACCCGGACAATCCATAAACAGTCATGACTCTTGTACTCCATGTCTCACTATCGGCCAATGCCGAACACTCGGATAGTGCTGTATCCAATTCCTTGAGTTGCTCCTGGCGCCCAATGAGGGTTTTCGGGACTTTGTAGCGTGAAATTCTGTCCACTTCTCCGGTTTGCAATTTAGACAAGTCGCCTTGAGCACGTATAACTTGTGCCAGTCGACCCAAGTCGTAAGTCAAGGCCTCTGTTGAAGAATATCGCTCCTCCGTATCCTTTGCCAAACATTTCATCACAATATCAGACAGTTGCGTAGGCGGCAGCTCGACAGTATGAGCACCCAAAGCGGCTTCACGTTCTAGAAAGACATGGGGAGGAGGTATCTCGAGAAACATGTGCCGCTGAAAGTCTTGCAGGATGTCGACCGATGTGATATCGGGCGAATCAGGTCCACCATCTATCGTTGTTCCAGTCAAGATCTCGTACATGATGACTCCGAGAGCGAATATGTCGGACGGGATGGTCAATTGGCGGGAACCGACCGCTTCGGGTGCGAGGTAGCGCAATTCCCTCTTGATTCGATCGTCGTCTAAACGATTCGCCGAATCGATCTGGTGTGAGGCAAACAAAGGGCTGTTTTCGAGTGTTGTCCCGGCGATTTGGTTTGATAGGTTGAAATGAGGAAGGCCGAATGGATCCTGATAACGGCACAACTCGACGAATGAAGGTCTGTTCGGCTTGGTAATGATTCCAAAGACTGATGGCTGCGTGGCGCCGAGGATGATATCGCGCTGGTGCATGTGCTATCGTGTCAAAATTGTCAACAGTAACTCACTTACTCTGACAGCTTTCGACATCCCTGCAAACACTTCGCATGCGTTGGCATACATCATCCCGGGGGTCTGAGCAACAGCTTCCAAGTTTCCATCTGCCTGTCCTTTACGCTGCTCGACTAGTCTATCAGTCCACCAGGTAGAAAGGCTAACAGCGTCGTCTTGCGGCTCATTCGTGATCATCCACAGACCATCGGTCTCCCACCATGCTATCACTCGACGGCCATTATCGGTCTGCTTGCCCTTGTCTGCCGGACCTGAAGGTAGGGTCGCTATAGCCAAAGCCTGACAGCGCCGTCGAAAATGTCTTGCCGCATCCCGATCTGTTTCTGAGCACCAGTAGAATTTGACTGTCCCGTTCGGTGTTTCGAGGAGTGGGTATCGAGGACTAGGTCTCAACGTTGCCCAACCAGCTGCTGATTGTCCGACAGACTTTAGGGATGCCGAATCGATGACAATATCGTGCAGGCCATGGTCGTTGAAGGTGTCGATGTCGGGGATGTCCATCATGGGACGGTCAAAGGAGCTTGCGGGGATGTCGTTGGGACTGGGGGCCTATGCGAGGCCTTGCCAATGCTCTTGTCCTTCTGTATGGTGATGTAAATTGATGATATGTACAAGTACAGCAAGTCATTGCAGATTGAGGATACAACGAGTCCAGGGCAGACTTTCCAGGGTCCAAAGGGATGCAAAAGGTTTCCAAGAGGGGTCGATCACCGTCATACCTTCAGGGTCAAGGAATGTGCCTGTCCCTCAACCGATTTGTCGAGAATGTTGCTCATCACCATTAAGGTAAGCAAGGTATGCAGGTATGCAGCAGAGCGATCAAAGCAAGGGATGGGATTGGCAGGTTATATCATGGTATATGCGTAGACTGGGCTGACGAGTTAGTGCAGGGCCATCCAAAGAATGGAGCCTGGCAGACTTTGAGATAGGTCGGCCGCTGGGCAAGGGTTCGTGCAAGTATTGAGACGTCGCCAACCGCAGGCCACTTTGGAACAGTCTATCTGGCGCGTTCGAGACGGGCAGAAGACTTCTTGCTCGTGCTGAAATGTCTTCAAAAGGACCATATCGAAGCTTCGGGCTCGCAGATCCAGGTCCGAAGGGAGATAGAGGTGGGCTTTGGGTGCAGACAGTCGCTGAATATAGATCATGGAACAGCTCAGGTAGGCTTTCTGGGAACGAACGATATTGATGTTCGAGACATCCCAACATTATCCGGCTGTATGGCTGGTTTCACGACTCGACACGGGTGTTCATGATGATGGAGTATGCGGGCCAGGGTGAAGTGTTGAAACATCTTGCCAAAGCAGGCAAGTTTTCAGAAAAGCGTAGTAGCCGCGTAGGTCTTGGGAGATGTCTTCCGCTGAGATTAGTATATCAAGCAGGTGGCTGCTGGACTCGCGTATCTACATGAACATAATGTGATACATCGAGATATCAAGCCGGAGAATTTGCTGCTGGGGATGGAGGGGGAAATCAAAATTGGTGATTTCGGTTGGAGTGTTCATTCTCCCGAGGAGAGGTGAGTCATATGACAGATATTGGGCTGATATGCAGACAACGAACGATAGCGGGTACATTGTCGTATGTTTCACCCGAGATGATAATGGGTCAGCCGTACGGACGGGCAGTGGACGCATGGGTGAGTTTCCGGGCTGTACAGTACTGATTTTAGGCGTTGGGCGTATTGACGTACGAGATGCTGTGCGGCCATGAGCCATTCGGATCGATGGACCAGGGCGGTACAGGTGAGTTGCTGGCCATGCATCAGCTGATTGTAGTGGTACAATCTCGAATATGCCGAGTGGATGTGCGCTACCCTTCCCATATCTCGTCAGAAGCAAAAGATTTTATGACACAGGTATATGCAGCACACAGTACCAGCTGACGGACAGCTACTGGTTTACGATCCACCTTCACGCTTGCTTCTCGCAGCAGTAACCAACAAGCCTTGGATAGAACGCTACCACAAGTCCTAAAGGCCTACCCCAAAGTTGTATGCATATAAACACACACAGCAGTGTGTAAAACGTGGTGTCGCACTGGCCATCCTTTCCTTTCACCTTTGATTCACCTTCTCACTCACTCCTCTACTCTCACTTTATTGATCTCCATCTAGATGCCTCGCTCATTGACGACTGGCAAGATCGTACGGCCCAAGGCTCTGGCTGTCTCGGCGAGTATGGTGAATAAAGATCAGACTTTGGCGGACCGGGAAAAATTGTTTGCTGGTAAGTGATGGTGATGCAGGGGATCTCATTGGAGACACAGTTTTGGTAGGGATGCAGATGAAGCGGGCTGCTATTTGGAGAAATTCGCTTACAATAGTCTTGCTACCCCGAACCCACGACGAGAATGCGGCCTTGGTTCAAAATCTGATTTTCTCGGGAAATCGCATCCTACATCAAGCAGCCCTGGCAGCTTCCCACGAGACTCTTCACATTGACGTCCTCCTACCAGGCAGTCCCAATGAATCTCCGAGTCCTATCGCCAAGGGTAACAAGGATAAGCTGGAGAGGGTTTTAATGTACGTCTTGTCACAATCGCATCACTGATAGTCAGTCGACCCGACCTCGCCAACCAAGTCCGGAAACTTGTATTCAAGCATCCTGCCGCTTCTACGCATCAGTCCTATACCTCGGTCGACGCGTCTTTACGAGACAGCGGAAAGATGCAAACCTGGAATCTCGCTGGTGTACTCTTGAACAGGTGCAAGGGGATCACGACTTTCGACTGGCAGCTATGCTACGGTGTTCAAGGGGAGGTCTGGACCGTGAGTCAGTGCTCTGAGTATCACTGACCAAAGGCTTTGGCATCTATGGAGTACATGCTTCATCTCAAACTCGGGTATCCGTCCCTCAACAACTATCCAAGCATCATTTGCTCTGAAGTAAATTTCCCGCGAGTTTCACCCGAGTTACAAGCTCTACCCCCTACCTCTGATACACCTCTTTACGCTGAAGCAGGGGTTGATAACCGATCATGGACTCTTGGAAAGGGTTGGAATAATCTCGCCACTCTGAAGCTTGCTGGCTTGAGTCAGAATGGGGTAAGGCCCCTTTGTATCTGTGTGTTGACGATAGGCCAAAACACTGGCCACTCAGCTCCAGATTCTAGCTGCTATTCCTGCTCAAGAAGGCCATACCCGGATGGTCTCGCTCGACTTGTCGACGCATTTTCTGGACCATGGCCTGCTGACATCAATTGGGCAGTATGGCGCACTAGGCTCGCTCAAACACCTTGCTCTTGCTACCACCGGAACTCGCTTGACTGCAGACACTTTACAAGGGGTTCTCGAAGGATGTGTAGCTTTAGAGAGCTTTGTACTCAATGATGGTGAAGGTATGTACCATGACGAAGCGAGCTAAAGGAAGGTCGACTCGACAAAAACACCTGGTCTCAGATCGATATCTGGCCTACTACGCTCAGAAGCTTCACAATCGAAATCGATGAATCGGCACCGCACCACTCTTGGGTTCTTCATCATCTTGCTTCAATCCATCACCTCCCATTTCACCAGTTCCATAGTTTCCACGTCAAACGATTGGTACACCCTACTGCCCTCATACCCTACCCACCGGTCAATGCGAGCGTACCGAAAATCCAGAAAGGACATGAAGCTGAAGCAGTACCTCCTCTCCTGCTGCAGGCGATCATCGGTGGTGAAGAGATCAAGATGAGGCACTTGTGTTTGGATTGGTGGGAGATGGGACCTAATGAGTTGGATGGATTGGTCAAAGGTTGTTCGGGTCTTGCTAGATTGCAGGTGGCAATCACCTTTCCGGTCGTCAAACTCGTACGTCCGCTTCATTGCGCCGCTGATGGCAGATCACGATGATGCAACCAACATTCGCATCCGTCGGCGAGATGGAAGAAATGGTTTTCACAAGTCTACCCCGTTACAACCTTGACAATGCTCCTACGAAACCGCGAAATGACCAGACTGCCGATGACCTTCCGCCACTTCTCGCCGAAAAGCTACATGAACCCGACTCGGCCATCCCCGACAACAAGGATCTACGTAAATTCGTTCGTCGAATGCCCAAACTTCGTACCATCCAATGGACAGGTCGAGGCGGGAAAGGAGAATGGCATTTCACCAAAAAGACAACCCTAGTCAATGTCTCATTCACCTCGTCCATCTTCTTGACCTTGGACGCGTGGTATCAGTCTCAGCTCGCCCCGCCATTCCTCAATTACGAAGAACCGGAAGCAACATCCCGAACCCTCTTGGAACTCGCTCCATCCGTCGCAATTTCCTCGAGTCCTGTAGCTGAATTTTCCTCCCTTTCTCGGTCTAGTACCGCTTCCTCATTCAGACTTCCGACTCCATGCTCGCCCACTGTCCCCAAATCGTTCATACTGAAGGACAAGGATTTCAGTTCCAGATTGGACGCGTTGGCCGTCATGCCAGAAGAAGATTTCCCATCATTACGACCAAAGCCTAACCATCGTCGAAGTACTTTGGAGTCCACCTCTACAGAGACAGTCAAGTGGACCCCAGATCTATCCAAATCGACCAAACGATTGACTATTGGACAAGATTCCAAGATCTTGGCACCTCCGATGCTAAAGACGACTTCGGCTCCTGCTAGGTCGAGCGATGTGGGGTCTGATAAGGTCATGTCACCTAAGGATGGAGACAAGGGGACCAAGGGTAGAAGGAATTCGAGACAGATGAAGTAGCGTATTTGAGGAGAGCGAAATGATACATCAGATACTTGTTGTTTATAGTAAAGATGCACACCGTACCCGTACCTTCATATAGTATCCTCAATTCCGACACCAGAAGTGTCCCAATTGTCCAGTAACGGCTCAATATAACGTATAGGAGGAGGGAAAGAGGTCTTCATCGGTGAGTGCATAGGCGAGCACAGCCAAGTGTCGATCTGTGATAGGTGAAAAGAGAGGGAGTGTATGCAGTGCTGCTTGTCCAATAGTTGTATACATGAAAAACTAATTCTTAAAAATACAGATGATACTGGTTTGTCAGCAAGTCTTATGCGATAGGCGAGCTGTAGACTCACTCTTCGTCCTCTAGCACATGGTCCAGTCCAACCTTTTGGCCTCGCGCATGTTTTGCCGAAGTTCCCCATACCATAGCTGAACGTCAGCATTCGTATACCGCCTGATCAGCAGACAGATATTTCGACGATAAACGGGATGAGGTAACGATAGCAGAGAAGATGTAGCGTTTGATGGTCAAGGGGAGAGCTGGGCAAAGGTACTGACCATTTTTGAAATTTGGTACAATATTTTTGTGAATTGCGTCACAGAAGTTCCTGACGGTATTCTTTCCATTTCTGAGCACGACAGGGGCTGTGTAGTCGGGCTGCTTGCCTCGTGGACGGGTGTAACTGAAGGGTCAGTATCGAGCGGAAGCAGATTTTGACTCACACTCGGACCAAATCCAATTTATCCCACATCGTCTCCAAAAGTTCATCAATGTTTAACCACTCCCTTGAAGATATCGGTACAGAGTTCGGAATCTTGTACAGCAGGTCTAATTCCTCTATACTGATAGCGTCGCACTTGTTAAGAACGGTCACCTATAGCAGATCAGCGCAAATCAGCGATAGAAGGAATGGGGTACGGACCATCGGAACATAGACACGATTTCCTTCCACAACATCGATAAAATCGTCCACCGTGGCATCGACTTGGTGAATCGAAACCTTCAGATTAGACGAATGCGCAGACGTATAAGAAGCTCCGTGATAGTACATACCTGTGCGTTGTTGATTCTGTACTCGCTCATGACTGACTTGATGGCCGCCGGCGTGAGTTCAGTGAGAGGGACTGAATTTGTGATCAAAATTCCACCATTTTCCTTCTTCGAGATACTGATCCTTGGAGGCTTCTTGTTCAGACGAATTCCGAAGCCCTCCAACTCGTTCGTCAAAACCGCCAAATCGACCAATGGCTTCAAGACGTCCAGTACGATAAAGATAAGGTTACAAGTCCTGGCGACGGCGATGACTTGACGACCACGACCTTTTCCGTCTTTAGCACCAGCGATAATCCCTGGTAAATCCAGGATTTGGATGTTTGCGCCGTTGTGCGTGATCTGACCCGGTACAGTGGTCAAGGTGGCTATGTCATCAGCTCGGAGCGAATTGCACAGCTAAAAAACTCACTGAACTCATAGTTGGCTGCAACCGACTCCACTCCCCTTTCTATTAGCCATTGTTTCCCGACCGTAGATACGCTGATCGTTGAAGAGGTGAATAAGACTTGAACCTACGTCAATCTCGACATTAATGTCGATTTACCCACACTGGGGAACCCAACGAATCCGACACTCGCGATACCCGTTCTCGCCACATCGAAACCTAATCCTGGACCTCCTCCACCACCTCCAGGAGGGTTGATAAGCTCTCGTCGAAGCTTGGCGAGCTTGGCTAAGTTGTCAGCTGAGCTCGATGATGTAGGTGGCCGTTTAGGTGGAGCTCGGCCATGGATGCGTACCCTTCAATTGACCCAGATGGTATTCGGTATTTTTATTCTTCTGCGTCTTGGACATCTCATCCTCGATGTCCTTGATCCTCTGAGCTGTCGTCATGATGGGCGAAGTGTGTTTTAGGTATAGGTATGAATAGTATTGAAAGAGGAGTGAATTCTGGAAAGATGATTCAATATGACGTGTTAAATTGAACTGTGGTGTCATTGCCACTTGAATCAACCTTGAATCATCTGTGCAACCTGATACCATACAGTATACCCATCACACATGACTCACTAGCATCACTACCACGCATATAGCATGGCGAATCTACTCACACAATGGCCAATGCAGCCAATTCCATTCCCATCCGGCGTGCGAACAAATCCCATTGGATGGGGGTTCGGCGCGTCAGCGCAACCTACGTCCTCGGCACCTTCGACGCCTAATCGACCCCCTCTCCAACATTCCTTCACCACACCTCAACTATCATCATTCGGTCAAGCAGCAGCATCCCCGATCGAAGCTGATGCAAGACAACAGTGGGGTGCCCAGACCCCTATCGAGCGAAAGAAACGATCCAGGGGTTCCGACTCGTCCTCTTCTGCGTCAGTTAACCGAGCTGCCAAGATAGCCTCGAGACCTGTTGCGGAAAGATCAAAGCGGAGGCTGGGAAATGAGCGGGAGCTTCTAAAAGAAGATGACGGGAGTGTGGATCTCGGCATCTTGCTCAGTAAGCTAAACTTCCCACATGGGTATAATTAGCTGATCCCTAGGAACATTACCTTCAACCGCTCACCTGCCTATCTTGCTCCACCTTCTCAAGCAGGATCCATCACTTCAGACCTCTGTCCTGTCGCAAATACCCAAACCCAACCTCGCAGAATGCCTTTCTGCTTTGGAGGAAAGTCGGTCGAAATGCCGTACAGCCTTGGGAGTGATGGTCAATGTTCATGTCAACGCAGAGAGGCGGTGGACGAGGGCTCTACCTGAAGTCGAGGAACACATGCGAATCGTAAGCCGAGGAGTACAAAAGCATGTCGGACATCAGCTGACATCAGGCCAATACCTACATTTCATTTTTTGATTCGACCCAACACGATACCCCGCTAGATCCTCACGTCATATATCAACTCTACCACACCATAACTCGCGATATCATCTTCCTTTTATCTTACGTTCCACCATCGTCTGAAACCTCATCTGGACCCATCAAAGCATTGCTCGACTTGGCCAAAATCCTACTCGACCACTGGAACACATGGCTCAACCACCTATCGCGCGAGTTTAATCAAGAAGGAGGCATGTGGGCTCGACCAATCGTGGAACAGTGGTTTGACGGACTGGATGCCGTTGCCAACGAGTCACATGCCATGTGGTTTGCACTTTCAAACACGAGCCAGGGGGATGCCAACGACACTAGTCTCGTTGCGCAATTTCGGCAGGCTTTTGCTCCGTTTAGAGCTAGATTCTATACGGAGCTGGGTTGGGTACTATCGAGGAAATTGTTGGAGTAGATCATTCAGGGAAGGTTTCATCCCCTGGAGGGATGAAGCTTTCTGGCCAATATGTAGTGGGCGATTAGTGTAATATACTTCTCAATTGTGTGTAATTTCAAGACGCTTTCACGATTTACGACCATGCATCATCTCCATGATGTTCATATCCGAAGATTAACTATTCACAAATGAACTTTCTCTTTGTCTTTCCGCCCAACTATCACTCCTACTTCCTCAGTCAAACCTGACTTCCTCGTCCATTGGACGTTTCGGAGATTGCCGGTAAGATTGGAACAGTCGTATTCACCGATTGGACGGATCGTGAGATCGAAACGACCGGGTGAAGGGAGGATGAGAGATAAAGTAGTCATCGGGTTGCCTCTTGAAGAGCGACGATCGGTTGTCATCGGGCAAAAAATCCACCCATCGTCCAGTGAAATTCACGAGGTCGCGAAGAACATCTTTCTCTGCCTCCTGAAGATCGTTTTTGAGCTCTTTGCGAATGTGTGCGACTACTGAATCGACGATGTGCCAGGGAAAGTCAAAATGACTTTGCGATCTTCGCGGATCAGGTGGGAAGGGGTGTTCGGCAATCAAGTCGGATGCAGTTCCTTCACCAACTTTATACTTGTGAGCCTTCTTGCATGCTTCTGATCTCAAATACGTTTGGACCTCACCGACGACTCTTTGACCGAGCGAATCTTGCAAGTACCACGGCGTTGTGGACATAATGTCTGGATTTCTGATTTGGAGAGGGGGGTCACCGTCACTCGGGCTTCAGTGCCGAGTAAAGTCATCTGGATAGCTGTAATGACCGAGGTGCGAGAGCGGCTCGAGGTAATGCACTTTGTGTAGGTTTGTTGAACAGTTGGTGTCGATGCAAGTGAAAGAAGAAGAAGACGTTTGGCACAGGGAGAGCTGCTCGTAGCAAGCACATATTTGAAATGAAGTCGATATTCAAAGTAGAAAGGATATCGATTCAGGCAAAAAGCACTCACTTTGCCACACAGAATTGCAGAGCAGAGTCAATATTTGATACTGTATGCTCAGAGCAATGCTTAGTGTATGCATAAAGCACCATTTATCCAGGCTATACAACCGCCAACATCTAGGCCAGCTCTTTACCTACTGTCGGGTAAGACCTCAAACCCTTAGGCAGGCTCTGAACTCCCTTTGCAGCCATACTAGGATTGACCATTCCGAAAGTAGACGAGCAATCAAGCAGAATCCTAAGAGCGTTTCGAGCCCTGACTCGGGAGATATCAGGTGTCGAGGAGACTGGTCGTCCTTGGTTAGGCGATGTCTTTGTTGAGAATGGGTTAGGGAATTGTCGGGCCAAGATTTCGAATACAGTAAGGGTGACTGCGAATTGAGGAGATGATCGGGCTACTCGGAAGAGGGACCCCTTGAAGAGAGCTTTGACCCCTTCTTCACGGGAGATAGTGCGGATTGCGTCGATTGTTCCTTTGTATTGAGTCTGCCCAGCTTTTGCTTGGGATTGTATCCTAGTCTGCACTATCAGTCTCAGAACATACAAGTGGGAATTGAACAGACCTTCGCCACGTCTGGCGGAGTTGTAAGGAACGCTACATCATCAGCACAGCTGTCCCAAGATCACACAAAATCAGGACATCTCCCAGTGTATTTCATGTGAATGTGAGAATGGATGAAACTAAGATTTCTTGACGTGGATTGCAGACTGGAGCCAAAAGCAGACTACTCACCCGCTGGGATTCCACCTAGACCTGCGGAGATAAGGAGTTCGCCAAGCGATAGAACCTTGCCCTGCTTGCCTTCGTGGAAGACATCCTTCTTCATATGTGCGTAGACTGGGAAGTAGATCATACTCTAGAAAATTAGCTTCCGTCGCTCCCCGACATCCTGCGTGACTTACAAATGGTATATCCCTTGCCAAGCACGCAGTGGTACCTCGGTATAGACCTTGCTATCAGTGGAGCGTCAGAGGCGGTATGAAGGAGGCACCTACCGACCAGACCGAGACCACGGATGATTGAGATTACACCCAGTGGTTTTGCTCCTGGTTCCGCTCGAGCCATCTCACCAGCCTGCGTATATCAGCTTGACCCTCATCAAGAACGCGACCACTCACCATTTGTAAACGGATCTTGACGACCTAGATTGGTCAGTATAGTCCAAAGGGAGATTATCATGTTCATACCTCTAGCGGATTCGTGACTGAGAATTAGCTGTATAGCCCGCGAATCTTGGATTAAACTCACTCATCACCTGCGCACCTCCGGCCATACCACCAGACAAGATCTCTGAAGATAGAGCTATTCGTCCAGTCTCCGGATCAGTCAATTTGGATCGGACCTGGATATTAGCGGAATTTCGCGCACACATGAGTCACTCACGAAACTGTTGACCACAAGCTTGATAGACTTCTCCGGAGCGACTCCAATCCTGTTCATGAGCACCACGAAAGGATCAGAGGTAAACGACCGTGACTCACATTTGCGGGACTGTTCCTCGGTAGAACGCCTTGATACCGCCTGAGAACGTCAGACTGGAGTCAAACTGCCTGTAATTCACATACCCTCATGCCTGTAGATTGTCTGGGCACAGTGCCAGGGGTTTTTATATAGGACCTCTCCGACAACAGTCGACCTTTGGTTCTGAATTCGAGTTTTGACCTGACGAGATTAGCATTTGGCCTCCGTTTACCCAGCTCTCTGTGCTTACCAGATCGATAGGAAAGACAACGAAGGCGCCGACAGCACCCGCAATACCTCCCATGGTGAAATCATATACACCACCGGCAATATTTGCTAACGCGCTAGTGGGTGTCAATGACTCTGCTGACGCGACCGTAGGTTCAGGTGGAGACCACTACCCATCAGCACTAACCCGCCACATTGTAAATTACCTTGGCGTCCAGCAAGGCATCAAAGTCTGCCATTCCCAACCTCTGCACCGTCTCATGCGCACCCCTACTAGCCAAGTAGAAGATGATGGAAGCTTCAAGCGGGGTGAATACCGAATTCCGGGCAGTTGCAGCTTCATTCAAGAAATCGGTTATATCGATTTTACCGTCCTTGGCCTTTCTTGTTGCCCTCTGTATAGTCTTTTCTACCGCGTCCAATTCTCGAATGACTGACATTAGCTAAGATGAGCATGCGAACGTACTGTTGTGGAAAGCAAAGACTTCAGAATAAGAGATTCTCTGTCCTGGAGTCATTAATGATAAAGTGGGTAGTCGCTGAATGACCGAGTCGGATAACTTGTGTCCAGCGATTTCCACCATGATCTTTTGAAATTCAGAAGGAGCAATGAATCCATCATTGTCTGTATCAAAGTACCTGAATGCCTGCCTGACTCGTTCTCCTCGGAAACCTTTGAGGAGTTGGGCGAATTCCTGGAATCCGACAATATGGTTTCCGCCCCTTTTACCTAGGTACAACTTGATCCAATCACAGTCGTAGTCGAATGCTACTGTCAGCGGGCAGCTTAGCACCATACGTACGGATCTCGGACGCGGCGAGGTTGGCAGAGAGAACAGCCTTGAACTGGTCATAGTCGATTTGACCTGAACCATTCACGTCAAAGACTCGGAATGCCAGCTGGTAATCGGCGTCGGGCTATCGTCAGTACGATCACACAACATCACAGCGTACCCTCTTGAGCACTATCATCAGCGTACGTCTCAAGCATCACTCACGAGTCTCGAACACGACGAACTCGTCAAAGGTAATTCGACCGCTGTTTGAGCTATCCGCAACTCGAAACACTGATGTCAGCTCCACACAACATGAGAGACTCACAGATAGAGTACTGCTGCCTTGATATCCTGTTGAACCCTTCCTCTGTAGGTGCAACAGCATCAATGAAAGTGCTTGGCTCGAGGTATCTCTCATCAGCCCAATCTTCGGGGGAAAGACTCACTTGACTCCATCGGTGCCCTCTTTAGCGTGCCGATCAAACATCCGCCTCCATCTCGACACCTCGCTTTCTGGGTTAGAAAGGAGTGTCTCTGATAGCCTTGACGTCAAGGGCTTTTGTGCTTCTGCCATTGTATGTATAGGTATTGTATAGATACCTACTTATTAGTTGTCAGAGGACCTGTAATAGTCAGGGAACAGCCGTGAACAACCGGAGACTCGCGCCGAAAATCCGGGAACCGGAGTAATCCATCTACTCTATACCTTGTACCATATCATGGACGATCTTGGACTACCTATAGCATTCGGGAAGCCGCAACAGCAAGCGAAAGACGAGAGTAGACCAGCAAGGGGAGCATCAAGCAGCAGAGGGGACCGAGGGGTCGTGGGTGGAGGAAAAAAGAACAAGCGGGGAAGGGGTGCTGCGCCAACAGAAACACGTCCGACTGAATGGCCTCGAGGTGAAAATCTAGCGAGTCAATATGATGCCTTCAATGGCGGATCGGGGTCAAATGGTGGACAAGCGTTCAATGGGGGTGTCAAGGTGAGTCATCTTACCGGGATCTAGCTGATGGCAGCGAGCGTTTGGATCGCACCAGCCTCGACAAGAGGAAAGAGGGAGAGGGAGAGGCAGGGGTCGGGGCGGAGCGCCAAGGGGAAGAGGTGGATATACAGGACCTAGAAGGCCAGAGACTTTCCATGGTCGATATCTTAAAGAGAGCATGTGGGACGACCCTTGGGCGGAGATCATAGCGGCTAGGCAGGCTGGGACTGCTTAGAAAGGACGGATTGTGTATGATTATGTGGGTGACATGTGTCCAACGATATTTGTGCTGATGGCAGAACCTGATATAACGAGTAATGCCCCATGATGAATGAATGGAAGGCCAAATATTCTTACTTCTGCATGTTTACTTCTATCTACGCTATCTACGCAAAGACACCCGCGACATTCGACAGCATCGTCCACCACCAAGCCCTGTATAGCGACCCTACTCCCTCCTCTTCTGCGATAGTCCTACCACAATCCAACAATCCCTGGTATGGCGAGCTAGTCGGTCTGAGACCAATGACATCCTCATCTGTTCCACAGTATTCCACACCCTCTGGCATAGCTTCGTCATCCTGAACAACACCTCCGGTGTTGGGCTGGATACTGAGCCTGGTCGAGATAACCTCGAGAGGGACCAAGTAGCCGACAGCTAGACATTGGAAAATCATGAATACCAATAACCTCCACCAGGACACTGACACTGGATTCTGTTCATCGGCAATGGGGGGAAGAGACCCGACTAGGACGACTCGCATAGTTCCAGCTACCAATGTGACACAGAACGAGTGGAGCGAAGTCGCGGCTAGGAGACCGGGAGTGAGGTAGAGCATGTATGGTTTCGACAGTTCGTGGGGGGTCAACAAGATTTCGAGGGATCGTCGTGGGTTCATGGGTAGTTTGTAGGGTGTAATGATGGACCTGTTGATGAGGACAGTCATGGGGAGACTGATGAGAGTGAGGACGATTGTGAAGATTCCCATTCTGGTCGTTAGCTAGTTTAAGGAAACGCTGGATATAGCTTACCGAATACCACCGGCCTCTGGAACAGAGTATGTTCCCTTAGGTCCGGGACTACTGGATCCACCAACGAATACAATCGAGCAGAAACTGATTAAAGCGACAAACATGAGCATAGGGAAAGTTCCTTTCGTCAGCTCAGCTCATTGGCATGTGGCGTACCCTTGTAGAGCCCATACCACCCTTCAATCCGCTTCGTTCGTTTCAGCGTTCCGACCAAGGATGTCAATACAGGTCCGGACCTGTCATCAGCTTCCCGATACGGTGCCCATAGTTGGTGGCCTACCTATTGTCCAAGCCATCTAGGGATACAGCCTTTGGACTATAATTCGCCCTTAGCCTGACTAGAGCTCCGTGGATCGGTTGCGTAATCATGACACCTATACATGATAGGATGACCATGATCACCATCGCCAGGATGAGTGTCATGAGGAACTCGAACATAGTGCTGTTGTCGCTGTATGGTCAAGTATGTGAATGATAAAGGAGAGCGCCAGCACCGCAAGCGTCAGTGGTGAGAGCGGCCCTGCGGCTATCAGGGATCTCACGTGTATCTGATTCCGCTCATTCGGCCCGGCCCACCGGCGGAGTTGATAAGGTAAAACCTCTATCTATGATAGCATATACCACCCTCACACAATGCCCAAATTACTAGTGTAAGCTGAACCGTCTTTGAGGAATTGAGCTCATGATCAGAACACGACACGTCGGCGATGATGCAATGAAGATTCTGGAAGATGCGCCTTTCGAGATCATCCTGAACCCTGAGAACGCACAACCACAACGAGAATGGGTCTTGAAGCACTTGACCGACCCAGAAGTTCTTGGGGCATGTATCATGCATTCACAACCTTCTGATAAAGTCGACAAGGAATTCTTGGACGCATGTAACCCGAACCTCAAAGTCATTTCCACCTTTTCAGTCGGTTACGGTAAGCTCGTCTTCATTCAGTCTTGATAGAGGGTTGACGAAAGATCACATTGATGTCAAGGCGGCAGCTGCCAAAGGGATCAAAATTGGTCATACACCTGGAGTCTTGACGGCAGCAGTATCAGACATCTGCGTCATGCTAGTTCTCATGACTATGCGAAGAGTCGAGGAGGGTATAGCACTGGTAAAAGCAGGAGAATGGCCTCAAGTCCCATGGAGCCCTTTCGTACTTTGTGGACCAACTATCTCACACCCTTCTCTCACTCTCTCGTTCCTTGGATTCGGCAGGATATCTCAAGAGACACTGCGAAAGTTGTTGGTGTTCACCAATCGCGAGGCACCACCAACCGTACAATACACTTCATCCCGGGCTCGACCTAATCAAGCCGAGATCGACAAGGAGTTTTCGAAAGAGTTCGGCGTCAAGGTGGAAAGGGTCGAGATTGACCAGTTGGCAAAAGAAGCGGATATTCTAGTTGTCTTGTGTGATCTCAACCCCTCAACGACAGATTTGGTAAACATGGATTTCCTGAAAAAGATGAAGAAATCCGCAGTTTTGGTTAACGGCGCTAGGGTGAGCTATCGAATCCTTTAAATGACAGAGCTGACCGACAAGGGCCCAGTGATCAACTCGGATGATCTGGCAGATGCATTGGAACAAGGCGAGATCTTTGGAGCTGGATTAGATGTGATTACTGGAGAACCCAATATTGGACCTGATCACCGTCTTGTCAAGGCAAAGAACTGTTCGTCCACCTGTGGTTCAAGCAGGAATTGACTGATTTCAGGCGTGGTGATCCCTCACATGGGCTCTGCCGATGTCGATACAAGAAAGAAAATGGCCGAACTCTGTAAGCTTCTTTTGGCTGGCACCAGCGGGAAGCTGATATCAAGGTGTTCGAAACGGTATCAATGGCGCAAAAGGCGAAACGCTTCTAGCAGAAGTCAAGCCATGAGACGGGAGTAGACTTGTATAGCACATGCATATCATATCATTCACCACCAAGGAGGCCCGCCGGGCTGCTGTCCAGGTTGCTGAGGCAACATCCCACCATGACCCTGATAATAACCCATCTGCGGACTTGGAAGTGCCTGAGTCTGCGGAGCTACTGATCCTCCAGAATGATTACTCATTCCGTCATTTTCAATAGGCGGGAAAGGGAAGAACGAGTCCATGTAATTCTGGTCCATGAATAGATTGTATCCAGGTTCGGGCTGTTTATGAGCTAGTTCCAGATCTAAAAAGTGGGAAGGTAACGTACGACTGTACTAGTCTCTGGACCTGTTATACCATTATTGCCATTAGCCAGGAGCTGTTCGGCATATGAGAAATCGAGTGCGGGGAACAACTCTGTTGGTTGGTCGAATGCGAATTTCGAGTAGTCGGCCTGTTGTGGTTGACTAGAGGTAGATGGGTGGGGGGACCAGGCTGGAACTGCCGCTTGCCCATTTTTGGGTGATCCAGGTCTTGATGCGGGCGGTAATAGTTTGTTTCGTCTTGCTTTCTGGATAACATCTCGGAGCAATGAAGCGTATTGGAATCCAGGTACTGATCTCAGCACTCATGGCTTTGGATGACTTACCTTGTGAAAGCATTATAGCCAATTGCTCCACGTCCTTGCCTATCCGCCTAGCATCCACTACTTCTGGTACCAAGCTAGTCATCCTGATCAGAAATCTCGAAGCGAAAGCAGCCGAGACATGGGTAAAGACATTTCCAGATCGAAAGGTCCGTCGGTACTGAAATCAGCCCCATTTAATCTCGGACGTACTGTCTGCGATTTCAAACACATGTGAACAATCGTTTCGGCCGCTCTGACCGCTTTGATGAGAAATCCTCGTCTTTCCTCTGATAAATCCGTTACGTCCCGCCTTCGCCTAATACCGTGTAATATCAAAGCATTCGATAACATGATTGAACCCGATTTCGCCGTAATTACTATCATCAGCTCTTTTCCTTCAAGAGGTGACTTACGTCCTTCACGCAGTATATCTCCCTCCGGAACACCCCTGACTCGCTGATATTCGTCCCAGTAAACATGCCATGTTTCCACCTGCTCATTCAACAAACGCAGCTTCTCGTCGAGGTTGGGCATGAAATCGTTGTTGGGTGCAATTGAAAATGGTTGATGGATTGGAACTATCATCAGCTACGACCGAGAGGTATATTCACTTCTGAAAGCCATCATCTCATTATAAGGGATGAGTCGACTATCGCTCTTGATTGATAATGGATGATCGAGGAGTCGCCTGGCATGTTTGATGGTGTCCTCCCCAAATGATATTGCTGGTCGCCCATGATTGAATGCCATCTCGTATTCCATCTTGAACAGCTTATCATCAGCGACAACCACAGGTCAGACTCACCGTCAACCAGACTCTAGCTCCCGTAACCAGTGGCTGCTCTTCCTTCAATTGCTCAGGGGTCTTGTCGGCGCCCATGCCCGTTCGGACGAGGTATGGTAAACACCGATACAGACCCATGTCTAGTGCCATACGAACCGCATGACCTCCTGCTCGCCATCCACTCGTATCCGCCCAGGAAGCAAGAACGACTGTTCGTCAGCGGCACTACGCATTCGACATACTTTGAGCTTGAACCATTTCGACCTTGGCAATGGGCGAAAAGAGGGTATGCATGGAGATCTTTTCCGCATGTTCTCTGCATTTCTTTTGCAATTCACTTTCGGGACCTGATGTTCAGCTTGGCCTTCATGTCTGCTCACCTCCTGCATCACTAATTTTAGATCCCACCAGAATCAAGGTGGTTATGGAGAACGGCGATCGTATTCGAAGACTACCGTCAGTGCCGCATTGAGCTGGACTTACGATTCAAACGTATCCACGGCGGGATCATAGCACGGCATGAAAATAGCAGCTTCAGAGAAAAACCTGTGTCATCAGCTACATCCACTGTGCAGACTCACAAGTCCACGAGCTCCTTTCCTTTCTCCTGGGTGCAATACCCCAGATCAACGACATCCGGGAAAGCGTGCATTTTATCCCCCCTCTCTACAGGATATGGCATTTCCAAACCCAACTCCACATCCGCTCCCATCCTTGTCGACCTCCTCTTTTTCGCATGTCCCGGTGAATCGAAATCGAATGGGATATTTGAAGCGGGCCGCTTGACGGGTGATCGCTTAGACTGATCCATATGTCCATCTGCCTTTAATCTAGCCGCCTCGGCCAATGACAACATGTTGTCGAATGGCGCATTCATCTGAGTGGGGTTTAACGGATCTTCATCATCGTCGTCGGATCCTGGAGCTGTAGAGCCGTTCTCCTGAGGTGGTTCCCATTTTGCTCCGTTCACTTGTGTTGGTTCCCACTTTGGCGCTGGTGGCTGCTCGTACAGGACCGGACTTGGTTTAGGGAGACTACTGGCGGGGGATTGATATAATCTCTCGGGCGCGATTCCTTGGTTTGGGTACATTTCTACAGGGTAATCCGGTTGGTAGTCTCTCGTCAGCACCTTCTTTCGATTCACTCACTTCTTGGCGCAACCGCTCTTTGCATCTTGACCAGCTCCGTGAGCGTACTCTGCAAAGTCCCCATTTGATCCTCCATAAACTTTAACCGGCTATTATCAGTCCGGCAATGGCATGTGACCTACTCTTCCACTTTGCTTGCTTTCGACTTCCTAGGTCCATCGAACGTACAGTCATGACCCGACTGTCGACATCGATTACAAGGTGGTTCTTCTTTACCGATACATTTCATTTTCATCCGGTGACAGAAGTCCTTTCATCAGTTTTGCGCCGGCTTCTACAACTTACACATGCTCCTGATAGTCAGCTTGGATTTCATTAATGGCACTCACTATTCGCGCCCTTCCTGATGCCCGACTTGTCATCATCTTCCGGTGATGACCTCTCACTATAGCTCTTCTCTGCTTGCATGATGAGGAGGTGACACTATAGACAATAGATGTTAGCAAGTGACCCTGATTAGTTGTTCCGAGGAGAAGCTAGAACACCGGGCAAATCGGCCCGTCAAGCACGTGGCCAGTGTGGCACTTGGTCGAGCTGTTGATCTCTTAGTCAAAACACCATATCCTTTCTGCAATATCAAGGTTTATATCACTCCATGACGGACAAGGCGCCGCAAGGACGATCTGGTCCCTACGCTCTGGTATTCTCCCTGTGCTTCCTACTAGGACCGTTGCAGAAATCACACCGGATTGCTGCATCCGGCTCATTGGCTATCACCCTCCTTTCCTCGAACTCGATTTCGAGTCTCAGTCAAAGTGCCGATATTTCGCACCACCAGAACTAGTCAATCCTCAACACGTCCATACTCCAGACGCCCCCTCCTATAGACCTGGTATGCTGCGGAAGCTGTACGCCTCTTGTGTCCGTTTCAGGAACACGAGAAGCAGGTAGTGTGTGCACCCTCTTTTCTCCCTATTGTCTGGTTCTGAACCCTTTGTTTGGTTGTTTGGATGCTCACATTGTCTGGCTGACGATTCACATATCACTAGGAGGCAGGAAATCGATATTTTGTTCTTCTTCCCCGCTAATTTCATAAACCAGTATTTCAACCCAAACTTTCAGACTAAACAACCACTTCCTCCAACAACACCCAGAACAAGCACGATGTCAGATACAGGACCTATCACTCCGTATGTGGCATCACCAAACGCAGGAACGATGGCTAACTCGAGCAGAAAAGCTACTCAAGCGGCCGCTGGCGCTACCACCACCCCGGCAGGTAAGTATTCCGCACAAAATCAGATCATAGCTGATGACAGGCTCGCCCCCTTCCCTCCCGGCGACTCCTACCGGTCCCCAGACCCAATCTACTCCCGGTGGCGCCGAACGGGATTCGCTCGAGTCATCAGCTTCGCTCGGGCTGTCCAAGGAGGAGTTTAGAGCCCAGTTACCGGATGTCAAAAGGGATGTTGGGTTCTCGGTTATGGATGTGCCGCAGGATATGGCCAATTCTTTAAAAACCCTCGGCGTCAAATGTCCTCCTGCCAACCCGGGGCAGGTGAGGCGAGAAAAAGCTGTCTCTCTCGATATCGAGATGGAGGACGATTTTTCCAAGGAACGATACCGCCATTCCGCCGCCAACCATACGACCTTTGTGCAAGGTTTAAGCCGACTTCCTTTCAACATCTACGAGTGTACACCATTCCTTGACTACGTCAAAGCCTCTGGGTTCGACTTCGCGTCAAAGCTTCCCGATCAGACCGAGCTGCAGAAGGGTCTCGATCTCCGCAAGTCCGACTACCCCAATTACCTCGCTCGTGCTACCGCTCATCATGCCGAGCTATCTGAGGCTCTCCAGGCCGTGAAGAAGGAGGCAAGAAAGGGGAAGAAGAGGGGGAAGAAGGAGAGCGCGAAGGAGGAGGAGGAAAAGGTGGAGGCGGAAGAGGACGACTCTGGGGATGTAGCTGAGGGAGAAGGGGAGGAAGCAAAGCCTGCTGGAAATATCGGCTTGGAATCAACGAAGTCCCTCGCAGCCATCTGGCGAGAACCCCTCGAACCATGGCAGGTAACATTCCCGATCATCGATCCTCGGCCAAAAGCTGTCTCCAATCGAGCGGTCAATGCCGCCAATTCCAAAGCTAAAGCGGAAGCGAACCGAAACGCGAAGCAGACCTCGGCCAAGGTTGCAAAACCCTCGATTCCCGCTCCGCCTGGTTTCAAGCCCATGGGTCCTCCCCAGATTCCGTCACCATCTCAGGTAGTCACCTTATACGGGTGTGACGCCAAGGACCTCCCACCACCGGTCGTCCAATTCTACAACATGGCTCTTCGACTTGTATACAATGCTTTCGCCAACGCATTGGAGAACGTCGCGGGCGACAAGGACGAGCTGAATGGGAATCTGGATGGCAGGAAGAGGGAAAGGAGGGCCAGTCAGGATTTGAGAAAGAAGACCTATGCGGTCTCTACACAATCCGAGCTAGAAGCGTTCCGAGCTGTCTTTGGCGATTGGGCGGTAATCGAAGTACTTGGCGACTTGGAGTGGGCCGAACGACCTCCCGCTGCTTCTTCAATGGTCCCAGGCTACTCCGAGTCCCTGAAAATGGTCAATACTGCCTTCAAGGCTTCGTTCAGGTCTCGTGATGATTCTCGATATGAATCTATCCTCAAGGTCGACAGTCAGGCCATGGCGTACATACCAACGCTCGAGACTGCCGACTTCATTTCCTCCATGACCCGACAAGACGTCCGGAATTGGCTGGATATAATGATCAGCCTAGAACTCAAGTACATCCATCTCAACACTACGGCTACCCCGCGTTTTGTTGAGGTCATGTCGGCCTTCCTGAAGAAATGTTCCCACTACGATCTCCTCTCGCATCAGGAGTGGAACCGTATGGACAACGAAGAGCGCGAGCGAGCCTGGGCTATTCGACAAGGTATCGCGTCGAAGCTCCCAGCTGTTTGGTGAGGGGAAGCAAGACCTGGCGCCACACGTACATGAAAGCCATCTACATGATGAGCAAGCTGACACTTTGCTGGATACAGGTGTACTGCGTCAAGCAGATATGATCGGGCTACAGGGAGAAGGCCCAAACTGAATGTTAGAATGATGTCACGGTCAGTCATCTAGTGTTACTGACACAGTCAAGCAATCTGCCCGCAGTGTGAGCCGGCTCGGACTGGACGTCACAAGGATGTCAGGGTCAGTCGTTTAGGTTTAGATGGCGACAGGGTGTGGATATCATACGTCCAGGTGTCGCTTCGGTAGACCACTATAGTGGTCTGAACCTATACGACATCACCCGGTTCCAAACACGTAACAAGGCGAAGATGTCGCTGTACTCGATGTCGCTTATTCCGAAAGTTCTCAGGGAATTGTACCCCGAGAAGACTCATGTCCCTAAAATCAGACTCTTGGACAGTGTGATCGCAACACACTCAGTAATCTTCACCGCCCTCGGCACCACTCTCGAGGCTGCGGACTCCATATCTCTGATATGTTCAATCGCCTGATCGCAAGACGCTCTCGATATCGAAAATCACCAGCATAAAAAATACCAACACGCTGCCGGGAATGCCCGGCGTTGACTATTCTCCCCTTCATCGTGGACGCAAGATAAAGATCGAGAGCACCCTGGGAGAGCCGCTCTTCGACTACACCGCTGGATACGCCACTGGAACAACAATACAAGACTCGACTCAAGGTTTCGTCATCAAGCACCCGGACTCCCTGGACCCTTTTTTTCTTGACGTATGTACATTAACCACAACAGTGGCATGTATGTCCGTCAGGAGAAGGACGGCTCAGTCGTGTCGTCTTGTTCGAATTGGAGCCCTGGAGTACTGCCTCACACGTCATTGCCCTGCTTCGTGTCTGGTCATCATACTCTATGCTGGTCCTCTTTATGCATTTGTTGAACACTTCTGTTCTGGTTGTTAATGCGATACGTTGATATACCACGATACTGAGTCGGTGCAGCAAGAAATCAGTTTTGATGCAATAAGCACATATGATGGGGCGAGTTAGATTATAAGATTGCATAAATCAACATTGCGACTATAGCTACATGGTGAAGCTATACTTCAAACGATTATAATGTTTTTAATTAAATGAAATGTATTTGTGGGTTTAATTGGATAGCGACTGCGACCAGAGCGGACCGGATGCGAGACCTGATCGAGATTCTTAGTTGTTGACGACGGTGGCCTCGGATCGTCGAGGAGCGGCGACATCGTCGGCAGCAGAGTGCTCAGTGACGGGAGAGGCGGTGGCGTCGTACTTGCCCTTTCGTCCGAACATGCCCTTCTTGACAGCAGGGTGGCTGGGGTCGGCAGCTCGGGGACCGACGTGAGGGGGGTTGTCGTAAGCCTGAACCTTCTCTCGGTCGGAGTAGTTGATGGCGTTGGCACCGTCAGAGTACTTGCCGGATTGAAGCTGGAGTCGGGACAAGTCTTCCTTGGAGAGGAGGTATAGGTGGACAAACAAGAACACGGGCTTGGCGAGTAGATCAAGGATACCGTAGAAAATCATCTCGGAGTCGGTGGTGATGTAAGAAGCTACATATTAGCTGGAGCAAAGATGGCGAGATAAAGGCGACTTACAACCATCAGCAAGTCCCCAAGCGATGGGGTACAAGAACCAAAGCAAGGTGAGGATCGAGGCAGAGATGGTAAGAGATCGCTGGAAGCCACCACCGAGATCCTTGGCACTCTTCCTGGCGGGACCGACGAGGATCCAGATGACCTGAGCACGTCAGCAACAACTATGAATGATATAGTAGTCAACACTCACGTAGAACATGGCGACGCAACCGAAAGTGAAGAAACCTGGATGTCAGTATTGCTCTGGCTTTCTTGTCTGTATGAGAGCGACTCACCCCACTTGTAAGAAGAAGGAATCAAAGCACCAACAAGACCGGTGATGATCATTACCAAATCGAAGAAGATGACACTGAGATCAGGCCTATTCCTTTGATGATTGTCAAGACCTACGTGAGGATATCAGAGAGAGGGAGTCCGGTACCGAGAAGGATCTCGAGGAGGAGAGCGGGAGTGGTGATAGTCCAGTCGATGTATCGGACGTACTACAAATCAGAATTTGCATCTTCCAATTTTTTTTCGCCACGCTTACCCAAATCGACCTGGTCGTTCCAGCGGGGAATCCGTTGGCTCCTGCGAACTCGGTAGGGATGTCGGCTCTTCCTAAAGCTGAGGCTAGCGAAAAATATGCTATCGATGCGGTGACTTGTTGTCAGTCTAGAACAAGCAAGAGATGTAAGGTGACTCACCAAGGATGATGACACCAAGCTGATGGAACACTCGCTGACCCTTGGGGAGCATCTGGGACCAAATAGTGACACCAATCGCGGAGGTAAGCATGACAGCGAAGCATGCCCATAGCCTGTCGATCAGATCAGTATCACAGAAGGCAAACAGAAACGTACCAATCGGATCCTCGGACAGTCAAGTCCTGAGTGGCCTCATAGTAGGTGTTGACGTTGACGGCGTTGTTTCCCATCTTGTTCACTTGATTGCGTGGCAAATATAAAGCTGAAGAGTGGTTGGTGGGAATGTCGTGCTTACTGACGACTCCTTATATGTCGATGAAAGTGAATGAAAAGGTGGACGTCGGCTTGCAATCTAAAATCCGTCAGTGATGCAACGCTACGTCATATTACTACACGGCCGAGATTGGATGATCTAAATATGGATACACTCATGCTTGAATAGGCACTTAGACATACCACTTATGCCGTGAAGCGTCGCAGAGGCGTCGGGTTGCCGGTATCGCCGAATGCGACTGCCCTTGACAGAGCCGTGAAACGTAGGCTGTTTCGCTAGACAGTCAAGCCACTTGCACACGAGCACCGTGTTAAGCGATAAGCTCACTTGGGATCGGATGTATCGAGCAGGACCTGGGTATCCCTCTCGTCGTGACGCCGTATGCTTCTGTTGTTGCGTATGACGGATGCGAATTCATGAAGATCGGAGGGGTCTGGCGATCTCATGTCAGAAAGCTAAAATAATCCAGTGATGTCATCCATCAGTGCCTGGATCAAAGAATTTAGTGTACCTTACCAGTCATCCACATCGTTAGGCTTGACGTGAGCATCGCTGGACAACGGTGAGCGAACATGTCAGCTATGTATCGATAGCGCTTGGTACGTACATTGGCCCAGTGAGCAGGTTCCGAGAAGAGGCAGATCAAGGGTCAGGCCCTGCAAGAACCAGGTTCACTCGCACCAAGCTTCGCAGCATTCTCCGGCGGAGAGGATCGTCACAGCCTTGACAATGCTGGTAAACTAACTCGGGCGATCGTTCGCTGATCATTATGCAGAAGCCCGCGACTGGGGGGGGGATGAAACTCAACAGTCTTGCCGAGGTTCGAGCCGGTAGCCTGTAGACGAAATAAAGCTGGACGCTGGCGTGGTGACAGCACAACCGGTCGACCGCCGGCAAGGTTGTTTTGAGATGCAACGGGCAGAAGCTCCTACAAGGTATGTTGCGTCCCATCATCGTCTGAGGTCCTAACTTCCAGATCTTAGGCGACTTATGAGGGGAAGGGCTGCTGTCTCAAAGCGACGAGTTCCAGGCTTACGTTGCTATGTGGAAGAATTCGGATAATCAACGTCACCTTTGCTAATGTGTGCGAATCACAGCATTTTAGCTGCCTGATCGCCGAGGTACGGTGCAGGATTAGGGAGGTGTTTCATTCGACAGGCATACCCTCCTTACGATTCACAGCATGTTGGCTGAGTATTGGGGGACGTGCTCAACCCCAGCAACTCGATTCCCATCTCGTCACACAGGATCCGCTTATACTTCATCTACTGAATTCATATACAATGGTAGCTCCGCGCAAAGTCAGCACAGGCAGTGGTCGATGGACCAAGGCATTACCTGCAAAGACTCTGGAGGAAACAAGCTTGAGTCAGGTTGGTCGAATGACAAGACCGTGTAGTCCATCGCGATGGAAACGTCGTCCAGACCCGACTGAGTATCTCTTCGAATCCTCTTACGATCCTCAAAATTCTTCGACCTATTGTCCATCCACCTACATCAGTCACCATCGACGACCTCAAACAGGAAGATCAGCGTCTTCACTGACGGAAAGAACGGGCAGCGAGTCGATACCGACGCGAACGACAATGCCTCGCTGTACGTCGGACGAAAGTGCGAGATGACGCTGTGCGATCCAAACAATTGACCATCGACACTCCTGGAAGGGATCAAGCCCCTCGTCGATCGTCAGCAAGTTAAGAGCTCATACATCATGGGCAAATCTTGATGCGAGGTCGATCAGCGTCCATTGATGGGGCCGAGCCGGAAAGTCGATGCATGATGGACATATCGTTGTGATCGTTGTTGATAAAACGTCATGTATCAGTAGACTTCTGAACCGAGCATGAAGCAGCAGGCCCCGGGTCCGCACCGGACAGCCTGGGCTGGATGTGATCCAGCCGGGCCTACGATGTATAAATCGAAGATAGAATCCGTAGGAAACTAGATCTGCCTTCCCCTCGTAACAGCCCTCGGCATTATGCGCTCATTAAACGATAACGCCGTTGCATTGACTCGCGACCTCTCCAGGCCGTAAATCGGCCAAATTTGACTGACTGGTCGGTTCAAACCTCTCTCTTTCATCAATACCGGATTCCGTTATCGACAAGTCTACCAATTTAGGCTTCTTCGATTCACAAAGGTCTCGACAACCCTTTCCTTATTTACAGAGTTTATAATCGTAGTTGGGGCTCAGGAGTCGTATCTCCACCATGCATGACGTTGAATTACGGATTGGATTCGGGCAGGATGCACACCGCCAAAAGTTCGCGGCAATATTGCATGAACACCGACCGTTGATGACAGTGCTGAGATCAGTGATCGGCATCTATCCTTGCTAGACCTTGCTCCCTGGCGGTAGCCCGGTGTCCGCCAAGTCGTCGAAATCAGAATGTACGATTTTGCCTTCAACCAGTCTGAGTCCCTCTCCAAGACTAGGACGGAATCCGTCCTAGACTCGTCGGCGAGAAACGGTTACGTAACTCATTCCGTTGGTCGCGTTGATGACCTTTCTCACCTCTACACGTCCTGAATCTCGGTATCGCGGTGTGTCTCTGGAAACGGACTCCACCTCTTCATCTTGAGTGCAACCTTTAGAGAAGGCCAGGAAGCATGCCGCTTGGATCAAGGTCATGTGTAGACAAACTGAGACGCGTACGACCGGTAAATATCCGGTAGATACCGTCATCCATCAGCCGGGCCGGCGGCACCGAGCATCCGAATCTATCTTCCAGTGATAAAAAGCTAGACAGTCATCACCATCACCTATATCACAATTCGTCATGGTCCTCACCAAACCCTCTGCCTTCCTCGATAACCCTTACGTTACCCGAGAGGATGTCGAAAGAGGATGCATCGCTCTCCTTGACCCGCTCGCTCCACACACGTCGAAGGGCGGAGCTTTGATTGACATCGGTTCAACCGCAGCACATTACGATTTGAAAGCGGTAGCACTCGAGACTTTTGCTAGGCCGCTTTGGGGTCTAGCCGCGCTATTGAATGGTGGTGGAGAGTACGAGGGAGCAGAGAGGTGGATTCGGGGACTGGCCAATGGGACGGATCCCGATAATGAAGAGTACTGGGGAGGCGCGAAAGCAAAAGATCAGAGGATGGTGGAAATGAGCCCTTTGAGTTACGCCATTGCACTCAAGCCTGAAGTGTTTTACGAAAATCAGAGTGACAAGGCCAAGAAGGACATCGCAGCGTTCCTCGAATCGTGTATCGGCAAACCAATGCCTGATAGTGAGTTACCATCAAGGGCTGGCTGACGATAGCCAACTGGCTATGGTTCAGAGTATTTGCCAATCTAGCCCTCAGAAGTATCGGTTCCGACTTGTTCAACCCTGAACAAATGGGTCGAGATCTCAAGCGATTAGAAGAGTTTCAACTACCAGACCACCCACCTACCGGCGACGATACCGGCTCATCAGGATGGTCACGAGACGGGCCAGAAGGAGTCATGCAGCTCGACTACTACTCTTCCTCCTTTGCCATCCAGACTTCCCAGCTCATCTATACGGTTCTAGCGCCCGAAGATACCGAACGATGCAGGAGGTACAAGGAGAGAGCCCAGTCATTCGTCCTCGACTTTATGCACTATTTCGACGAGGACGGAGCGGGAATCACGTTCGGTCGATCAATGATTTATCGGTTCGCCATTATCGCAACTTTCTCCGCCATGGCATTTGCGAATGTCGAACCACCCAAAGAGATCGAGTGGGGACATGTCAAGGGCTTCGTCCTGAGACATCTTCGATGGTGGTCTCATCAACCAAATATATTCAAGGGGGACGGGACATTGACTGTCGGGTATGCCGGGGATAACATGAACATGACCGAGAATTACAACTCACCAGGTGGGTCCTGAACCAGTACGAAGCTGATGATAGGTTCCCCATACTGGTGCATGAAGGCATTCCTGTGTCTGGCTGTACCTGCCTCTCACTCCTTTTGGGCATCCAAAGAACTCCCTTTCCCTTCCATGCCCGCCATCAAGGCTCTTCCCGATCCATCGCACCTAATGTGCAAACGAGGTGGACATACTTTCCTACTCAGCTCGGGTCAATTCCCACATTACGCCATGCGACATGGTCCCGCCAAATACTCGAAATTCGCATACTCTGCTTCATTCGGTTTCTCATGCCCGACCGGCGATATGGATTTGGAGCAATTATCTGCCGACTCGATGATTGCCCTTCGAGACGCTTCTCCAGGTGTAGAAAGCTGTGATGGCGAGACATGGCGCGTGAGGCGTGTACCCATTGGAGCCAAGATCGTTGGACGAGGTACCTCGGAAGTGCACCTTCGATCGTCATGGAAACCATGGTCTGATGTCGAGGTCGAGACATTCCTCATTCCACCTCAAGAGTCATCACCAAATTATTATCTGCGGGTGCATCATATAAGATCCGAAAGACCGCTCCAGTCGTCCGAAGCGGGGTGGGCTACATACGGGCAAGGGGAAGATGGACGAGCACTGATTCAGGCTTTCTCGGGTGAAAAGAGTGTCGGTGGGGATGAAGAGGTCGGATGGGCTCGCGCAGCAACGAAAGGTGGATGTGTTGGAGTACGCGATATCAGTGTGAAGGGTAGCATAGGGGATCGAAAAGGTCGTTTGGTCCAGATCGACCCCAATGCCAATGTCATCTTTTCGAGAAGTATCCTGCCGAGTCTGATCGGATCGATACCTAAAGGGGAGACTTGGATTGTCACGGCGGTTTTCGGTGCGCCCACAAGAGTCAAGGACTGGCAAGCGGAATGGGATAACCTACCTACCGTACCAGATTACGTGTTTGAGTAGTAATGGGCAAGTAGACTAAATGCATAAAGACTAGTCGATCCTGTTCAAGAGAGCATATCCGGCCCTGATACAGATGAAAGAAAGAACGCAGGTGCCAGCAATGATGAAAAAGATGTTGCCCTCTCCAGATGGCTTTCCTCCACTAAGCGCTTCTTGTAGTGGTAAAAACATTGCACCCTATAGGTCAGCTCATGATCATCGTTCTTGAGCAAGACATACCATCACAAAGTTGGTGGTCCAATTGACTGCCAAGCCTACACTTCCCGACGCGGTCCTAGCTTCTGATGGCATCACCTCTGAGAGGACAACCCAAGTGACCGGCCCCAAGCCCATCGAGAAGGCACAGACGAAAGCCACGATCGAAGCGGCTGACAATGCTGCTATCGAGCTATTGATTCCAATGGCAAGTGTGAGAGCTGCAACACTCATGACCAGCGTAGGGAAGAGTAGTAGCGGTCTAGATCCCACGCGCTATTGTCAGTGGTGCCTAGAATTGGAGGCTTACCTCGATAAGGAATGCTGGAACGATGGTCAGAGGAATCTTGGCCATGACGATGAACAAGGCAATCAAGCGGGAATTGCCGTTGAATACGGGTTTAAGAATTCGGGTCGAAAAGTACATGACAGGTGAGATACCGCATGTCTGCTGGGAGATCTGGGTGATAAGGACCACCAGAACTGCTATTAGACCACGTATAGAGGTGTGAGACTTACAAGCACGACGGATCTTGCTATCGTTGGTGGTTAGCAAGCCCTTGATGCTGAGTGGCTCCACCTCATTGCCAAGTAGTGGCTCCTCCTCGTCGTCCGTCTCTTTCTCCCCATCTTTGATGAAGAAACTACCCAACAGCTGGACTACGCCGATTGCATCTGCAACCACAAAGACATATCTCCATCGGTTCTCGTGAGAGAACGGGAAACTCAGACTCTGACCAGCCAACATCCCAAAGACGATGAATAGCTGGTTGAGAATGCCGAGCGATTTCTTGATGGATGGAGGAGCGATTTCCGCGAGAAATAAGGGAACGGTGACTGTTGCCAAACCGCATCCTAGACCGATCATAATACGGCCAATTATCATGAGAGCGAGATGATTCGCAAGACCGACTACCATGGAGCCGAGCATGATGCATATCGCCGAGGCTCGGAGGGTGTTGACCCGTCCAAGTGGCTTTGTGATCGCATTAGACCCTAGAGATCCGATAAGACCGCCAAGAGTGAAGATCGAGACTACGAGTCCGAACTGAGTGGGCTATACCGTCAGCTCTTACCGTACCGCATAACTCACACTCATCGGAATACACGGTCTCAACCAGCCGGTCCTCTCGGGTTCGCGGTAGGTGGGGATCGAACAGGTCACCGCATCTTGTATACCATTCAGACCAGTGATGGCGAGACCATATTGGGTTGTATGTAGAGCAGCCCAGATCGCTGTCAAGGTCGTGCGCATGGGACTGGGCATATTGATGTCAATAAGTGACAGAGATGATCAGGCGAGCGACTTTGTGCTCAGTCCGGCCCGCAAATCCCGAACAGGACTTTACACGTGCGGCTGGTCGACCGGCGAGGTCCGGACCGATGCTTCTCGCTTCCATACCGCCGGTCTGGAAAAGATATAAAGTCTGCTCGAGAGCTCATGCAATACCACAACAAACACGATGTTGATAAAAAATCTAGCTCTTGCAGCTTTGGCTGCTCCAGCCCTCGCGTCCTTCATCCCAACTCCTCAGGACATCTTCTCTACTGTCGACAAAGTTCTACACCCCCAGACCGGCGTCGAACTCCTCGAAGTCGAAGCAGATTACTACGATGTCTCAACAAGTAAGAAGAGGAAGCTCTGTGTGCTTCATCCTCTAGGAGATGAGCAGGATGATTCTTACAACTTGGAGAAGGCTGTCGCAGAATGTGGAAATGGCGGTATCCTCCGACTTCCCGATGCCAACTAGTGAGTCAGCCTCGTTAATTCCGCTGACAAGCAGTACGATAGGTCGTCCACTCACGCTCGAGCTGCAAGATTCCGTTCTCGACCTTCACGGGTGGTTGTCTTTCACCACCGATATTGAATATTGGATCAAGAACCGGATATATTTCGAATTCCAGAATCAGTCTCTAGCGTTCGTGATCAAGGGAAACAACTTTGTGCTAGACGGAAATGACAAGGGCGGAATCGATGGAAACGGTCAGGCGTGGTACGACTATGCTGAAGATGCCGGGAATGTGTTTGGACGGTGAGTCTCAGCGTCTTGATTTGTCTGATGAACAGACCCATGTCGCTTGCCATCTCAAATGCCAAGAATGTGGTCATCAAGAACTTTTCCGTTATCCAACCTCAATTCTGGGCTAGTATCATCATCGAGTCGGAAAATGTTTTGATTCAGGACTTCTACGTAAATGCTACCAGCTACAACCCTTCCGTGAGTTTCATAACTATTTACCAAGATCAAGCTGACGTTCAGGCCACATATGACAGGAAGAGCTGGCTGGAAAACACCGATGGGCTTGATACCTGGAGGTCCAAGAATGTCACTGTCCGTAAGTGAATCGCCTGGTTTGGCATTGGTCAATCAATAGAGCTGACTGGCAGAAAACATGGTCTACCAAGGTGGTGATGACTGTATCGCCCTGAAACCCAACTCTACCGATATCACCATTCGAAATGTCACTTGTTACGGTGGTACCGGTATTGCATTCGGATCCATCGCCCAATACGAGGGTGTCGTAGGTCCACCTGATTTCGACAAGCCATTGTACTGACTTGTAGACGGATATCATCGAAAACGTCTACATGGAGGATATCAAGTTGTACGGATCGAACCAGTGTCCAGGTTTCCAGGGTGTTTACTGGAAATCCTGGATCGGGTACTCTCACGGCACTCCTCCCAACGGCGGCGGTGGTGGTGTAGGATGGTGTAGGAACGCCACTGTAAAGGACGTCTACATGGAAGATATCTGGCACCCATTAGTGGTCCAGGCGTCCTTGACTTATCTAGAGGGAGAGAGGGAGAAGGATACAGGTCTTTTCGAGTACGTCCAATTCGATATCCCTGGTGATGCGCTGACTTTGTAGGTGGTCCGATATTCACTTGTCCAACTTTACAGGGACAGCTGCCCAGAACCGAGTCGTCTGGATGGACTGTTCCAAGAAAAGTCCATGCTTCAACTGGTCTTTCGAAAATATCGATATTGCTCCCGGAAAGACGGACCACCCAGAGATCCATTATACCTGCAACAACATGGTTTTAGGTGGTGATGATGGCATGAACAAATGTCATCCGAGTGACTCCAAATTGGAGATGGATAATGGTGGAACATTATAAGTATACAATTCATTATGCATGACGATATGAGGCTACATACAACGTATTAAGTTTCCACTAGCACCCACACCATCCTTCACGATCATTCTCATCTTCTGCGACTTGGATGATCTTGTCCTTCTGAGGACTCCTAGACCATAATTCTGGATTTTCGAGTATCTATCAGTCAGCATTGAACAGAATACCGAGAAATGTACGGACCTTCCTGACGAGATCTTCAAAGATATCCCCGACTCCAATATTCGTCTTGGCAGAACATTCCACAAACAATGTCCCCATCCTATCTGCGAAAGCCTGTCCTTCCTCGGTCGTCACCTGTCGCGAGAACTCCTGAGAATCAGCGTCCATCCTTGGTGAGACGGTGCCAGCTGACCTTGTCCACCTTGTTCCCAACCAGTACTTTCACGACTCCCTCACCGCAGTATGTATCGACCTCCGTCAACCACTTCAGTAGCTCATCAAATGTGTCTCGTGATGATACGTCGTATACTGTCCGTCAGCTGACTGAACGAGACTTAAGTGATCTAAAGTTACCCATGACAACACCGTGAGCACCTCTGTAGTAACTCGAGGTCAGCGTTCTGAACCTCTCTTGACCAGCTGTATCCTACTCATTAGCTCAGCGTAGTGTTTGCAGAAGCAGAATCTCACCCATATTGAGAGCTTGTATCTCTCTCCATCCAGCTCTATGCTCTTGACTTTGAAGTCCACTCCTATCGTAGCAGTCGTTTCCTCTTCCGACAAGAAATCATCATCAGTGAACCGGAGTAGGAGTGATGATTTGCCTCCACATCAGTTGGAAAGCATAGGGAAAAGCCCGAACAGCTCACCGACAGATGAGTTTCCGATAAGCAGTAGCTTGAGATTGGAAGGCTGTGCGCTAGCGAGAGCCATGTTCAGCAGATGTGCGTAGAGTGATGTATTATTGATAGAGAGGCAGTCGCAAAGACAGTTGATGCAATTGATCGCCGCTTTGACGCGTCATATCAAGTACACGCAGAGAGGACACTTTGTTGTGTTCCAAGGGTTTCTGCCTGGTTCACACGTCTATCATTGGAGTCATTGTGATGCCGGACTGGTCTCTATGTCATGTTTCCAGACTGAATCGTGGTTTACGGGGTCGACATGTACACCACCACTAAAGAATAGCTGGGTACCACTGTACTGGAATCATTTCCAGGGCGCGCGGATTTATGACGAAATCACATCTATCGAGTGACGTGAATTATATCCATCCAACCTGACCGACTGCGTACGTCGATATGAAGTCGATACATATCATCGGCAGACCTCTCACTCTCACAGACTTCTCGCTCTCACATCTTATTGACTATCGACCAATATCAGCTCATCAAGCATGTCAGATTTGGACGACAGTAACGTGAACAACCTCGAGGTAGGGGTTATCGGATCTGGGTCCATGGGAGCTGTAAGTGACTGGGTCGGTAAATGGGCTTGGCTGATGATAGGGGATGACGCTCCTATTCTCAGAACATGGATCCCGAGTTGGATGCTTCGATACCGATAAGGAAGCTGTCAAGACTGTTCTCCAACAAGCAAAGGAGGACAAGGTAGTAGATGAAAAGCTGGTCCATGGTTTCTCAAGTCTCGACAAGCTCATTGACGCGTTTCCCAGTGGTAAGTCCGCTATCCGTACATTGCTAACTGGTAGATGGGAGACAGCCTCGAATGCTTGTCTTGTCCTTGCCCCACGGCAAACCTGCGGATGGAATATTGGAAGAGCTATTGCCAAAGTTGAACAAGGGCGACATAATCATTGATGCTGGAAATGAATTCTGGTCGGATACGGAACGAAGGCAGGCTAAGGCCGGAGAGAAGGGTATCAAGTGGGTAGGAATGGGTGTCAGTGGCGGATGTAAGTCTTCGATTGTGGCGATCGCTGATGGGTAGATCAAGCCGCCCGACATGGACCGAGTATGTCGGTCGGCACGGACCCCGAGACTTGGGAGATCATCAAGCCATACCTCCAGAAATGGTGTGCTAAGTCTCCGAGTGGCGAGCCATGTGTCAACAGAATGGGACCTGGAGGTGCTGGACATTGTAGGTGACTTATTGGAATCGAAGCCAAAGATTGACCTATAGACGTCAAGATGATTCACAACGGCATAGGTAAGTCTTACCTTCAATCAAGTGACCGGAGCTCAGAATGTAGAGCACGCCCATTTGTCGATCTTATGCGAGATCCGAGGTCTTTTGTATCACCAACTCGGCATGACGAACGACGAGATCGCAAATCTCTTTGAACAGTGGTACAATGACAAGGCAAGTACCGTAGATCACAACCAGGCTCATTCTGACATTCAGTCTGACAAGCTCAGAGGCAACTTTTTGATCGGTATTGGATTCAAGGGACTACGTTTCAAAGAAGGTGACGGTATCAAAGATGACAGAGGTATTGTCGAGGGTATCGAGGACAAGGTCACGCAGGATGTTGATCTGAGTGAAGTAAGCTCAGGTCCAGTCTGCCCAGTGCTAGTACTGACATACAGGGTACTGGAACCTGGTCGACAAGGGTATATCTCTTCTTTCGTGTTGGATCAAGGACTGATGAGCAGGAAGTAGCAGAGCGACACGTCGCAGCACCAGCCATTGCCGCTTCGCATATCCTCCGAGTCATCTCGTCCGATAAGCAGGAACGACTAAAGGTGGCCGAAAACATGAAGATCCCTCAGCCTCATTCTGCCGAGAAGCCATTAAAGGGAATGAGCGAGTCCGACAAGGCTCAATTCTTCAAGGATGTCCACGAGGCTGTATACGGATGTATTTTGGGGGCTTTCGTCCAGGGTCTGGAGATTATCACCAAGGCTTCCAAAACACAGGTGAGTCAGGTTAGAGGTCAAAGCTGACGATTAGAAATGGGATGTGTCGCTACACGATTGCTTGCTCATCTGGCGAGGCGGGTGTATCATACAGTCTGGTGAGTCCGCTGTCCGGTCCTGATGGTCAGGGCTGACTTGTAGATGGCATATCGGATTTCCTCTTGCCACTTCTAAAGCCATTCGGCCCATCGCAGCCACTCAACCTCAAGGCTTCCATCCCAGAACTCTCGGCAGAGCTCGCAAAAACCTACGAACCTCTCAAGAAGATCTACACCACTTGTATCCAAACCGACGCTGTCGCTCCTGCTGTGGGTGCAACTCTCGAATGGTTCAAGGCTGTAGGCGGGAAGAATCTGCCAACTGATTTCGAGGAGATGGAACTTGATTGTAAGTTAACTGGAGCATATGGCGCTGATATTAGACTTCGGTCATCATAATTACGATGTCAAGGGTAAAGCCGAAAAAGGCCATAATAAGGGCAAGTTCCACACCGAATTCCAATCCACCTAGACAAGTGTTCAGAGTGATTGTAATGCGATAGGAGCGACGGCAGAATTGTGACAGGAAGAAGATCCAACGAGTATACGATGAATTATATTGATATGCATTATAGTGGTCTATTATATTTGCTGCTACTCTTTCATCCTCGCCAGACGCATAATCTAGGCAGAAGTGTGGTGACTTCGGTCAGTGTTGGTGTGCCCACTCTCGGTCCTGTCGAGGTTCTTCTCAATGACGGTAGGCTCCTTCTCGATATCGTAAGTCTTGGTGTTCTTGACGGAGAAGCTGAAGTGGTCAAAGATGGAGTAGACGAGACCGATGACGGAGAGACCGACTAATCATTAGCTCAATTCAATAGCAGACAACTCGGGTACGTACAGACAGCCCAAGCGAGACCGTTGATAGCCATGACTAGACCACATTCACTGTAGTATGGCTGGAAGTTCTCGGGGAAGTACTCGATTGGCTTCTTGCAGTTCAAGCTTTTTCCGAAAGGTGACATGTGTAGGATACCAGCTCCAGTTCCGGCGAATACACCAGTGATCTGGTGGTCAGTCATAGATCTAGAGTGTGAAGAGATATCAGAAAACGTACGATGAAGAGGATAATGTATACTCGAGGAGAGAACACCCAGTGGAAGACGGAAACAAGGAGCGAGAAGATGGCAGTGAAGAGTAGTAGACCCATGGCGTGTCCGTACTCCTTTCCTGGGTAATCGAAGGTGTTTTGTCCACCGTGTCGGTGAATCTGTTGAGCGGTCAAACCGAGTAGTGCGGCGGCGATACAGAACATCAATGTCCAGATGATGAGCTACTCATTAGTTGGTGATCCGTCCAGCAAGGACGAAGACTTACGTATCCGAGCATTCGACCAGACTTGAAGAGTCGGGAGAACTCAAAGTGTCGCTTGACCTTTGGTTCTCGAGCAGCTGGGTTTGCGGGAGCTTTGGGTGCCATTGTTGTTGATGTGAAACAGAGGTATGAGAAAGAATTGACAAATAGGTAGTGAGGGCCGGAGAATGAGTCACCCTGCTTCTTATATCAGATCATGAAATCAGATTTTCATGGCGGTATCGTATGCCTCGACATTATTTTAGCCCTAATCAAGCCACCTTCTTACTCCGCGTCCGTCCATCTATGGCTCATACGTCATGATGACAAACCTCTCTGATCATATGATGACTATGAGTGTGGGTTACGCGGGCGTCAGCTACTAAATGACAGGCTGGCGGCGTTCGTCTGAGCCGCAAGAAGGGATTGTTGATGATATAATCGAGATACTTTGGACGACTCGGTTAACCGGCCTTCTCTTTTGCCACTCTTCGGCCGCGGTTTGGGTGACGTCTACTATGCTTATTATAGATCACGAGATGACATTTCCAGGGTTTGGTAAGTGATGCTTGCATCCGAGATCCGGTTTCGGTGAGAGAGTGAACAAGCTTGAAATGGTGCATATAGCAAATACAACTAAATCCCTGATACAGAATCCTTAACTACACTTTCTCTGCCCTGGACTTCTGACTTGCCCACCGGAGTGGAGGTCTACCTTCTTCGAAGCCAGCTACTTCTGGAGCTACAAATACAGTCCCATCTATTGCTTTATAGCAAGTCATGAGGAACACGTATAACCAGTTGAAGACAACTTGGATACTGACAACTGTCCCGATAATCTTGAAGGCGGGAGAGTCGAATTCGGCGGCGAGCTCTGTAGTGGCGGTTGCCCAAACACCGATGGGGAAAGTGAGAGCCGTGAAGCCTATCGAGAATGATTTGACGCCGACGTATGATCGATTGCGAATGCAATGTTCGATAAAGAAGGCGGAGGCGAGGACATACCACATCAAGCCTAGACCCCAGAAGATCAGACCAGTGACTAGTCCACCGGCATATATCGCATCTGCAATAATTCGTGCCGATTGACCTGAGACCACCGAAAAGCCTAGATCATGGTTGTATGCGAGTTCACGAGTGACTTTGCCAAGTAGCACGATACCGAACGATCCTTGACCGCATGGACCGAGGGGCAGAAAGACCGACGGTAACGCCGCTGGACTTGGAAGACCGTGAATCGCTGAACGGTAGATCCAGAGGGTAATGATGAACATTGCTGGAGGGACACCTGTTCCCCACACGACATAAGCGACGATGATGGTCGATCGAGCCAGTTCGGGTGAGTAGGGTAGTAGAGCGGTCGCGACGATCCCACCAGATGCGGCTGCGACAACAGACGAGACGATGGGCAAGAGCCACAGCGATGCCATGGTCTGTTCGGTATGCTTGTGCCGTGAGAACCTGTTTGTCAGCTTGATTCTGCTTCACAAAAAATGCAGCTTACATGACAAAGACCATGCCAAAGTTGACCAGGATCGACATGATGATATCGATCCACCACAGTCCCAGGGTAAGCTGAGCCCACCGCCAGGACCATGGGGCGCAAACGAAAGCCAACATGTTCTGATCATCAGCTATGACCCAAACTAATGTGATTCGACTGACCACAATAGTGACTAAGCCCATGGGCAAAGTACCCCAAAACATGCCGCTTTGCAGATGCAGGATCGATGCGGTAAAGAGACCTTTGAAGCGGATGTATCGGACAACGTGTCCTAGCGAAAGTAGGACAAAGATGACGATGTTCAACACAAAGATTGTGATACCGAGTCGTTGTAGCCAGCTGGCGCTGTAGGGTAGATTGTACAGTAATATAGAAGTGATACCAGTACCCTTTGCAGTCAGCGATTGCAACACGAGGACCTGTAACGACATACCATATTGAGCGAGAAAAATGCCGGAGCGAGATTCAAAACCGCATGGTCGAACCTCTGCCAGACTGATCTTCTCGATACCGCATCAAGTTCCTTTGACGATGAAGTGCGAGATCGGGATGCCGAGAGAGTCGATGTTGATATCGTGAAGGGTGGACTTTGAGCACTACTTTGACTCAACTCTTCGTCTTTATAGTGTGAATATAATGGTACGGACCCGACTATCTCCATATTAGGTGTGGACATATTCGATTACAATCACCTAGTGGCAAAGGGTGTATGTAGCTAACGATCTAAAGTCAGACACCATCTAGAGTATATATATATATATGGGAGTACTCACCTCCCCAGTCTGCATTCGGACTCCGGACCTCGGGACGATGGTTATATACAAAGTTTTTGAGCCGATGATTGTGTTCGTAGTATCATCCCAGCTGTTCGTAGTAGTTCTCTGGCATTAGTACGCCATAGTGAGGTTCGGAATGATCCCAGTCAGAGTATTCGGAATGGGCAAGATCTACAATAATACGCCACAGCTACGGTCAGAATTTGTTGACCGAAGAGAGCGGGGTAGCCGGAGTGTTTACGTAACCAGTCTTGCTCACTTGAAGTCTGTAGCTTGGCTCGGTTCGTCGACCCCCTCGAACTGTTCGCACGCCCGCTCATAGGCAGAGGAACCACGCCAGACACGGTCAAACCTCGCATCGGGAGCTCTTATTGGATCTTCTAGCGTACCTCTCGTTCCTCCTTGAGTCGGAGAACAGGATCGTGTAGGGATTTTACGTGTTCTGGTGTTCCCGATCACAAGGCCGAAGTCGCCGAATCGGCATCCTTCTTGATATTTCGGAAAGCGCCCGACATCTCGATCAGGCCGGCTCCAGCGTGGGTCTGACATAGTACCGGGGCCCGCCTGTTCCTCCGCGTCGTCCGTTGCCATCCCCACAACCTTCTCAGAGCGAGTCGAGCGCAATGACCGGTTCGCTCGACTCGATCAACCTGGTATCGCCTTCACAGGAAGCAGGTCCATCTCGGACACCTCGTTCAAATAGCTTCGCCTCCGCTCGAGAAGCTATACCCTCTCC
>Ga0308160_10000650_pt1 | contig 60963 bp, 47 predicted proteins | sample PhyFR1_FD_201036 | JGI IMG/M metagenome (GOLD analysis project Ga0308160, IMG submission 201036) | Phyllosphere microbial communities from UC Gill Tract Community Farm, Albany, California, United States - DLSLF.R1 | ecosystem: Host-associated > Plants > Phyllosphere > Unclassified | place: USA... | reverse complement strand
CGCTTCGCGATAACAATGACAGACCCAGCGATTGCCCCGATAGCAGCGGCCGTGATCCCGTCCACAAAAGCGACGACCCCCGGTACCTTCCCGTATTTCTTGAAGTACGGCGCGGGGATGATCGTGAACAGGTAGCACGGCAGGAAGGTCGCCAGCGCCGCCACCGTCGCACCGGGCATCCCGGCCACCAGGTAGCCGATGAAGCCGACCGTGATGACGACCGGGCCGGGCGTGATCATGGCCACCGCCACGGCGTCGACGAACTGCTTCTCGGTCAGCCACTGGTGTTCGGTCACCACGCCGCCGTACAGGAAGGGAACGATGGCCAGCCCCGAGCCAAAGACGAACGCTCCCGCCTTGGCGAAGAACGCGGCGATCTGCCCGAGCAGGGGCAAGTCCGCCGTTGCGTACAGGCTGGACAGGAAAGGCAGTTGCGTGACCGCCAGGGCGTTCGCGCTGCCTCGCTGGAGCCATTTGGGTGGTGCACGCCAGACCCACACCAGCACGCCGGCGGCAATGAACAACCACGCGATTTCCGATTCGGTTGTGATCGTGACGGCCGCGAGCACAGCGTAGATTGCCCAAAGCAGCTTGTCCTTGCCGATGCTCTTTTCGGTCAGTTTCTTCGCGCTCATCACGATGATGCCGATCACAGCGGCGCCCACGCCATAGAACACGGCCTGCATCCATGGCAGGCCGCCAAAACGCACGTATGCCCAGCCAAGTGCGATGACGATAAGGAAGGACGGGATGACGAACGCGATGCCGACGAGCGTGGCGCCTAGCACCCGGTAATGTACGTAACCAAGGTAGATCGCGAGCTGCGCAGCCAGGGGGCCCGGCGCAAGCTGGGACAGCGCCAGTCCTTCTTTGTAGTCCGCCTCGGATACCCATTGACGGGACTCGACGAGGTCGCGATGCATATAGCCGACCAGCGCGACCGGGCCGCCGAAGCCGAGTGCACCCAGGCGCAGCATATAAAGGATCATCTGCCACATTGTGTAGCCTGGTTTTTTGTCCCTATTTAATGACTCATTCATGTAAGCGCCTTGTCGTTCTGATGTGTCAAGTTGTCAACGCTGAGGAATTGAAACACATCCCCGGTCGAGGTAGTAGGGGCAGCTGATATAATCTTTCGAAATTTGCTTAGTGATTCCTTTCCTTGCGTCGGATTGTCCACCTCCTCCTGCTGCTATGCTTGCCACTGTATGGTTTCGCCATGCAGGGTAGTTTGCCGCCTGTCGCGGACGCGGTTTCGCTCGTCCACGAGCTGGAACACGATGAAGGCATCCATCACCACCATCATGAGGACGACGGCTCGGTTCACTATGACGAATCGGACGAATCCCTCGATCACGCGCAGGAACATTCCTCTCCTTCACAACCGGTAGGCTTCGGTCTCCCGCGCCTGGTACTCCCTCCGGAACAGCCAGTATCCGAACTGGGGTCATATGTTGCTCAGGCAGTTCCTGAACCGTTCCTCGACGGACCACACAGACCTCCTGCTTTCTCCCTCGGCCACACTGCCGGGGGATCGCAGCACGCGTAATCGAAAGATGCAGGGGCAACGCAGGTTGCTCTGACGTGCTCGCCCTCGGTGATTCTGAATGTCACCCGATGGAGAACACATGCGCACCTGCCGCCTGTCCCTTTACCTTATTGGTGCCGCCCTGGTCCTGCCATGTCAGGCCGTCGCAGCACCGCCTCCGCCGACTGTAATCGGCACCACGTTGAAGCAAGCCGTCGAGGGCGCATGGCAGCGCGCACCCGCCGCCCGCACGATCGAAGCGCGCCAGGACGAAGCACGTGCTGCGCGTGATAACGCCCGCTCTTGGCTCGCTTCCAACCCGACGTTCGGCTTGTCTCAGCGCGCAGACCAGGGTTCGTCCGAGCGCGACCAGCGAGAATCCGAGATATCGGTTTCGTCCTCATTCTTCCTGCCGGGCCAGAAGAGCGCGCGCAAAGCGCTGGCCGCGCGTAGCACTGAAGAGGTCGCCGCTCACATCGGTGCCACCCGTCTGGCTGTTGCTGGCGTAGTGCGCAACCGCATGTGGGAAGCGGCAGCCGCCCAAGTCAGGCTCGAAGAGAAGCAGGACCACCTGGAACATCTTGAGGGGCTCCGTGACGAGGTGCAGCAACGCGTCAAGGCCGGCGACCTGGCACGCAGCGACGGGCTGCTCGCCGAACAGGAAGTCCTGGCGGCCCGGATCGCCGTCACGGATGCGCGCACTGCGGCCGTAGAAAGCCTCGCACGCTACCGCGTCCTGACCGGCCAGTCCAACTTGCCTCCGCTCGAACCCGAAGCGCTCTCTGAAGACACCGCCCCTACTAATCTGCGCATAGCCGCCGCGCAGGCGTCTGAACAGCGCGCGCACGCGGCGCTACGCCTAGCAGCGGCTTCCCGCTCAGCGCCGCCGACCATTGCCTTGTCGGCTCGCCGGGAAGACGAGAGGCTGCTACAAAAGCCTGTCAACAGCATCGGCGTGGCCCTGCAGATCCCGTTTGGGACTGCCGCACGCAATCGCACCGTTGAAGCCCAAGCGCAAACCGTGATCGCAACGGCTGCTGCGGAGGCGGCCGAGGTCCAGGCAAATGCCGAAGCCGATGTCGAGATCGCGAAGGAACGGCTTGCGAATGCACGTGCTGCGCTGGAGACCGCCACTGCACGCGCAACCGCCCTACATGAACATACTGCGCTGTTCGAAAAGGCGTTTCGCCAGGGTGAAAAAGGTCTTGCCGACCTGCTCCGTTCGCGCGCGCTCACCCACGAAGCCGATGTCGCAGTCGCCCAACAAAAAGTCGCGCTCGGGCTCGCCCATGCGCAACTCAATCAAGCCTTAGGAATTCTTCCATGAAATACCTGCACCTGATGTTTGCCGCCGTGCTCGTTATGTCGTCGGCATTCGCAAGCCCTGGCGCCCACGGGCCCAATGGCGAACACCTCGATGGCCAGGCGGCCGCTACCGGCACCACTTCGTCCGTTCCCCGCATCGAGACTTTCACTGAAGCTTTCGAGCTGCTCGGCCATCTTTCCGGCGGCGAGCTGTCGATCATGATCGACCGTTACGAAACGAACGAGCCGGTACTGGGGGGCGTCCTTGAGGTCCAGTACAAGGACCTCAAGGCAAAGGCCAAATTCCATGCCGACCTCGGTGACTACGCAGTCGACGATCCGAAGTTTCTTGCCGCAATCTCCAAGCCGGGCGCCCATGCGCTGCTGTTCACTCTGGTCGCAGGCGAGGAAAGCGATCTGCTCGAAGGCACGCTGATGGTTACCGAAGCGGCCGACGACCACGGACACGAGCACGGTTTCAACCGCCGCTGGTTGCCGGCAGCGGCTGTAGCGCTTGTCCTGGTCGCTGCCGCAATTTTCATTGTTCGGCGCCGGCGCCACGCGAAGGAGATTTAATATGAAAATGACACAACGTCTTATCGCTGGCCTGAGCACCGGCTTATTTGCAAGTTCCCTTCTGGCGTCGCCCGGCGCGCACGGACCAAACGGCGAGCACCTGGACGGCCAGGCCACTACTACTGTCGGCGGGCTGGCGCGCCTGCCCGATGGCAGCGTCAACGTTCCAAAACTGGCGCAGCGTCGCATGGGCGTGCGCACACTGATGGTCAAGGAAGGAGAATTTGCCCGTACCGTGCAATTGAACGGCCGTGCGAGTATCGACCCGAACGCCGGGGGGCGGGTGCAGGCGCCTTTCGCTGGCCAGATCGCGCCGGGGCCAAACGGCCTGCCTGTTGCCGGCCAGCGCGTCGTCAAAGGCCAGGTGCTGGCACGCCTGCGACCGACAGGCGCCGCCATTGAGCGCGGCAACCAAGCGGCCCAGCTGGCTGAGCTGCGCGCCAACCGGGCCCTGCTGGCAAAACGGATGGAGCGCCTGAAGTCGCTCGAAGGCGTGGTCCCTGCGAAGGAAATCGAAGCCGCCCAGGCCGAACTGACCGCAACCATTGGTCAGGAACGCGCGGTTGCCGGTTCGATCAGCGGTGCCGAGGCGATCGTTGCCCCTGCCAGCGGCATCATTGCGAATGCATCGGTGCTAAACGGCCAGATCGTCGAGTCGCGCGATGTACTGTTCGAGATCGTCGATCCGCAGCGCATGGTCATCGAGGCCTTGTCGCCCGACGCGGGGATTGCTCGCAAGATCAGCGCTGCAACGCTTTTCGACGTGCCTGATGTCGAGCTGACGCTGCTGGGGGGGGCACTTACCCTGCGCGATGGCGCCGTTCCGATCAATTTCCGTGCGCGCAGCGCCAACCTGGACCTGGCCGTCGGCCAACCGGTGACGGTCCTGGCTAAGCTCGACACGAAGGTCAAAGGTATTGCGCTGCCGGCAGCGGCCCTGGCCCGCAACCCGGCCAATGAGACGGTCGTCTGGATCAAGTCAGGTGCCCAGCGTTTCATTGCACTGCCGGTGGAGGCAACCGCTCTGGATGCGAGCACCGTCATCGTCACCAAGGGGCTCAGCCCCGACAACAGGGTGGTCGTTGTCGGGACCTCCCTGATCAACCAGATCAGGTGACGCGCCCATGTTCAATTCCATAGTGCGCTTCAGCCTGCGCAACCGCCTGTTCGTCCTCGCGGCGGCGCTGATGCTGATGGTCTACGGCGCCATGACCGCATGGCGTACCCCGGTCGACGTCTTCCCCGACCTAAACAAGCCGGTCGTCACCGTGCTGACCGAAGCCGGTGGCATGGCCCCGGAAGAAGTCGAGCAGTTGGTCTCCTTTCCGATCGAGACCTCGCTCAACGGCATGCCCGGCGTCACGCGCGTGCGTTCGGTGTCGGGCGTTGGCCTGTCCATCGTGTATGCCGAGTTCGACTGGGGCACCGACATCTACCGCAACCGCCAGCTCGTCTCCGAGCGCATCACGCTGGTCAAGGAACAGCTGCCCGGCACGATCTCGCCGGTGATGGGGCCGGTGTCCTCGATCATGGGCGAGATCATGCTGATCGCCCTGCCCATCGACGTCGCGAAAACCGATCCGATGAAGGCGCGCGAGTATGCCGATTTCGTCTTGCGGCCGCGTCTGTTATCCATCCCTGGCGTATCTCAGGTGATCCCGATCGGCGGCGAGGTGCGCCAGCTGCGCGTCGAGCCGGACACGGCGCGCATGGCGCAATTCGGCGTCTCGCTGGAACAGGTAACGGGCGCACTGCGCGGGTTTGCCGCCAACACCAGCGGCGGCTTCGTCGACCTGAACAACCGCGAATACCTGATCCGCAACCTAGGCCGCACCAATCGCCTGGACGACGTCAAGGGCCTGGCCGTCGCCTACCGCAACGCCACTCCGGTCCTTCTGGAACAGGTTGCCGGCGTCAGCTACGCGCCCGCCTTCAAGCGCGGCGACGCCGGCCTGAACGGCAAGCCGGCCGTTATCGTGAGCGTGCAAAAGCAGCCTGCCGGGGATACGGTGCGCCTGACGCGCGACATCGAGACCGCGCTGGCAGAACTGAAGCAGGGACTGCCGACCGGCATCGCGCAGCCAGTGGTTTTGTTCCGTCAGGCCAATTTCATCGACTCCTCGATCGGCAACGTCGTTGAGGCATTGCGCGACGGCGCCATCCTGGTCGCGATCGTGCTGTTCGCCTTCCTGCTCAGCGTGCGCACGACGCTGATCTCGCTGATCGCCATTCCGCTGTCGCTGGCGGTAACGGCACTTGCCTTCCACCTGCTAGGCCAGTCGATCAACGTGATGACGCTAGGGGGCTTGGCCATTGCGATCGGCGAACTGGTTGACGATGCGGTCGTTGACGTGGAGAACATTGTGCGCAGGCTCAAACAGCGTGGCGAAACCGGCCAGTCGGTGCTGGAAACCATCTGGCATGCCTCGGTCGAGGTGCGTTCGGGCATTGTCTACGCGACGGTGATCGTCGTGCTCGTGTTCGTGCCCCTGTTCGCCTTGCCCGGCATCGAGGGCCGTCTGTTCGCGCCGCTGGGCATTGCCTACATCGCCTCGATCCTGGCATCGATGCTAGTGTCCATGACCGTCACCCCGGCATTGGCCTACTACCTGCTGCCGAAGATGAAACGACTGCACCGTGGCGACAGCCCGATCGTGCGCCGCATGAAGGCGTGGGATACGGCCGCGTTGAACTGGTCGTTCCCCCGGATCCGCATGATGCTGGCGGTGGCCGTGATCGCGGTGCTCGCGGCGGCGGCCTCGGTCCCGTTCTTCCCGCGCGCCTTCCTGCCGTCTTTCAACGAAGGCTCGCTGGTGATGGGCATGACCTTTACGCCAGGTACCTCGCTGGCGGAAGCTAATCGCATGGGTTCTCTTGCGGAGACCCTGATCGCCCAAGTGCCGGAAGTGACCAAGGTCGGGCGCCGTACCGGGCGCGCTGAACTGGATGAGCACGCCGAGGGCGTGCACTCTGCAGAAATCGATGTCGACCTGAAACCGTCCGAGCGCTCGCGCGAAGAAATCATGGCGAGCATCCGCAACCAGCTATCCGTAATCCCCGCCTCGGTCGCGATCGGGCAGCCCATCTCACACCGCCTCGACCACCTGCTCTCCGGCGTGCGCGCCCAGATCGCCCTGAAGATCTACGGCGACGACATCGATACGCTGCGCGGCTTGGCCGACGGCCTGCAGGGCCGCCTGCGCGCCGTGCCGGGCCTGGTCGACCTGTCGGTCGAGCGGCAGGTGCTAATCCCGCAGATCAAGGTGCGGATCGATTATCGCAAGGCGGCGCAGTATGGCCTGGCGGCGGGCGACGTGCTGCAGGCGCTACAGGCCCTGGCCGAAGGCACGCGCGTTACGCAGGTTATCGACGGCCCGCGCCGTTTCGACTTGGTCGTGCGCCTGGCCGACGTCGACCGTTCGCCGCAGGACTTGGCGCGGGTGATGCTCACCAGCCCTGCCGGACAGATCCCGCTCTCGAGTGTCGCCAACGTCGAAGAAGGGGACGGGCCGAACCAGATCGGCCGGGAGAACGGACGCCGCCGGATCGTCGTCTACGCGAATACCGACGGCTCCAACATGTCGCGCATTATCGACGACGTGCGCAAGGCGGTTGCAGCTAGCCAGCTTCCGGGCGGCTACTTCGTCAGCGTGGAAGGTCAATTCCAAGCACAGGAACAGGCGCAGCAGCTGATCGTGGGCCTGTCGCTGGCTTCCCTGGTGCTGATCTTCCTCGTACTCTATTCGCGTTATCGCTCGTTGACGCTGGCACTCGTCATCATGGGCAATATCCCGTTCGCCCTGGTGGGCAGCGTGGTCGCGATGTGGATCGCCGGTGTGTCCCTGTCGGTGGCGTCGATGGTCGGCTTCATCACGCTGGCCGGCATCGCAACCCGCAACGGCATCCTTAAGGTGAGCCATTACATCAACCTCTGCAAGTTCGAGGGCGAAACCTTCGGCTGGTCGATGATTGTGCGCGGTTCGATCGAACGCCTGACGCCGGTCCTGATGACGGCGCTCGTTGCGGCCTTCGCATTGACGCCTCTGCTTCTTGCAGCAGACGCTCCGGGTAAGGAAATTCTGCATCCGGTCGCGGTCGTGATCTTCGGCGGCCTGATCAGTTCCACCCTGCTCGATTCGCTGCTCACGCCGCTCATCTTCTGGAAGGTCGGCCGCAAGCCACTGGAGCGGCTGCTGGCCGACGAAGGTAAGGAATCGTATTGACGGACATGGGCCTAGTGGCGGCGCCCATCCTGAGCTGCCACACCTAAATGGAGTTTGAAGATGAAAAAGTATTTTGCGGTAGTAGCCCTCGCTGCAGGCGTCCTTCTGTCGAGTAGCGCCTTCGCGCATGGCGCCAAGCCGAAGCACGGCGGGATCGTGCAGAGCGCAGGCGACCTGGCGTTCGAACTGGTGGCCAAGGACGGCGGCGCTACGATCTATGTTGACGATCACGGCAAGGATCTGCCGACCGTCGGCGCGACCGGTACTCTGACTGTACTAAAGGGCACGGCGAAGACAGAAGTACCACTTCAGTCTGGCGGGGGCAATACGCTGGTCGCTGTAGGGAGTGCAAAGCTGGAACCAGGAAGCAAAGCGGTTGCAGCCGTGACGTTTGCCGACAAGAAGTCGGTCAGCGTTCGCTTCTCCGTAAAGTAAGCCAGCTCCCGGTGGTCGCTGCGGTGGCCACCGGAAGACTTCAGCATAACAAACCGGGGAACAACTATGAAATGGATCATCACCAAATACCTAATCACTGCGGCAGTTGTCGTGCTTGTTTCAGAAGCCGCAAAGCGTAGTGATCGGTTGGGCGGGTTCGTCGCAGCCTTACCAATGATCACACTGCTTACCTTGGTGTGGCTGCATATCGAGAATCAGCCAGAGGTCAAGCTCGCAAACCACGCGTGGTACACGTTCTGGTATGTGGTGCCGACTCTGCCAATGTTCCTGGCGTTCCCTTGGCTGCTGCAGCGTTTCGGATTTTGGTGGACTCTGGGTTCTTGCGGCCTAATTACGATGGCTTGCTTCGGGGTGTTTGCGCTTATAGTTAGACGGTTCGGAATTACTCTTCTCTAAGATGGTCTCGTGTAGGTAGACCAAAGGTTCCATCTGGGGCTCCCCGAAAGCTGGCATAGTCAAATGAGTAGGGGCCTTCGGAGGAACGTAGACTTTGGGACGATAGCGGGCGTACACAGCAGCAGTCCAAACATTACGATAGCGACCGTGATTGCAGACGGACTGATCCCACTGCCCAAGCACTTCTTCGCGAAGACGCTTCTGGTTGCCTGGAGCGTGTTATCTCCGGGCCACTGCCAATCACAGAGAGACTGAGGGCCGCGTATCAATGATCGCGGGGCCTTACTGCAGCCCCACAAGAGTTATATGAGCTATTGTGCGCGGTGCAATCCGGCTCAATGTGCGAATGAGTGAAGAGGCGGTGCGATAAACACACTGCGATATAAGGTCGAGGCACGTAAGTGCAACCAAAGTGTGAAGCGAGGGTAATCGCAGTGTGGAAAACGTACCTATGCGAACTACATTGCTGCCAGTGCTGGTGCAATGGCAGTGCGATAGGCACACCGCGAACACAATTCCCTTCGGCCACGACGTCCACGTCAGCGTCTGTCTGAAAGACTCTTTCGGACGGGTGCTCCACACACAGTGGCGCTCCGCCGCTAAGCGTGAGAACTATTTCACTAGCGGGAAAGTCATTACATTAGCTCATGGCACTGTCCGGCTGAAAGCCTGTGCTCCTCGATAGAGGAGCGCACGTCCCACGCAGTGGGCCGACACCTCTCGCAGAGAGGTAAGAGTCGGTTACTCATACCTCACAAAATCAAAATAAACGTCAGAAATAAGCTAACCGAGAATTTTTGCCTTTTTGATGTGCTATCGTTATTAATACAAAAGCAACTAAAATTGCACATAAGCACTAGCAAGACTAGGAAATAACGGGAGACAAATCATGGCAAACAAAATTACGCAAAGAGAGGCTAAAGACTCGATAACCAACGGGTTTCAGTTCGCTAGATACGAACGCTTTTCTTTAGCACCTAGTTCAAAAAACAAACGCTTGGGACATCACCACACGGATTATGGCAAGACCCGCTCAGGTAGTGCCTGGTCTGTAGCCGACATCTTGCGTGAGGCAGCACGTGAACCAATCGACTGGAAAAAACATTTTCCTCACGTGCTAGAACCGCAGCCGCCAACTGTCGCCTATGGATGCGATCCTCTCGAAGTGGAGGCACTCGCTGCGCATTGGATAACGACCGTAAAACAATCAAACGGCAAGCGGATGCGGCCTGACACTCCAGCGATGGTTGCAGGCGTTATCAGCTGGCCTCCGCACCGACCAGTAGAGAAATTCAACGAATTTCTGGCCTACGGAGTCGAGAGGCTAAAAGAAATATACGGCGAACGACTCCGCAGCGTAGTAGCACACTACGACGAAATAACGGAAAGTCAGGGCGCGCTGCACTATCACTTCTATGTAGTTCCGCTTGACGGTGAAGATTTCGGAGTTGTCGATAAAGCATACGCCGCAGATAAAGGTGAGCGTAAAAGGGCTAACTCAACTGACGACGAGACGAAAAAGAAGGTCGACAAATACGGGAAAAAATATGCGACTGGCGCCCGTAAAGCCATGGGAGCGCAAGCCCTGGTCGACTGGCAAAACATGATCCACGAAAAGATCTCCACAACGTTCGGACTGCTGAGGACTGGTCCACGTCGCGAGCGCTGGACACGAGACGAGACAATGCTGAGATTGCGCATGGCTGAGTCAGAACGTCAGAAAAAGATTGCTGAAGAGGCGTTGATGGGCGTGGCAGCAAAGCAGGCAAAGATCGATGAAGAGAACGAGAGAATTCGTTTGCAGCAGCTTGAGTTGGCGTACTTCGAGTCTCAACGTGAAATCGAAGAACGTGCATTAAAAGAGGATTTTTACACTCACCTGTTCGATGCAGCAGATGATAAGGCCCGCCGCGAAGCAGAATTTGATCGTCGCCAAGAGGCCATTGAGCGTGAAATGATCGAGAGCGAGCGGCTGAGATTTGAAGCAGAAGAGGAGAGCAAGCGAATAATCGAAAAGTCGAAGATCGTACTAACCGCAGCACAAGAAATAGCTGGGCGCGAGCAACGCATTTCTCGATTTATTGAAGGAACACCGTCTACGGTTATTGCAGAATTCAAGGAGATGGAACTAGAAAAAGAAAAATTGAAAGCGAAATTGGAGTCGGCTACCCATAAAGTTCAATCTTTAGAAAATGAGCTTATCGTGCACAAAAGTAAGATATTCGCATTAGAGACCGCTGTGGAAGCTATGCGAAATCTCGTTGGTGAGACTTATCACTGGATAAAGAAAAAGAACCTGGACGTTGCTAACGCGGTAGCAAAGCGATTCAATGCAATTATGTCAGCATTGAATGGAAGCGAAAATGAAGGGAGTGATGCTGAACCTGTCGAGGTAAAAAGTAAACGAGGCTTCGAATATAAGTTAAAGAGGTAAAAAAAGCGCACTTCGGCGCGCTTTTTAGCAGTCGTTCCTAGAGCAGCTAAGGAACACATTCAGGAATTAACTGAAGAGCACTTGTACGCTTTAGCTAAGACTGCTGACGAACTTGCGGAGCAGCTACGAGCTCTACAAGAACGGATGCGAGAGAGCAATCTATTTTGACATTACGGTTGTGTACGCGTCCTGCATAATTTCATAGGCGTCCATGATCTGACTCGGAGCAATATCACCAATGCCAGCAATTTTCATCCTTAGAAATTTGCTATTGTCATCATAGAGACGGGTCATGTAGAACTGGCTGCACTCACTCAAGTTGCCGTTCGACATCAGCGAAACATACCGATCCAGAGCCTCAGCAGTGTCTTCAAGCCGCTCTTCCCAGCCAGAACTAAATATCTGACGTGTCAACGGGGCTGCTATGTCACTGGAGAACGTAAGCCAGAATACGTCGTCGTAGGCGCGCTTGATGAAGCATGAGACGCCAGAAATACGAAGGACTGAATACTCGCGAGCGCAACGCTCCCGCTGGGCGAGTGTGATGCCCAGCGACTCTCGTGTCTCATCATCTGGGACTAGCTCATAGTTCTTTTCGAGAGGATAGTTCTCCAAAAAGTACCTGTTTACCCACAGTGCTAGGTAGTGAGGATCTTGGAAGATATCTAACTCGGTCAGCGGTGGTTCGGAAGGCGGGAGCCCTACCATGGCGGCGCTCCGTTTTGGTTTAAGGAAGTCGAACAAGCCCACATGCACCTCGTCAAATTATTGGTGCAGCCATCATACAGTCTTCCAAAGCGTAAGAAAAGTTGTAACTTCTATCGCGAAAATCACGAGAAAATAAATTCGGATATTATGGCTGTTATTGGAATGGTTGTATTTTTGCGAAAATCACGCGGATAAACTAAAATTCGTCTATGTTAGGCCGTTTCCATGAAAGTGAGATCAGAAAATGTCGGTACAATTATTCGTGTAGACATTTAACTTTCGGGAGGAAAACCATGACTAGCAAAGACGTCTATATACAGATTTCAGTAAAAATCCATACGGCTCAATACTATTTCTCGATCATGGATCGAGGAGCTAGTGCGGAAGGGTACCTTCTCCTTGCATGCTCGATCGACGAACACATGAAGGAGAAAATTCCGCGAACAGTTTTCCATCACCTCGACCTAGACCACGTAATGCAGGTAAGAGATGCGGTAATAGAAGCCGAGAAAAACAGCGAGTTTTATATTGTCCGATCTGGCAAAGAAGTGTTTCAGGATATGAGCCTGAAAATATCGTCATCAAAGAAGCCGAAAAAGGAAAAGAGTTTCTCCATAAGCTTCAATCGTGAGCTGAAGGCGAAGTTTGCCGAGAAGTGTGAGCGCAGCGGTAGGTCGCAGTCAGAAGCTATGCGGATATTGATGGAATACTATCTCGCCCATGGTATTCCTGCCTTGGCAGAGGCCTGAAATGAGATCGAAGCCTAAAGCAGATAACGGCGATGGAGACTTTCGGGCCCGTTTCAGCGTAAGCAGCGCTGATGATTAAAAAAAGCCGCCAGCGACAAAAGTGCCGGCGATTAACGCAATTGTGGCAAGACGCTCAGCGTTCTTGTAGAGGCGGATTCACCTTCTGCTGAGCAATCATAAGCTGTAGTGCGGAAGTGGGCGTGATAAGTTTTTCTATTTAATTAATTTCAGTTGAATACGTTTGTACGAAGCAGGGATGGCTACGTTGTGCATGCCGTTGTCTCGCATGAAGATTCCATGCTTCGTTTTCGCCTCTAAATTCCCTCGTAGAAATTCTTCCACCGTCACGGTATGTATATCGCCAGATGGGCCATCATCGTCGTTGTATTTTTTAAAATGTGGAGGATTCAGCGATTCATATCGTGCAGACATATTCTGGAGCGTCTGTAGTACCTCATTAACGTCGGCATCGTTGCTTATATAGATCGCGGACTCTGGGGACTCATCAAAAGGCACAAGGGGTTTCGATTGCCTGTCAGGCTTGAAATGATCAACAACTAAATTTTTGTCGTATGAGTCGGCGGAAAGCGTTAGCATGATTCCGTCAAATCGTGCTGCTTTTGAGAGCCGCTGCAGCATATCAATGTCCAGCTCTTCTAGTGAAGAAATAGGAATATCTTCAAGATGATATATCGATTGCAGAGTGTAGTAAAAGAAAGCTAAGTCATTAAAGTCGTCAAGATCCATAATTCACTCCTAAGTTTTCAGTATCTCTCGTTAGCATTCAAGCTGTTTAAACTTATAATATATCGAAATTTGTGGAGCTTTTCCGGAAGAGGACGCAATTAAAGATATTTTTGAATTTTGATGCGCGACTCCTTTTGCTCGGAGATACCAAGCCCGTAGCACGGGTTACATTCTGACGGAGAGTGGTAGTGAACTACCGATAACTCTGGTGTCGCTGACGATCAAGGGGCATTGTTATGTCGCAACAAACGCTGTTTATGGACACCGAGTTCACTAATTTTAAAAATCCAAAGTTGATTAGTATTGCGCTTGTCGCATTAGGTGGGGATGAGTTCTATGCAGAAGTCGAATATCCGCTGGAGGAGTGTAGCGACTTTGTACGTGCGACCGTGCTCCCCTTGCTGAATCAAGGTAAGAAGCCTTTGTTTCTGGAGGAGGTGCGAGCTGAGCTAGGGAGCTGGATCGAGATAATCAGGCAAGACAGGCCAGTTTTGATTTGTTATGACTCTGAATACGATCGCAAGATGCTTGATCAGATTTTCGATGGCGATATGCCGCATGGAGTTGTACTGCGTAATCTCGGTCCTTCATACGTAAATAAACTGAAGCAGTATGAATTCCACGTACGGCACAAGCAGGCAGAGCATCATGCACTGCATGACGCACGAGCATTGAAATACGCTTTTCGCGGATGGGTGCGAAAAGTTCGATAAGCTTTATTTTCTCAAGAATTCACTTTTTGCGGGCGCGCCGCAGCGGTAGCATAGTTACATTGCAAGCTTGCGGAGGCATAATGGCACGTGAAGAGTTTCTTGATGAGCTTTCTGACGATTTCCCGTGTCAGCGGATCTACTCGTACGATGAGAGCTTTCGCTATGAAACAGAGCGTCGGGCGATCATGGATGCTGTACTTGATGGCACTTTCGAGAAGTATGAATGTGCGGTCAAAGAAAGTGAATTCAGCTATAAGATCACTGCTGACGCTGTCTTTTCTTTAGAAGTGAAGTACAAAGAAGACAGTTGGAAGAAGGACTTTAAATACGTGGCAGAGGCGTTCGATATCGGAGAGGCAGCATATCGTTTTTTCATTGTAGTGCCACGTGTCCTGGATGAAGGTGAAGTGCTTCTAGCAGCAGAGCGTGGTCTAGCAGTCGATCAAGAGTCGCGCGGGAAACACGATCACTGCGAACAGATTCAAGAGCTGGAAGAGATCAAGGTCATCACGCCGCCACACTACCGCACCAAAGGACGGTTCCTTGTCTCGACTGTCTTCCTCTGCAAGGACGGGAGGTATGCGGTTAGCGTGATCCATCTACAACCTGGCGCGAGGCGGTTCGCTCTCTTAGATGCGGTGTATACAGATGTCGGTTTTGCAGAACTGATCGCCGTAGGCTACGTGACTCACTTCGATCTAGAGACATGTCCTGGGCCGTTCGACGAGGTCTACCAAGAGGTCTATAGGCGCGTCACACACTGAAGAGGGGTTTCATGGGCTCTATTGCCTTCCATCCGAACATAGAAGTACAGCGGCTGATCAAGGTCGGTTTGCTGACTGCAGGCATGAACTACCGCATCGAAGCTGACGGGACAACGCTCCTGGCATTCTGCAACCGGCTTGAAGGCCGCACTCTCTTCGCCTCGATCTCATGCGACTCTCTTCGCTCGCCTGCAGAAGTGTATGGGATGATCATCAGGGAGAAAGCGGACGGAGAAGAGGAAGAGATTGTGTCTGTGTATCGCCACGGATCCCTGGAACATCTTGTACGCACAGGGAAGGGGTTGCTCTGCCTGTACGACATAGACCCAAAACCGATTGAGAAGGCTGCGAAGGCAGTTGTGACAGTACGTGTGGACGAAACACTGCGGCAAGACTTTAACGCAGCCGTGGACGCTACAGGAGAGTCACAAGCGGTGGTGCTGCGTCAGCTTATCCGTTACTTTATCGGGAAAGGTCCCGATCCTCGGATGCCCAGATAATCGATTATAGGCAATTATAGTCTTCTATAGTCCCTATAATAATTCGGCTGGGAAAGGTTTGCTTGTTTCAATGCATACTCTTCAGCGGTCGGGCGCTTCGCCGCCAGCTAACGTTATTCTAGCGTGGCAGAGTCGATGCCATCTTCAGTAGACCAGGAAAGACTGAAAGATGTTCTCAATAGCATCAAAAGTGCACCTGGTGCAACAGGAGAAGCAATAAAAAAGCCACCTAATGGTGGCTTTCGATTTTAAGCCCGTTGGAAAATCCGAGCCTTCGTTGGAAAATTCACAATCCGAAAATTTCGGATACTCGTAATCCACTGAATCTAAAGGAATTCTTGGGGTGGCTGATGGGACTCGAACCCACGACAACAGGAATCACAATCCTGGACTCTACCAACTGAGCTACAGCCACCACTGTCTTACGTTTTGTCTTCCGTGCTGCGAAGACAGAACAAGATTATACAAACTCCAAAGCAAATTGGCAAATCTAATTGTTAGGTCCGATCAACATTGTTCCGGACGCGCTTGAAGAGACCTCGTGCACGGGCGGATCGGTGCCCAGCAGGCTGGTAAATGCCGCCGACAAGGCCGTTGCGCTGGCGCTGGTGTAGCCCTCCAGATGCACCGCACTTTCATCGCTGCGCAACAAATCGCCAGCCGCCAGCAGCCGCGCCAGGTGGCGCGCCACCGCCTCGCCGGTGTCGACCAGCGTCACCGGGCGCCCGGGCGTGCGCGCGATCAGCTTTTCGATCGACGCCTGCACCAGCGGATAGTGCGTGCAGCCGAGCACCAGGGTGTCGGCGCCGCCATCGAGCAAGGGCGTGATGTAGCGCTCGAGCAGGGCGTCGGTGGCGGCCGAGTCGAGTTCGCCCAGCTCGATCTGCTCGACCAGGCCGGGACAGGGCTGGAGCAGGAAGCGCGCGCTGGTCGTGGCGCTGATCGCGTCGCGCAGCTGCAGGAACTTGGCGCCGGCCAGGGTGCGCGCGGTGGCAATGACGCCGATGGTGCCGGTCCGGCTGGTCGCCGCCGCCGGCTTCAGGCCGGGTTCGACGCCGATGATGGGCAGGTCGGGGAAGCGCGCGCGCAGGGGCGCAATCGCCGCCACGGTGGCCGTGTTGCAGGCGACGACGATGGCTTTCGCGCCTTGCGCGATGAGGAAGCTGCCGACGGTCAGCACGCGCTCGGCGACGACGGCTTCGGGCTTGTCGCCGTAGGGGGCGAAGCCGGAATCGGCGAAGTAGAGCAGGTGTTCGTGCGGCAGCTGCGCGCGGATGTGGCGCAGGACAGACAGGCCGCCTACGCCGGAGTCGAAGATGCCGATGGGGGCATCGGCGGAAGGCGCAGGGGCATTCATGGAGTGGATGAGGAGGCGCGAACTGTGGAACGCGTGGACGGCAGAGCCGTCCACCCTACAGGTTAGATAGCGTTGACCGGAATGCCTTTCAGCGATTCGATCTTGGCTGCCCATTCCTTCGGACCGGTGTTGTGCACCGAGGTGCCGCTCGAATCGACGGCCACCGTCACCGGCATGTCCTGCACGTCGAACTCATAGATCGCTTCCATGCCCAGGTCTTCGAAGCCGACCACCTTGGCCGACTTGATCGCCTTCGACACCAGGTAGGCCGAGCCGCCAACCGCCATCAGGTAGGCCGACTTGTGCTTCTGGATCGATTCGATTGCCATCGGGCCGCGCTCGGCCTTGCCGATCATCGAGATCAGGCCGGTCTTCTCGAGCATCATGTCGGTAAACTTGTCCATGCGCGTGGCGGTGGTCGGGCCTGCCGGGCCGACGACTTCGTCGCCCACCGGATCGACCGGGCCGACGTAATAGATCACGCGGTTGGTGAAGTCCACCGGCAGCGGCTCGCCCTTGGCCAGCATGTCCTGGATGCGCTTGTGGGCGGCATCGCGGCCGGTCAGCATCTTGCCGTTCAGGAGCAGGGTCTGGCCCGGCTGCCAGGAGGCGACTTCTTCTTTCGTCAGCGTGTTCAGGTCGACGCGCTTCGATTTCTGGGTGTCCGGGGTCCAGTTCACGTCAGGCCAGGTCGACAGCGCAGGCGGTTCGATGTACGAAGGGCCGGAGCCGTCGAGCACGAAGTGGGCGTGGCGGGTGGCCGCGCAGTTCGGGATCATGGCCACGGGCTTCGAGGCCGCGTGGGTCGGGTACATGCTGATCTTCACGTCGAGCACGGTCGTCAGGCCGCCCAGGCCTTGCGCGCCGATGCCGAGGGCGTTGATCTTGTCGCACAGCTCGATACGCAGTTCTTCAAGCTTGTTCTGCGGGCCGCGCGCCTTGAGCTCGTACATGTCGATGTCTTCCATCAGCGACTCTTTCGCCATCAGCATCGCCTTCTCGGCCGAGCCGCCGATGCCGATGCCGAGCATGCCCGGCGGGCACCAGCCGGCGCCCATCAGCGGCACCGTTTTCAGCACCCAGTCGACCAGCGAGTCGGACGGGTTCAGCATCACGAACTTGGTCTTGTTCTCCGAGCCGCCGCCTTTTGCAGCCACTTTCACGTCGACGGTGTCGCCCTCGACCAGTTCCATGTGGACCACGGCCGGGGTGTTGTCCTTGGTGTTCTTGCGTTCGAAGTGCGGGTCGGCGACGATGGAAGCGCGCAGCTTGTTGTCGGCGAAGTTGTACGCGCGGCGCACGCCTTCGTTGACGGCGTCGGTGACGGTGCCGCTGAAGCCTTCGAATCGCACGCCCATGCCGATCTTCAGGAAGACGTTGACGATGCCGGTGTCCTGGCAGATCGGGCGCTTGCCTTCGGCGCACATGCGCGAGTTGGTCAGGATCTGCGCGATCGCGTCCTTGGCCGCCGGGCTCTGCTCGGCCTCGTAGGCGCGCGCCAGGTGCTGGATGTAGTCAGCCGGGTGGTAATAGCTGATGTACTGGAGCGCAGCGGCGACCGATTCGATCAGGTCTTCCTGTTTGATGACTGTCATGACAATTCTCTTGTGATGTGAGTGACGTTAATGCTGTTTGGGCTGGTGGTGCGTTGCGGTGGTAATGCGGTCGGTCCAGGAGATGGCCAGGGCCGAGAGCAGGAATGCGATGTGGATGACGGTTTGCGCGATCAGCACCTTGGGATCGTAGGCTGCCGCGTTGATGAAGGTTTTCAGCAGGTGGATCGACGAGATGCCGATAATGGCCATGGCCAGCTTGGTCTTCAGGACCGAAGCGTTTACGTGCGACAGCCATTCCGGCTGGTCCGGGTGGCCGTCCAGGTGCATGCGCGAGACGAAGGTCTCGTAGCCGCCGACGATCACCATGATCAGGAGGTTGGAAATCATCACCACGTCGATCAGGCCGAGGACCACCAGCATGATGGTCGCTTCCGTCAGCTTCTTCGGGCCGTTGGTCATGCCGACCGCCTCGAGGATGTGGTTCAGCGAATCGGCGTTGCCGAACGCGGCGCCGATCAGATCGACCAGTTCGACCCAGAAATGGAAGACATAGACGCACTGCGCCAGGATCAGGCCCAGGTAAAGCGGCAACTGCAGCCAGCGGCTGGCGAAAATGAGGTTGCTGAGGGGAGTGAGCTTGCGTTGTTCGTTTGCTGGGAGGTTCTGCGACATCGGGTAAAGCTCCAAGGGTGCGTCAAAATACAGCCCATCATTTTACACCTGTCCTGCCGCGTTGCAGCAGGCCGCATCGGAAAGTCGGATGGTTGGTAAAATCGCATCCAGACAGGGAAGGTGAACTGCGTAAGCGCACAGTAAGCGAGCACGCTTACCGTGTCTGGCAAAACTACTACTATGGAGACTAGCATGGCCGAGAACGAGACCAATCAGGAAAACCATGGCTTGCAGGAACACCGCGTGTTCCCGCCGCCGGCCGGGTTCGTTGCCAATGCCGCCATTTCGGGCATGGACGCCTACAACAAGCTGTGCGCGGAAGCGGAAAGCGACTACGAGGGCTTCTGGGCGCGCCTGGCGCGCGAGCATCTCGACTGGCACAAGGATTTCAGCAGCACCCTCGACGAGTCCGACGCGCCGTTCTACAAATGGTTCGCCGACGGCCAGCTGAACGCCTCCTACAACTGCCTTGACCGCAACCTCACGAACGGCAACGCCGACAAGGCCGCCATCATCTTCGAGGCCGACGACGGCACGGTGACGCGCGCCAGCTACCGCGAGCTGCACGAACGGGTCTGCAAGTTCGCCAACGGCCTCAAGTCGCGCGGCATCAGGAAGGGCGACCGCGTCATCATCTACATGTCGATGTCGATCGAAGGCGTGGCCGCGATGCAGGCCTGCGCGCGCATCGGCGCCACCCACTCGGTGGTGTTCGGCGGCTTTTCGGCCAAATCGCTGCAGGAACGCATCATCGACGCCGGCGCCGTGGCCGTCATCACCGCCGACGAGCAGCAGCGCGGCGGCAAGGCGCTGCCCCTGAAAGCCATCGTCGACGAAGCGCTGGCCCTGGGCGGCTGCGATTCGGTCAAGGATGTGATCGTCTATAAGCGTACCGGCGGCAACATCGCCTGGAACGAAGGGCGCGACACCTGGCTGTCCGACCTGGTCGATGGCCAGTCCGCCGACTGCGAACCGGAATGGGTCGACGCCGAGCACCCGCTGTTCATCCTCTACACCTCGGGCTCGACCGGCACACCGAAGGGCGTGCAGCACTCGACCGGCGGCTATTTGCTGTGGGCCGCGCTGACCATGAAATGGTCCTTCGACATCAAGCCGGACGACGTGTTCTGGTGCACCGCCGACATCGGCTGGGTGACCGGCCACAGCTACATCGCCTATGGCCCGCTGGCCGTGGGCGCGACCGAACTCGTATTCGAAGGCGTGCCGACCTACCCGAACGCCGGCCGCTTCTGGGACACCATTGCCAAGCACAAGGTGTCGATCTTCTACACCGCGCCGACCGCCATCCGCTCGCTCATCAAGGCCTCGGATGTGGACGAAAAAGTCCATCCGAAGAATTACGATTTGTCTTCGCTGCGCCTGCTCGGTTCGGTGGGCGAGCCGATCAATCCGGAAGCCTGGATGTGGTACTACAAGAACGTGGGCGGGGAACGCTGCCCGATCGTCGACACCTTCTGGCAGACCGAAACCGGCGGCCACATGATCACCCCGCTGCCGGGCGCGACGCCGATGGTGCCGGGCTCGTGCACGCTGCCGCTGCCGGGCATCATGGCGGCGATTGTCGATGAATCCGGCGCGGATGTGGCGAACGGGCAGGGCGGTATCCTGGTCGTGAAGCGCCCATGGCCGTCGATGATCCGCACCATCTGGAACAACCCGGAACGCTTTAAAACCAGCTATTTCCCTGAAGAGCTGGGCGGCAAGTATTACCTGGCCGGCGATGGCGCGATCCGCAACAAGGACACGGCGTATTTCACCATTACCGGGCGCATCGACGACGTGCTGAACGTGTCGGGGCACCGCATGGGCACGATGGAGATCGAGTCGGCGCTGGTGGCCAATCCCATCGTGGCCGAGGCGGCGGTGGTGGGCAAGCCGGACGACACCACGGGCGAGTCGATCTGCGCGTTTGTCGTGCTGAAGGGGATGAGGCCGACCGGCGAGGAAGCCAAGAAGCTGGCGGCCGAGCTGCGCACCTGGGTCGGCAAGGAAATCGGGCCGATTGCCAAGCCGAAGGAAATCCGTTTCGGCGACAATTTGCCGAAGACCCGTTCGGGCAAGATCATGCGCCGCCTGCTGCGCGTGCTGGCCAAGGGCGAGACGATTACCCAGGACGTGTCGACGCTGGAGAATCCGGCGATCCTGGATCAGTTGAAGGAAGCGTCCTGACTGGATGGGTTCCCGGCCTGGCTGCCGGGACCTGATTGATCGTGGTGCGTGCGCCGCCCTGTTTCGGCAGGGCGGCGTTTTATCATGCGCCGTCCGCGTCGCCGCCGAAGGCTTTCATCAGGGCTTCGCGGTCGATGGTCTTCTTCTCGGTCGAGACGGCGGCGCGGCCGCGGCGGCCGGTGAATTCTTCTTCGATATTGTCGCGGTAATAGCTCCAGGGCGAGCCCGCGCTGGAGAACTTGCGCCAGACGTCGGTGCCGACCGCGCTGTAGTCGATGGCGGTGCCGTCGTCGAACTCCACGCGCAGCGTGCGTTCGCGCGCGTCGTAGCCGATGGCGCGCAGCTTGCCGGCGTTAATCTTCTTCATGTCCATCGTGTTCTCCTGGTAGGGCGTCCGTTGGGCGGTGGGCGGCAATACGGTATCAACGGCAGTGTTGGCGAAGCGTTGACAGCCGCGTGAAGATCCGTTGGCGGCCGGGGCTGCTTGAGCAGGGCTTCCAGCGAGACGCTTGCCAAGATGCTCTTGTATAGCCGAGAATCCTTGTTATAATAGGCGGCTTCGCGGTCAGTCTCGCGCGAAACCCATCAGGAGAGGTGGATGAGTGGTTGAAGTCGCACGCCTGGAAAGCGTGTTTAGGGTCAAACCTAACGGGGGTTCGAATCCCCCTCTCTCCGCCAGGAATACAATAAAAAATGGCCACCCTCGGGTGGCCATTTTTTATTGTTTCATGGCGGAGAGAAGCAAGGCCCTTGCGGGCCTTGCGTGGGGGATTCGAAAGCTGTCGCCCTGCAGGGCGCAGCGGGGTCGCGGGACGTGACCGAATCCTTCTATCAGAATAGAAATCGTATCAGGCCACCCTCGGGTGGCCATTTTTTATTGTTTCATGGCGGAGAGAAGCAAGGCCCCTGCGGGCCTTGCGTGGGGGATTCGAAGCCTTGCGCGTACTCGCGCAAGGGCGGCCCGCGGAACGTGGGCGAATCCTTCTATCAGAATAGAAATCGTATCAGGCTACCCATCGGGTGGCCGTTTTTATTGTTTCAAGCCGACAGCAGCAGCCGGGATAAGGTAGTGCACCGCCCGTCACGCGCCCGTCACACATCCTCCTTACCATCCCTTCAATTGTTCAGTTCCACTACTACCTTGAAGGGTTCCTCATGTCCCAGGCCATCGCGCTGCGCCGCCTCCCCCTCGTCCTCGCCATCAGCGCCGCGCTCGCGCTGAGCGCCTGCGGCGGTTCCGACCACGACGATAAATCCGCCGGCGAAGTCGCCACCATCATCCCGGCCGCGCCAATCGACCAGGGCGCGCCCGATACCGCACCAGTCCCGTCCGTCACCGCCTTCGTCGACACCGCCGCCACCAACCAGCGCGGCGACGCCCGCTATGCCACGCTGGCCACGAACGCCGGCGTGCGCGTGCTGGGCGGCATGCTCGAGATCTGGAAACCGCTCACCGAACTCGTCGATGCCGGCCAGACCGCGCCGGCCGCCGACGGCTTCCCGGCCGTGGCAGCCTCGACCTGGACCGGCGTGCCGAACGACGGCACGAACGGCGGCACCGTCGTCAACGCCGCCGTCCACAACGCCAACATCGACTACGTGGTGAAAGCCACCGCCAGCCGCAGCGCCGAGCAGGCCCGGCTGGCCTATCTCGACGACCGCCGCGGCAAGGGCTACAGCGTGACCGACGGCATGGGGCCGTTGACGAATGCATGGCGCAGCGCCGCGCGCCAGACGACCTCGATCAACGACGTGCCGGCGAATGCCACCACCGTCAAGTACGACGACACCGGCAACAACAACGGCATCGGCGGCGATGCGAATGCCGAGTTCGGCAAGGTGATCGACCTGGTCAATTCGATGGGCAACAACGGCTCGACCGAGCCGGCCAAGCGCTTCTACAAGTACGCGCGGCCTTACCGCTGGAGCAGCGCGGTGCAGGTGGTGCCGGCGCTGGAACCGGCCAAGAGCACGACGCCGGGCACCGACGGCGGCTTTACCAGCGGCCACTCGGCCGAGGCCACCCGCAATGCCGTCGCCATGGCCTATGTGCTGCCCGAGCGCTACCAGGAACTGGTCGGCCGCGGCCTGGAACTGGGCGAGAGCCGCATCCTGGCCGGCATGCACTCGCCGCTCGATGTCATCAGCGGCCGCGTACAGGCCCAGGCCGTGGCCGCCGCCAACCTGATCGCCGCCGGCGCCACCACCCGCGCCGCCGCTGTCGCCCAGGCCCACACCACACTGATGAAGCTGACGAACACCACCGAGGCCAACTTTGCCGCCTACGCCGTGTCGGGCACGCCTGCCAGCGACCGTTTTGCCGACTACGCGGCCAGCAAGGCCCATTACCTGCGCCGCATGACCTATGGCTTGCCGCAGGTCGGCGCGACGAATGCGCCGGCCGTGGTCCCGAAGGGCGCCGAGGTGCTGCTCGAAACCCGCCTGCCTTACCTGAGCGAGGCCCAGCGCCGCGTGGTGCTGAAGACCACGGCCATCGCTTCCGGCTACCCGGTGCTCGACGACCCTGAAGGCTGGGGCCGCATGAATTTGTTCGCCGCCGCCGAGGGCTACGGCACTTTCAGCGGCAACGTGGTGCTGAACATGGATGCGGCCAAGGGCGGCTTCCACGCGAGCGACCGCTGGCGCAACGACATCGGCGGCAGCGGCAAGCTGGTGAAGCAGGGCAGCGGCGCCTTGAAGCTGGGCGGCAACAACAGCTGGACCGGCGGCACCCAGCTCGAGGCCGGCACCTTGGAGGCGCTGTCGGCAGCGGCTTTCGGCAAGGGCGATGTGTACGTGTCCGGCAGCGGCACGCTGGTCAGCAACGCGCCGGCCAGCCTGGCGGTGGGCGGCAAGTACACCCAGTTGACGGGAACCACGCTGGAACTGCGCGTCGGCGCGGCCGAGCAGGGACGCATCAGCGTTGCCGGCGACGCCACCATCGGCGGCGGCACCCTGCGCGTGAAATTCCTGGACGGCTACAAGCCGGCGGTGGGCGCCACGCTGACCGTGATCAGCGCGGGCAGCCTGAAAGGCAAGTTCCAGGCCATCAGCGTGGATGGCTACACGGCGACGCCCGTGTATGGCGACAAGAGTCTGCAACTGCGCCTGGGTAATTGATCAGGTAGAAGGCAAACGGCCCGCGCGAGCGGGCCGTCCCGTTCAAGCGACGCTGCCGCAGGCCTACAACCTTCCCCTCAACGACCGCCCCGGCTGATACACCACCCGCCCGATCACGCTGCATTCCCCGCTGCGCGCCGTCACCGGCCCGAAATCAGGGTTCACCGAATGCAGGTACCACTCGCCATTGCGCTTGATCATTTGCTTCACGCAGCAATCGCCGTCGAAGTTCAGCGCGTACAGCTCGCGGTTCACCAGCTTCTTGTCGGTGGGATCGATCACGATCACGTCGTCCTCGAACATCAGCGGTTCCATGCTCTGGCCGCGCACCTGGATCGCAATCAGCTTGTCCGCATTCAGCTTGCCGCGCTCGATGTCGGCGCGCGGGATGCGGATGCTGCCGCTGTCCTCGACCACGGGCTCGGTGCCGAAGCGCGCCACGCCGGCCCTGAGCTTCAGGGTAACCAATCGCACGCCCACCGTGTCTTGCTCGTCCCAGGCCTGCACCCGCCTCGCATTCGCTAGCGCGCCGCCTTCGTTGGCCGCCATGCCATCGGCCATGGCAACGGACACGTAGCCGCTCAATTGCTCTTGCAGGCGAGGACTGAAATCCGCGACCGGGCAGCCCATGACCGAGGCGAAGCGGGTGGCGGCGCCAACGTTGAGCGGGATGCGGCCGTTCAGATACTGGCTGAGGGCGCTTTGATTGAAGCCCAGCAGTTCACCGGCCGCTTCTTGCGAAGCAGGATGGCCGGCATCTTTCTGGCGCTTTTGCCACTCGACGAAGCGCTGCTTCAGGCGCGCGGCGTCGTCGAGCTGGGCTTGGGTAAGTGGCAGGGCAGGCATGGGCAAGACCCGTGATAAAAATTGCATTCTACAATTAGTCTGACTACTGAACAAGTTCATTAGTCAGACTGTTGACCTCCTTGATTAGTCAGACTAATATACATCCATAGGAGGCGTTTGCGCGAGCACAAAAGCGGGGCGATTTTTCAGTCTGTGGGGCGCACGCAGGACGTCATTGATGTGAACTGGCCACTGCCGGCGCTGGGCGGCGGCGATTGCGGGCGCAGGACGGCCCGAGCGAAAGGCATACCATGAGCAAGATCACCGTACCGGAAATCGGCAGCTATGCCGGCGCCGCCAGCGCAATCTGGGCCTCGCTGACGCTGGCCGAGATCGGCGTCATCGTCGGCATCGCCACCGCCATCCTGACCTTCATGCTGAACGCCCTGTACATGCGGCGCAAGGATGCACGCGAGCAGCGCCAGGCGGACCTCGCCGTGCGCGAAAGCGAGGCGCGCCTGGCCGCCATCGGCGTCAAGAAACGCGCCAGCCCGTTCGGCGCGATCGGACGGCGCTTTGGCCGCAGCCCAGGGGATTTCCTCCGGCGCTAAGAAGAGGGCATGGGTCGGCGCGCTCCTGTTCAACGCACCATGCTCACCGGCGGCGAGCACGCGCACCGAGGATCGCAGTGATCAGCTGCGCGGCGCCAGCTTCGCCACCAGGGCGCTGCCCAGCACCGCCAGCAGCGCAATCGCCGCCGACACATAACCCACGTAACCCGCACCCCAGTTCGACACGCTCAGCCCGCCGATCAGGGCGCCGAAGGCAATCCCGCCATTCGCCGCCGACACGTTGATCGTGCCGGCCAGCGCCTGCGCCTTGGCCGCCGCCTTCATCACGCGGATCTGGCAGATCGGGTACAAGGCCGTATTCGCAATGCCCCACACGGCCAGTGCCAGCGCGAAGGCGACGCGCGCGCCGGTCAGCGCCATGGTCGCCGCCATGCCCAGCGCCAGCAACAGGCTGAACAGGGCAGTGGTGGCCAGCGGCTTGCTGTCGACCCAGCGCCCGCCCAGCCAGTTGCCGAACAGGCCCACCGCGCCAAAGCCCATCAGCCACCAGCCCACCTGGGCAGGCGGGATGCCGGCCGATTTTTCCAGGGTCTCGGCCAGGTAGGTATAGCCCGCGAACATGGCCGTGAACACCAGCACCGAGAGGGCGACGTTGGCCAGGAAGAAGGGGCTTTTCAGGATCGCCGCCTGTTCGCCGACGGCCACCTTGTCGGCGGCACGCACGGCCGGCATGCTGAACTGGATCAGCACCGCGATCACCAGCGACAAGACCGCCAGCAGCGCAAAGGCGCCGCGCCAGCCGATGGCGTTCGAGGCCAGGGTGCCGAGCGGAATCCCGAACAGCATGGCCGCCGAAATGCCGAGGTAGACCGTGGACACGGCCTTGCCGCTCTTGCCCGGCCCGGCGATCTGCGCCGCCGTCTCGCTGGCGGTACCCCAGAACACGGGGAGTGCCAGCGCCGGCAGCAGGCGCGCGATGGCCAGCACCCAGATGTTCGGCGCCATCGCCGCCAGGGCGTTCGCTGCGGCGAACAGCACCAGGATCGCCACGAACAGGCGCTTGCGGTCGACGTTGGCCAGCCAGGCGGTCAGGAAGGGGCCGCACAGCATGACGACCACGGCGAACAGGGTCACCAGCTGGCCCGCGCTGGAGACGGCAATGCCCAGGTCGCGCGCCAGGGCCGGCAGCAGGCCGACGATCAGGAACTCGGTCGTCACGATGACGAAGGCCGCGACGGCCAGGATGGGAATGGCGGCGCCGCTCGGGCGGGGCAGGGCGGCGGAGGGATGGCTTGTTGTTGTGGTCATTGCACGGTTTTGAACAAAAAAGATCGTGCATCGTAATAAAGAATAGAATTCCAGTGTTGGATATAAATTCACCGTATAGATGGAATTCAATTCTCTAAGAAAGATGACGCCTGCCGAACGCCTGAAAGGCCTGGCCACCTTCGTCGCGGTGGCGGAAGCGGGCAGTTTCACGGCAGCGGCGGCGCGCCTGAACCTCACCAATTCGGCCGTCGGCAAGGCCGTCGCGCGCCTGGAAGAGCGCCTCGGGCAGGCGTTGTTCGACCGCAGCCGGCGCCGCCTGGAGGTGACCGATGCCGGCGCTGTGTTCTACAAGGTGTGCGTGCGCGTGCTGGAAGAGCTCGAAGCGGCCGAGCGCGTGATCTCCGCCGACGACATCGCACCCTCGGGCCGCCTGCGCGTGGATCTGCCGGCCACTTTCGGGCGCATGCAGGCCCTGCCTGCCTTATTGGGCTTTGCCGAACGCCACCCGCAAGTGATGCCGCATGTCTCGTTCACCGACCGCTTCGTCGACCCGGTCGAGGATGGCCTGGACGTGGTCGTGCGCATCTGCGGCGGCGACACCTGGCCGGCGGCGCTCGGCCACCGCTATCTCGGGCACGAGGAGCTGGTGTTCTGCGCCTCGCCCGGCTACCTCGCGCAGCATGGCGCGCCGCAGACACTGGAGGAGCTATGGCGGCACGCGGCCGTCCTGTACGGCCGCGCCGACGGCAGCACGGGCCCCTGGCTGATCGACGACGGCCAGGGGCCGCTGGCGCGCCAGCATGTGGAAGGGCGCATCGTGCTGGGCCAGGCCGAGGCGCAGGTGGCGGCGGTCGAGGCGGGGCTGGGGATCGGGCAGCTGGCCACCTGGTTGGTGGAAGCGCAGCTGCGCGACGGCCGCCTGGTGCCGCTCCTGCCGCAGCTGGCCACGCGCGGCCTGCCGCTGCACATCGTCTGGCAGCGCTCGCGCCAGCAGGTGCCGAAGGTGCAGGCCTTGATTGCGCATTTTGCGGCGACGCTGAGCATCGGCCCGGCGCGCGGCTAGGAGGGTGGGCCGGGTCAGGCGCCCCGTCCCCATGCGGAACGCTGGCCGTAGGGTGGGCACTCGTGCCCACGCGGAACGATGCACGACGTTGGCGCACGAGCGGGCTGCATCGGCAGCACACAGGTAGCGCCAACAAATGATCATTTGGAAGCGTTTCGTCATGGCCCCATGCGCGCATCAAACGGCGCAAACAATGATCACGCTTCCGCGTGGGCACGGGGTGCCCACCGTACGGTCGCCGCCGCCGCCGCATCATCAGGGCGCGCTGGGCGACCTGTCCACCCCAGGCTCCCGGTCGCCGCCGCATCATCAGGGCGCGCTGGGCGACCTGTCCACCCCAGGCTCCCGGTCGTAGCCGCATCGTCAGGGCGCGGTGGGCGACCGGTCCACCCCACGGTCCCGGCAGCCGCTGCACACATCAATGCGCAGCGATCTTCCCCGCCGTCTTGCGCACCCTGCGCACGCCCAGCACCACCGCAGTAAGGCTGAGCAGCACCCCGCCGATGCACAGCAGGACCAGGACCGCCTCGCGCCACCAGCCCGTATCCAGCAGCGCCGGCACATCCCAGCTGTGCAGGAAGTTGAACAGCCAGCGGCCCACGCGCTGCGTGCCGTCCATGCTCGATGCCACCTGGCCCGTGTACAAGTCTAGGTGCACCCAGGTGGCGCCGGGGTCGTTGAAGACCACGCGCAGCACCGGCAAGCGCCGCTCGTCCGCGCCGTACATCGATTGCTCCTGGCGCGCGTAAAAATACGCATCGTAGGTGTCCAGCACGACGGCTTGCGCCACCGGCTGCGGCAGCAGGCGCCGCGCGGCCGCGAGCACCACGTGCTCCGGCCAGCGCTCGCGCACCGCATACGCGCCGTCCTCCAGCACGATCAGGCGCGTCCGGGCGCGGTCGTCGCGCGCTAACATATAAGGCTGGCCGCCCAGCACCCGCCATTCCAGTTCGCTGGCGCGAAAGCCCGCGGCCGCCAGCAGCGCCAGCGCCTCGGAAGATGGCAATGGCAGGCGCAGCGCCGCCACGTTGCCGCCCTCGAAGGCCGCCAGGTCCGGCCGCCGGCCCTTCGCATCGAACACGCCCAGCGGATTCATCGACATCAGACCGCTGAAAATCCAGGCCAGCAGCAGCGCGCCGAAACTCAATCCCAGTATGTGATGCCAGCGCAGGTAAGCCTCGCGAAACGGCGACTTCGACCCGCTCTTATAGCTGCCGGCAAAGCGCCAGCGCCAGATGCCGTTCAGCGCCCCGGCCAGGGCCGAGACCACGCCGATGGCGGATAAGACGATCACCGTCCAGCTCCACACCGGGTCGCTCGGCTGGTTGCGCAACATGTAGAGCCAGTGCAGCCAGGCACCGACGAAGTTCCATAGCCGCTCCGCGCGCGGCGCGTCGAGCACCACCTGGCCAGTGGACGAGGACAGGTAGAGCCGGGTGGCGGCCGGGTCGTCCATCTCGACCACGTGCAGCGGCCGGTGCGGCGTGAGCGCGCGCCCATGGGTCCAGCGGTCCTCGGCCACCTGGCCGGCGTACACGGCGCCACCACCATGCACGAACGAACGCGCCGAGGCCAGCGCCTGCGCCGCACTGTCGGCATACGGCGCGCCGCTGACGGCATCGATCGCCAGCCGGCTGCCGTCGCCCTCCGCGACCACGTAGTGCAGCCGCCCGCCGACCGAGGTCAGGACGATGCCCTTCACCGCGCCGGCATCGCGGCTGTGCGCCAGCGCGGCCCCCACGTCGATGCAGCAGCCGGGCGCGGGCAGGGCGGGCAGGCCGCCCATCCGCTCCCAGGGCGTCAGCTTCGGGTAGCCGACGAACAGCATCACTACGCCGCTGACGAACCACAGCGCCATCAGCACGCACATCAGGACTCCGGTCCAGCGGTGGACCAGGAAGGTCATGCGCTTGGCTCTTGCGCCCAATCCCATGCGGGGCTCCCGCCTCAGAACCGGTGGTCGAGCACCAGCTCGACGCGGCGGTCGGCGCCCACTAGCCACTGGGTCGGCGTGTAGTAGGCGGTGGCGTAGTAACGCTTGTCGAAGACGTTGAAGCCGCGCAGCGCGAGGCTGGTCTGCGGCGTGGCGCGCCAGCGCAGCGACAAATCGGTGGTCGTGTACGCGGGCATGCGCAGGGTGTTCGCATTGTCGGCGTAGCGTTCGCCCACGTGGCGCAGGCCGGCGCCGGCGCTCCAGCCGGGTTGCAGGTCCCAGTGCAGCCAGAGGTTGGCGGTACGCTCGGGTACATCCGGCGGCAAGTTGCCGGCGCGCGACACCAGCGCACCGGAGACAAGCTCCTCGAAGTCGTCGAAGCGCGCACGCAGGAAGGCGGCGTTGGCGTCCAGGGTCCAGCCGCGCGCCAGCGCCAGGTTCAGCGTGCCCTCGATGCCGCGCGAGGAACGCTGGCCCACCTGGATGCTCTGCGCCGGATTGGCCGGGTCGCGCGTCAGCAAGTTATCTTTCTTGATGTCGTACACGGCCAGCGTCCACTCGCCGCGCTTGTCCGCCAAGGCCTGCTTCAGGCCTGCTTCCAGTCCGCGGCCGGTGGCATTCTTGAAGCGGCTGTTGGCCGGCGACAGGAAGAACAGGGAGCTCACCGGATCGGCCGCCTTCGACACCTGGCCGTACAGGCTGACGCCGGGCGCCAGCATGAACACCGTGCCGAGGCGCCAGCCGACATGCGCGAAGGTCTTGTCGAAGGCCAGGCTGTCCGTTACCAGGTTATGGCGTTCGAGGTCGGCGTGGTCGTAGCGCAGCCCGCCGATGAGCGACCATTGCGGCGTCAGGGCCAGCCGGTCTTCCAGGAACAGCGCATATTGGCTGGCCTCGGTGCGGTAGCGCGGGATGGTCGGCACCGGGCTCGTAAAGAGGCCGGGCGCCGGCGCGAAGGGATCGACCGCACCCGAGGAGCCGACATAGGTATTGTTCGTGTGCGTGAACTCGGCGCGGTTCAGGTCGAAGCCGACCGACAGCGTATTTTCCAGGCCGAACAGCGCACCCGTGAAGCGCGCGTCGGTGGTGTTCCCGGTCTGCTGCTGGTCGTGCAGGATCTCGGTGTTGTCGGAACGGTCGACCAGGCCGCTGGCCGGGTTGTAGACATAGGCCTCGGCGTTGCGCCAGTGGCGCCGGCTGTCCACGTGATACAGGCGGCTTCGCACCAGGGTGGCGCCATTCGGGCGCCAGTTCGCCGCCAGGTCGGTCCAGCTGTCGCGGTAGGCAATGCGGCTATCGAGCACGTTGTAGTTCTTGTCGCGCAGGGCCGCGAGCTGGCGGCCTTCCACCAGTGGCGTGCCGAAGTAGCGCATCGGCTTTTGCCGGCCATGCGCCACGTTCAGGCGCAGGTCGAGTTGCGGCGATACGTCCAGGCGCAGCGCGCCGGAAAAGGCGCGGTTGCTGGACTCGCCGCGCTCGACCCAGCCATCCGACTCCTCGCCGCTGGCGTCGACACGGTAGGACCAGCGCTCGTCGATGGCGCCGCCGCTGCCGACGGCCAGCCGGCGCGTGCCTTCGGTGCCGATGGCCGCCTGCAGTTCGTTCTGCACGGCGCCGCGCGTCGGCCCCTTGGGCACGATGTTGACCACGCCGCCGATCGCGCCTTCGCCGTAGATCACGGCGGCCGGCCCGCGCAGCACCTCGATGCGTTCCACGGCCCAGGTGCTGAAGGGGAAGGTGAGGCCGGCGCCGCCGTACTGGCGCATGCCGTCGTACAGGCGCAGCACCGACACGGTGTCGGTGAAGCCGCGCGAGGCGAGCGAGGCGCTGCCGTTGCCCGGGTGGCCCATGTTGCTGATGCCGGGGGCGCGGGTGATGGCGTCCTGGATGCCGGCATCGCCGCGCTCGTCGAGCTGCTTGCGGCCGATGATGTCGACGCTGGCCGGCGTTTCCAGGCGCGACAGGCCGAGGTTCGAACCGGTGCCGGTGTCGTCCTTGAGCTTGCCGTTTTGGGGCGCGCCGCTGACCAGCACGGTGGGAATGGCCTCGTCGGCCAGGGCCGGGGCGCCGGCCAGCAGGCCCGCGAGGGCGAGAGGGAGATATTGCGGGCCGAGGCGCGGGTGCGCCGCCCGGTGAGGGGACTGCGTTGTCATGTTTGCCAGTCTGTTCGTGAAACCTGTGCGTGGGCGATACCGGCAGCCATGGCCGGCGCCACGCGTCACCGCTTGCGGTGCGCAGGGATGCCGAACCTGCCTTCATTCAGTGAACGAGGGCGCCTGGATACTGCCGGAGGCGTGCGTTAGAACTCAGAGCGTGCGAATAAATCGCCATGGCTGCGTTGCGTCGTCTCGCCGTACGCTCGTACTGTCTTCGACGACGCGCCTTGCCCTGACGATTTCTTCACACGCTCCTAGGCCTGAACAGGCGGGGCGCGCGGCTGGGCGAAGGCCCACTGGAAGAGCGGCTGGGGCGCGCGGTAGAAAAGGGGCGGGTAGGCATCGTGGCCGCCGAGTACGGCAAGCATGGCCATGACCGGCGGCAGCAGGGCAAAAGCGCCGGCATGCGGGGTGCAATACGCGCAATGCATCAGCCCCTTGAGCAGGGCGTCGGACGACGACGAGGCGGAGCTGGTGCCGGCTTCCGCGGTCATCGGCATCATCTCGATGCCCATCGCCGTACACACCTCGACCTGGCGCACCTTGGCCGATGCCAGGCTCAGCGAATGCGAAACGACCGGGGCGAGCGCGTTGAACAGGATGGCCAGGGCGGCGATCCAGGCAAGCGCGGTCCAGTGTCTCGTAATCCTGTACATGCGGCCATTATAGAACCTGGAACGGAACCTGCATGTTCCGTTCCATGGACATATTGTCCATGCAGGCAAGCAGGTAAGCAGCCCAGGAAAGGGGCCATGCAGCCTGGCTATACAGTCGAGTTTCCCCACGCCGCAAACTGTCGGGAATTCTTACATGTATTTACGCTTGCATATCTGGACTGGCGTAAGCCATTGATTTATATCGTTCCGTTCAAGATGGCACAGCGCTTGCTTTTCCTCAGTGCAGGTTGTTAACCAACAACCGCCCCTTATGGAAAACTGACAATGAACGCATTCAAGAAACTCATCTGCGCGACGGCTGTGGCCTTGTCGACGGCTGGTGCCGCAAACGCTGGCCCAGTCCTCAACAACTGGGTCTTCAACCCAACTGGCGGCGGTTTCGCCGGCGGCCAGGTCATCAACGAATACCTGGATGTCAACGGCAACGCCTTTATCCAGCTGACCCCCACCGGCGGCGGCGCCTTTACCTTCCGCGAGACCGCGGTCTTCAACATTTCCCAGGCCGACAGCAACGGCAAGCTGTTCCCAATGACCTACCCCGGCGGCAACATCACGGCGACCTTCACGGCAGAAGGCACCGGCTCCTTCGGTGGCGCCTTCAGCTTCACCGGCGGCACCATCCGCATGTACCAGAACCCGACCAACGGCCAGTACGCAACGACCACCGGCCACTATGGCGCCAACCTCGGCAACGTGATCGCCGAGTTCAACGTGCTTTCCGGCGGCGGCGGCGTCGTGAACGCCGACGGCAGCCCAGTCAACAATGGCCAGGTCAGCGTCTTCGCCAGCGCGGCGCCGGGCATGCTCGACAGCGGCTACTTCTTCCGTGCCAACGGCAACGATTTGTCGGAAGAGTCGGTCCTGTCGTTTGCCTTTACCAATGCGAATACCATTGGCCGTCCGAACACCACCCAGGTCGGCGAGATCGTCTGCGAATTCGCCGGCTTTACTGCCGCCGGCTGCACCCGCGCCGCCTACCGCAACCGCGCGGGCGAATACTTCTTCATCAGCGGCAATGGCCAATTCAAGCTGGCCGAAGAAGATGCGGAAGTGCCGGAGCCAGGTTCGCTGGCCCTGTTCGCCGTCGCCATGCTGGGCGCCGGCGTCGCTGTGCGCCGTCGCAACAAGAAAGCCTGATCGGCTTTTCTTGCTGTACGAGAAAGCGGGCCTGGCCCGCTTTTTTTACGTCCAGCTTCTCCGTAACCGCGCGGCAGGTATTTACCTGTTGAAGCCGCGCGCCGCGAGTGGCACACTGGCCATCCACACCGGCGACCTGGAGAAAACGATGAGCACGATGATGAGCGGACAACGCGGCAATGCACATGGCAGTGGCAGGGGCCTGCTGCGCGTTGCGGTGGGAACCGGCGCGATCCTGCTGGTGCCGCTGCTGGCCATGCAGTTCACGAGCGAAGTGAACTGGACCGGCCTCGATTTCGCCGCCGCCGCCGTGCTGCTGCTGTGCGCCGGCGGCTTGCTCGAGCTGGCGCTGCGCACGCTGCGCGGTACCCGGCAGCGCCTGGCCGCGGACGCGCTGCTCGGCCTGGCCTTCCTCTACGCCTGGGCCGAATTGGCGGTCGGCATCTTCTTCCACCTCGGTAGTTGAAAACAGGGCGGCGTCGCGCCCTCCCATTTCAGCCAGGTTTGGTAGGCGAATCCGGAAAACCGTTAATTACCGCACCGGCACGTTCGCATGGCTGGGCTAGGCTAGGTCGCTCGCTTGTCAACGGAAGCCGCCCATGCTCGACGCCACCCTCTACCAGACGATGTTCGCGCGCTCGCCGCTCGGCGCGCTCGTGCTGTCGCCGAGCGCCGATCCGCTGATCCTGGACGTGAACGAGGCCTTCCTGCGCGAGGTCGGCCATACCCGCGAGCAATTGGTCGAACAATCCCTGTTCAGTGCCTTCCCGGCTGCGCCCGAAGATGCGGACGATCCCCACAGCAACGGCGCGCTGGCGCTGCGCAGCAGCCTGGCGCAAGTAATCGCCAGCGGCGAGCCGCAATCGCTGACCACCCAGCGCTACCCGGTCCGCAGTATCCGGCCCGATGGCAGTGTCGTCTTCGTGGAACGCTTCTGGAGCGTGACGAACACGCCGATCTTCGCTGCCGACGGCAAGCTGCTGTGCATCCACCACGCCAGCATCGAGGTTACCGGGCGCAAGCGCACCGAGGAAGCCTTGTTGCTGAGCCGGCGCGAGGCGGTCGCGGCCGCGCGCCAGGCCGAGACCGGGCGCGCGCGGCTGGGGGCGGTGCTGCAGGCGGCGCCGGTCGGCATCGTGCTGGCCGATGCCCACGGCAAAGTGCTCGATGCGAACACCGCCCACGACGCGCTCTGGGGCCGCCACTGCAGCGCCGGCGACGCGCCGCTCGACTTCAGCGAATGGCGCGGCTGGTGGGCCGACGGCTCGGCGCGCCATGGCCAGGCGCTGGCCGCCGGCGAATGGCCGCTGGCGGCGGCTCTGCGCGGCGAACCCAGCGCCCATCACCTGATCGAGATCGAAACCTTCGACCCCGCCCGCTCGCGGCGCGTGGTGGTGTGCTCGGCCGCACCTGTGCTGGGGCCGGACGGCCGGGTCGACGCCGCCGTCGTGGTCTTGCTGGACATGACCGAGCGCCTGCGCGCCGAGAGCGCGCTGCGCGACGCCGACCGCCGCAAGGACGAATTCCTGGCCATGCTGGCGCACGAACTGCGCAATCCGCTGGCGCCGATCATGGCGGCGGCCGAGCTGCTGGTGCAGGGCCCCGCCGCGCCGGCGGTCGTCAAGCAGGCCAGCGGTGTCATCGGGCGCCAGGCGCGCCACCTGGCCGGCCTGGTCGACGACCTGCTCGACGTGTCGCGCGTCGCGCGCGGCCTGGCCGTGATCGACAAGTCGCCGCTCGAACTCGGCGCCGTGATCGCCGAAGCGGTGGAGCAGGTGCAGCCGCTACTCGCCTCGCGCGGCCACCAGCTCGAGCTGGCGCTGCAGGCGCCGCCGCTGGCCGTCTGCGGCGACGCCAAGCGCCTGGTGCAGGTGGTGGCCAACCTGCTCAACAATGCCGCCAAGTACACGCCGCCGGGCGGACGGATCCGGCTGGCGGCCACGGCCGGCGCGGGCCAGGCGCGGCTGGTGGTCAGCGACAACGGCATCGGCATGAGCCGCGAGCTGATCGGCCGTGCCTTCGAGCTGTTTGCCCAGGCCGAGCGCAACGCCGACCGCGCCCAGGGCGGCCTGGGCATCGGCCTGGCCGTGGTGCGCCGCCTGGTCGAGCTGCATGGCGGCGAGATCGGCGTGCGCAGCGCCGGCCCGGGCCAGGGCAGCACGTTTACCGTGACCCTGCCGCTGGCGCCGGCCCCAGGCGCCGTCGCATCGGCGCCTGGGGCCGGCGCTTCGCAACAAGCGCTGAGCGTGCTGGTGGTCGACGACAATGCCGACGCCGCCCAGATGCTGGCCATCATGGTCCAGCACTTTGGTCACACGGTGCAGGTGGCGCATGCCGCCGAGCAAGCCCTGGCGGCGCCGGCGGCCGACGTCTACCTGCTCGACCTCGGCCGGCCCGGCATCGACGGCTACGCGCTGGCGCGGCGCCTGCGCGCCAGCCCCGCCGGCGCCGGCGCCGTGCTGGTCGCCATCAGCGGCCATGGCGGGGAAGAGGCCAGGGGCAAGGTGAGCGCGGCCGGTTTCGACTACCAGTTCGTGAAGCCGGTCAAGGGCGGCGATTTGCGCCTGTTGCTGCGCGACGTGGCCCGTTCGCGCGGGCGCGGCGTGCAGGAAAGGCGGGTCGGCGGCGTGGCGCGGCAGGGGTACATGGAGCGCTAATCGGCTTGTTCAGGAGAAAAATATTGCTGAAAGGGCGACAGTCCTGGCCGACAGCGCTATGGGACCAGTCCTACCGGCCGACGGCCGTTACGCCCTGCCGTCGCGTCCGGCGGGTGTCTACCATGGTCTTGTCTCAGCCGATTTCGGGCTGGTTTCACCCCAACAAGGAGGGCAGCATGGCAACGAATAACCAGGGCGGCAACAACGCAAACCAGGGTAACAATCAGGCTAACAACGCTAGCAACAAACAGGGCAGCAACTCGGGCAGCAACGCGGGCAGCAACTCGGGCAGCAAGCAGGCGGGCAATACCAGCAACCGCGGTTTCGCCTCGATGGATCCGCAGCGCCAGCGCGAGATTGCCAGCGAAGGCGGGCGCGCCGCGCATGCCTCGGGCAACGCGCATGAATTCACGTCGGAAGAGGCGCGCCGCGCCGGCTCGATGAGCCACAAGAACGATGGCAACAAGCAGCGCGGGGGGAGTGGTAGCCAGCAAAGCGGGCGCGACCAGGGCAGCAACCAGGGCAAGGGCGTGCAGGGTGGAACGCCGGAACAGCACGCCGCAGCCGGCGCGCAAAGCCACAAGAACGACCGCTAGATAGCGTAGGCGTGGGTCTACCTGGCGTAGGGTGGACGGCTGTGCCGTCACGCGTTCATCCTGCGCGGCCCGGCCCCCCCCCTAGCTATTCATGCGTTGTTTAAACGCGTGGACGGGGGACCCGTCCACCCTACGCCTGGACCCAGCCGGACAGCCTCTAGGCTGCCAGCAAGGCAAGCAAACGCGGCAGCTCCACGGGCTTGACCAGGTGGGCGTCGAAGCCGGCGTCCAGCGAGGCGGCGATGTCCTGGGCCTGGCCATAGCCGCTGAGCGCGATCATTTGCGCGCCGGCGGCGTTCGGCATGGCGCGCAGGTGGCCGACCAGGCGATGCCCGTCCATGCCCGGCAAGCCGATGTCGAGCAAGTAGACGTCGATCGCTTCCTGCCCGGCGCGCTGCAGGGCCGCCGCCGGCGTTTCCTCCACCGCCACGCGGTGTCCGGCCGCGCCCAGCACCACGCTCAGCGATTCGGCGGCGTCGCGGTTGTCGTCGACGATCAGCACGCGCCGCGGACGAAGCGCCGGCGCGGGCGCCTCCTGCGCCATGGCCGTCACCGCGTCCCCGCCGTCCGCCGTGTCGCCCGGCGCGGCAGCGACATGGCGCGGCAGGATCACCGTGAAGCGGCTGCCCTGGCCCAGGCCGGCGCTGTCGGCTTCCACCCGGCCGCCGTGCAGCACGATCATGCTGCGCACCAGCGCCAGGCCCAGCCCCAGCCCGCCGTGCGAACGGTCCGGCGTGCGCTTGGCCTGGGTGAACAAATCAAACACATGGGGCAGCAGCGACGCCTCGATGCCGATGCCGTTATCACGTACCGACAAGCGCACCTCATCAAGCGTGGTGGACAGCGCCACCTCGATGCGTCCGCCTTCCGGCGTGTACTTGGCGGCATTCGTCAGCAGGTTCGCCAGCACCTGCACCAGGCGCTTGCTGTCGCCGACCACGATGGCGCGGCCCGGTCCTACTTCCTCGACCAGGGTATGGCGCTGGCGCTCGATCAGCGGGCGCGCCTGTTCCAGCGCGCCGTGCAGCACCGTGCGCATGTCGACCTCGACCCGCTCCAGCTCGGCCAGGCCGCGGTTCACGCGCGACACGTCGAGCAAATCGTCGACCAGCTCGACCATGTGGCGCACCTGGCGTTCGATCACGTCGCTCGCATGCGCCAGGCGCTTCGGATCGTTGCCGGACAATTTCAGGATCTGCGCCGCGGTGCTGATCGGCGCCAGCGGATTGCGCAGCTCATGCGCCAGCATCGCCAGGAACTCGTCCTTGCGGCTGTTGGCCAGGCGCAGCTCTTCGGAGATCGTCTTCTGGTCGTGGATATCGGTCATGGTGCCCATCCAGCGCAGGATGCGGCCGTCCTCGTCGCGCACCGGCAGCGCGCGCGTCAGCACCCAGCGCCAGGCGCCGCTGCGGTGGCGCGCACGGTGCTCGATCTCGAAGGGCGCGCCGCCCTCCTGCGAGGCGAACCAGGCCTGGTGCAGGGCCGGCAGCTCGTCGGGCTGGGCCAGCGCCTTCCAGCCGACCCCGTGCAGCGACTCCGGCGCCACGCCGGCGAAATCGCGCCAGCCCGCGTTGGCATAGTCGAACTGGCCATCCGGCGTGGCCGACCAGATCATCTGCGGCATGGCGTCGGCGATGGTGCGGAACTTCGCTTCGCTCTCGCGCAGCGCCTCCTCGGTCAGCTTGCGTTCGGTGATGTCGGTGAACAGCAGGGCCACGCGGCGCCCGTTCGGATGGGCGATGCGGCGCGCGTAGACGCTGAACCAGCGTCCCATCGCCGCCGAGCCCTCGACGAAGCGGCGCGCCTCGCCGGTGACCGCGATCTCGTCGTAGATGTCGACCCAGCGCTGCTCGAGCTGGGGCACCAGCTCACGTGCACGCCGCCCGACGCAGTCGCGCAGGCCGGTCTGGTGCGAGAAGGCCCGGTTCACCTCGACGAATGCGTAGTCGACGGCGCGCCCGTCCGCGTCGCGGATCATGTCGATCAGGCAGAAGCCCTCGTCCATGGTCTCGATCAGGGCGTGGTTGGTCTGCTCCAGGCGCTCGCGCAGCAGGTGTTCCTCGGTGACTTCCTTGCAGGTGACGAGCACGCCGCGGATGCCGGCTTCGTCCTCGATCGGGCTGTAGCCATAGGTCCACCAGATATTGTCGCGCACGCCGTTGCGGGTGAGGGGCACCAGGCGGTCTTCGTGCCAGGTCGAGCCGCCGGCCATGACGTGCGCGATGTCCGGGCCGATCAGGTCCCAGGCCTCGGCCCAGCATTGCCTGCCGGGTTGGCCGAGCGCCTGCGGATGGCGTTCCGGCCCCAGGGTCTGGCGATAGGCGTCGTTGTAGAACTGGATCAGGTCCTCGCCCCACCAGATGAACATCGGGTGGTTGCTCGACAACAGCAGGCGCACCAGGGTCTTCAGCGTCGATGGCCAGGTCTCCGGAGAACCGAGCGGGTTGCTGCGCCAGTCGTGGGCGCGCATGAGGGCGCCCATTTCGCCGCCGCCGGCAAGAAAGCTGAATCTGGAATTCAATGATGTCCGATCTGAGGAAAGTCGTGGAATGCTGCGTCTGCACCGCGTGCAGCGGGCCGATATATATTGGCTAGCCGAAATTTATCATATTTGAGTCAAGCCTTGCGCCAGCCGGCGGGGCCTGGCCCGTCCGCATGGACGATCGGGCCGGGCGGCGCCGCGCCGCTTCCCGTCACCTGTTGTATTTAAGTCTCCCGGCAAGCACTGGCGACGGTTCCGAGTAGAATCGATAGTTTCATCAAAGCAATTGGTGCGCCATGGACCGACTTCCTTTCGCAGCCCTCGCCACCCCGGCGACCCTGAAGCTGTCCGAACTCATCGGCGCGCTCAGCTATGCGCTCGACATCACCGAAGGCCAGCCAGCCGGGCATTGCGTACGGGTTTGCTGGATCGGCATGCACATCGGGCGCGCGGCCGGCATGGACGACGCCGCGCTGTGGGAGCTGTATTACACGCTGCTGCTGAAGGACCTGGGCTGCAGCAGCAATGCCGCGCGCATCTGCGAGCTGTATCTTACCGACGACCTGGATTTCAAGCGCGACTTCAAGACGGTGGGCGACAGCCTGCCGCAGGTGCTGGCCTTCGTGCTGAAGCACACCGGCCTGAAGGCCGGCCTGGCCGAGCGCTTCCGCAGCGTGCTGACCATCCTGCGCAACGGCCGCGAGCTGTCGCGCGAGCTGGTCGCCACCCGCTGCCAGCGCGGCGCCGAGATCGCGCGCCTGCTGCGCTTCCCGGAACCGGTGGCGGCCGGCATCTACAGCCTGGACGAGCAGTTCAACGGCAACGGCAAGCCGGCCAGACTGGCAGGCGAGGCGATCCCCCTGTATTCGCGCATCGCCTTGCTGGCCCAGGTGATCGACGTCTTCCACACGGCGGGCGGGCAGGCCGCGGCCCTGGCCGAAGTGCGGGCACGCAGCGGCAGCTGGTTCGATCCGGCGCTGGTGGCCGCCTTCGAGCGCATCGCGGCCGACGAGGCCTTCTGGCCGATGCTGGCCTCGCCGGCCATCGACGCCGCCGTGTTCGCGATGGAGCCGGCCGGCCATGCGGTGGCCCTCGACGACGACTACCTCGACGACATCGCCGCCGCCTTTGGCCAGGTGGTCGATTCGAAGAGCCCCTACACGAGCGGCCACAGCACCCGGGTGGCGCTGTACACCGACATGATCGCCGAGGCCCTGGGCATGGCGCCCGAGCGGCGCCGCTGGCTGAAGCGCGGCGCGCTGCTGCACGACGTCGGCAAGCTGGGCGTCAGCAACAGCGTATTGGACAAGGCCGGCGCACTCGACCGCGACGAATGGGCGGCGGTGCGCCAGCATGCCGAATTCACGGAAACCATCCTGTCGCGCATCGCCGCCTTCGCCGAGCTGGGGCGCATCGCCGGCGCCCACCACGAGCGCCTGGACGGGGGCGGCTACCCGCGCGGCTTGAGCGGCGAACAGATCGACCTCGAGACCCGCATCATCACCACCGCCGACATCTTCGACGCCATCACCGCCGAGCGCCCCTACCGCGGCGCGATCCCGGTGCCGCAGGCGCTGGAGATGATGGAAAAGACCGTCGGCAGCGCGCTCGATGCGCGTTGCTTCGCGGCGTTGAAGGAAGCGGTTTCCCGCGCGGAGCTGTGAGACTGCGGCTGTAAGCGCGGCCTGCGGCTGCGACCGGTTTGCTCGGCCTGCGGCCTTGACCGGTTTGCTCGGCCTGCGGCCGCGATATGAGCGGCCTGCGGCAGTAACCGTACGGTGGGCACCCCGTGCCCACGCGGTTGCGTGCGCATCCTTCTTGCGTTGGCTGCGCATTGTCGCTCGCGAAGTATGAGATGGACGAAAGGCCAGGCATGGCGTTCGGCCAAGCGCCACGTTAGCGGGCGAAAGGTCGCCGCACGTGGTGCAAGGGCGCGCCCGTAACCGCGTGGGCACGGGGTGCCCACCGTACGATCATCGCCGCATGCCGATACAAGCCGACCGGCACGCGGCGGGTGTTTGCCTAGCTCGCCTTGAACACCAGCTGCGCCACGCGCCGCAGCTTCGGGTACACCACCGGCACCGTCAGCATGGTGCTGGCGATCGCCATCAAGAGCAGGGCGGTGAAGGTCTCGCTGGTGATGATGCCCTTGTCGAGCAGGATGTTGGCGAAGATGATCATGATCAGCGCCTTGGTCTGCAGCAGCCAGCCGATGATCGAGGACTCGCTGCGGCTCCAGCCCAAAATGCGCCCGGCGAGGTGGGTGCCGGCCAGCTTGCCGGCCACCGACGCCACCAGCAGCACCGCCGCCGCCACGAACACCGCCGAGCCGCCCAGCGCCCAGTTCGTCTTCAGGCCCGTGCTGAGGAAGTAGACGGGCATCAGCACCAGCAGCAAGTGCTGGCGCAGGGTATCCAGGCGCGCCTGGTCGAACCACGCCGCTTCGGTCACGGCGCCGGCCAGGAAGGCCCCGACCATGAAGTGCAGGCCGGCCCAGTCCGCGGCCAGCGCGCAGGCGGCCAGCCAGATTGGCATCACGTACCAGCGGTCGCGTTCCTGCAGCCAGGCCATCAGGCGGCGGAAGGCGAAGGTCGCCACGCCGAACACCACGAAGAAACCGAGCTGGCGCCCGACGCGGTCCCAGTCCAGCAGGATCAGGGCCAGCACGCCCCAGATCGCGATGTCGTCCAGGCTGGCGTAGCGCAGGATGCGCTGGCCGATCGGCTCGCGCAGGATCTCCAGCTTCTCCATCAGCAAAATCAGGATCGGCAGCGCCGTCACCGCGCAGGCCATGCCCACGCCCAGCACGAACTGCCAGTCATGCGCAGCGGCGCCTTTCCAGCCGGCGTAGCCGAGCATGCCCAGCGCGGCCACGCAGCCGAAGACCAGCGGCGTGCCCAGGGCCAGCGAGGCCGTGATCACGCTCTCGCGCCGGTGTTCCCAGGCCTTTTTCAAATCGAGTTCGATCCCGGCGATCATCACGAACAGCATCACGGCCCACCAGGCGATGCCGTTCATGGCGCCCATCACCTGCGGGTTGAAGACGAAGCTGTAGTACTCGGGATAGGCGCGGCCCAGGATGCCGGGGCCGAGCAGCACGCCGGTGATGATCTGCACCACCACCAGGGGCGCCCAATAGTCGGTATTCCCCAAGCGCCAGATCAGGTAGGGAAGCGTGAAAATGACGAGCATCGCGATCAAAAAGATCTCGGTCGTCCCCATGGCTGTGTGCATAATGTCTCCCAGTTATTTTTTTATGGTAAGCCGTGGGCTGTCATGACAGCAAGCGGCAAACTGGTTGGAAACGATACCACAACGTTTTTCGATAGGCAGCAAAAGACTGTCAGGATACAAAAAAGTTATTAATTGACACAAAATTTCGCGTGATGCTATAGTCGGTCAAAGCCGCTGGTAACGTTTCCAAAAGCGTACCGACAAGGACAGGCGAAGATTGGAGACACGATGTACACAGCACCGAAGTTCAAGGCCTTCGCGCTGGCCTGCGCCTGCGCCGCCTTCAGCCCCAGCGCGTTCGCCGCCGGCGCCGGCGCGGCAGCCGCCACCGGCCCCCGCGCCGAAGTCATCCACTGGTGGACCTCGGGCGGCGAATCGGCCGCCGTCAAGCAGGTGGCGCAAGCCTACCGCGCCGCTGGCGGCGTCTGGGTCGATACGGCCATCGCCGGCGGCGACCAGTCGCGGGCCGTCACCGTGAATCGCATCGTCGGCGGCAACCCGCCCACCGCCGCCCAGTTCAACACCTCCAAGCAGTTCTTCGACATCATCGAGCAGGGCATGCTGAACAACGTCGACGACGTGGCGCGCGCCCAGAACTGGGACAAGCTGCTGCCCGAACCCATCGTCAGCGTGATCAAGGTCGACGGCCACTACTACGCCGTGCCGCTGAACATCCACATGCAAACCTGGATCTGGTACTCGAAGGCCGCCTTCCAGAAGGCCGGCATCGCGAAAGAGCCGGCCAGCGTCCCCGAATTCTTCGCCGCCCTCGATAAACTCAAGGCGGCCGGCCTCGTGCCCCTGGCCCACGGCGGCCAGGCCTGGCAAGAGACCATCCTGTTCTCCGCCATGCTCGCCAACCTGGGCGGCAAGGACTTGTACCTGAAAGTGCTGCGCGACCGCGACCCGAAAGCCATCGCCTCGCCGGCCTTGCGCAACGTACTGCTCGCGTATAAACGCCTGCAAAGCTATGTCGACCCGCGCTCGCCGGGCCGCAACTGGAACGACGCCACCGCCATGCTGATCAGCGGGAAAGCCGGCATGCAGATCATGGGCGACTGGGCCAAGGGCGAGTTCACCGCAGCGAAGCAGGTGCCGGAGCAGCAGTTCGGCTGCATCGCCGGCCTGGCGCCGAACGCGCCGTATTTGATGCAGGGCGATGTGTTCGTGTTCCCGAAAACCCGCAACGCCCAGGCCGTGCAGGCGCAGAAGCTGCTCGCCAGCGTGGTGGTGGCGCCGAATACCCAGCTCGCCTTCAGCAAACTGAAAGGCTCGGTACCGGTGCGCACCGACGTCGACGCGAGCCAGGCCGACGCCTGCGCCCAGAAGGGCATCGCCATCATGAAGGACCGCTCGCGCCACCTGGGCGTGTCCGAGGTCTACCTGACCCCGGACCAGAACGGCGCCATGCAGGACGTGCTCACCGCCTACTGGAACACCAATATGACGGTCGACAAGGCGCAGAAGAACCTCGCCGCGGCGCTGCAGGAATAAGCGATGCTCGCCCGTCCGATCCGCGCAGCGACGCCCGCAGTGATGCCCTACGCGGCACTGCTGCCGATGGCGCTCACCGTCATCGTCGCCTACCTCGGCACGATGCTGTGGACCCTGCGCACCTCGTTCACGGCCTCGCGCACCTTCCCGTCCGATAAATTCATCGGCATCACCCAGTACACGCGCCTGTTCGACAACGAGCGCTGGATGCTGTCGCTGCACAACCTGGCGGTCTACGGCCTGCTGTTCATCCTGGCTTGCCTGGTGATCGGCTTCCTGCTGGCCGTGTTCATCGACCAGAACGTCAGCGGCGAGGGCGTGCTGCGCACCGTCTTCCTGTATCCGTACGCGATGTCCTTCGTTGCCACCGGCCTGGTCTGGCAATGGCTGCTCACGCCGGGCACCGGCATCGACGGCAGCATCGCGGCGCTCGGCTTTCCTGATTTTGTCTTCGACTGGATCGTCGACCAGGACCTGGCGATCTACACGGTCGTCATCGCCACCGTCTGGCAATCGGCGGGCCTGGTGATGGCGCTGATGCTGGCCGGCCTGCGCGGCATCGATGCCGACATCTGGAAGGCGGCGCGCCTGGATGGCATCCCGGCCTGGCGCGTGTATGTCTCGATCATTTTGCCGATGCTGTGGCCGACGGTGGCGACCGTGTTCCTGCTGCTGGCCACCAGCGTCGTCAAGCTCTACGACGCCGTGGTCGCCATGACCCAGGGCGGCCCCGGCACGGCCAGCGAAGTGCCGGCCAAGTTCATCATGGACCACCTGTTCCTGCGCTCGAACATCGGCCTGGCCTCGGCCGGCGCGATCATGCTGCTGGTGCCGGTGGTGGCGCTGCTGGCGCCCTATGCTTACGCACGCAGCCGCCGTGCCAGGAGTGGCGCATGATGGCGCAGGCCTTGCGTACCCCGGCCGTGCAGGCGCCTGTCGCCGCAGGCGCGCGCCGCCGCCACTTCACGCCGGCGCGCATCGGCATCTACGTCTTCCTGCTCGGCGCGGCCCTGTTCTTCCTGCTGCCGCTGTACGTGATGATCGTGACCTCGCTGAAGGGCATGGACGAGATCCGCGCCGGCGCCATCCTGGCCCTGCCCGTGGACTGGACGCTCGAACCCTGGCGCCAGGCCTGGAGCACGGTCTGCACCGGGGCCTCCTGCGAAGGCATCCGCGGCGGCTTCTGGAATTCGGTGAAGATCACGCTGCCCAGCACCATCCTGCCGATATTGATTGGCGCCATCAACGGCTATGCGCTGAGTTTCTGGCGCCCGCGCGGCGCCAACCTGCTGTTCGGCGTGCTGCTGGCCGGCGCCTTCATCCCGGTGCAGGTGATGATCTATCCGCTGGTGCGCCTGCTGGCCGGCGCCGGCATCTTCGGTTCCTTGCCCGCCATCGTGCTGGTGCACCTGGTGTTCGGTATGCCGGTCATGACCCTGCTGTTCCGGAACTACTACGCCAGCCTGCCGCAAGAGCTGTTCCACGCGGCGCGCATCGACGGCGGCGGCTTCTGGCGCATCTTCCTGCACGTGGTGCTGCCGCTGTCCACGCCCATCGTCATCGTGGCCGCCATCATGCAGGTGACGGGTGTGTGGAACGACTACATCCTGGGCCTGGTGTTTGCGGGGCGCGACAATTTGCCGATGACGGTCCAGTTGAACAACGTGATCAACACCACCACCGGCACCCGTCTCTACAACGTGAACATGGCCGCGACCATCCTCACGGCCCTGGTGCCGCTGGCGCTTTACTTCTTCTCCGGACGCTGGTTCGTGCGCGGCATCGCCGCCGGCGCCGTGAAAGGCTAATCCATGGCAAACGTCCATCTACGCAAACTCTCCATCACGCTTGGCGGCAAGCCCATCATCCGCGAGCTCGATCTGCAGGTCGAGCCGGGCGAATTCCTGGTGCTGCTCGGGCCTTCGGGCTGCGGCAAGTCCACGCTCCTGCACAGCATCGCCGGCCTGATCGACGCAACGGCCGGCAGCATCGAGATCGGCGGCCAGGACATGACCCTGGCCGACCCCAGCGAGCGCGGCATCGGCATGGTGTTCCAGTCGTATGCGCTGTACCCGACCATGACGGTGAAGGACAACATGTCCTTCGGCCTCAAGATGGCCGGCACGCCGAAGGCCGAGATCGCGCGCCGCGTTGGCCGCGCCGCCGAAATGCTGCAGCTCGACGCACTCTTGTCGCGCAAGCCCGCCCAACTGTCGGGCGGCCAGCGCCAGCGCGTGGCGATCGGACGCGCCCTGGTGCGCGAGGCCGGCGTCTTCCTGTTCGACGAGCCCTTGTCGAACCTGGACGCCAAGCTGCGCGCCGAACTGCGCCGTGAACTGAAACTCCTGCACGCTCGCCTCGGCTCGACCATGATCTACGTGACCCACGACCAGGTGGAAGCGATGACCTTGGCTTCGCGCATCGTCGTCATGCAAGGCGGTGAGGTCCAGCAGATCGGCACCCCGGCCGAGGTCTATGAGCGTCCGGCGAACCGCTTCGTGGCGGGCTTCCTGGGCGCGCCGGCGATGAACTTCATCGACGGCGAGGTCGACCTGCACAACCGCTTCGGCGCCGGCAGCCTGGCGCTGGCCTTGCAGGAAGCGATGCCCACGGGCGCGGCAACCCTGGGCGTGCGGCCCGAGCACGTGCACATCGACGCGCACGGTCCGCTGCACGGCAGCGTGACCCTGGTCGAACCGATGGGTAACCACCAGGTCCTGTGGCTCGATTGCGGCGGGCACCTGCTGTCGGCCATCGTGCACGGGCCGGCGCAGTACCGGGCAGGGCAGGCGTTGCGCTTCGGGATCGATGCCGCGCGCGTGTCGCTGTTCGACCCCGTGGGCGGCGGGCGGCTGTAAAGAAGAGCGGGCATGGAGTATGCTTGCGACCATAGTGAATTCATGATCGACTGAGGACTGTTTGTGGCAACCATCAAAGACGTAGCGCGCCTGGCGGGCGTGGGCTTGGGAACCGCGTCGCGCGTGGTCAGCGGCAAGGGCTCGGTCTCGCCGGCGACGCTCGAGCGCGTGAAGAAGGCGATCGACGAGCTGGGCTTCCGGCCCTCGCACGCCGCGCGCGCGCTGCTGTCCGGTTCCAGCCGCATGATCGGCGTCTACATTCCCGTCCTCTCCGGCACCTTCTATACGCCGATCCTGCAGATCATCGACACCGAGCTGCGCGCCGCCGGCCTGCACATGGTGGTCGCCTTCGGCGTCGGCCTCGGCGACGCGCGCCGGCAAGCGGTCGAGGGCATCGACTTCCTGCTCGAGCGCGGCTGCGACGGCCTGATCGTGATGAGCGGCGCGCTGCTCGAGGAAGACATCGCCGCGCTCGGCGCCAAGAGCCGCCAGCTGGTGGCGCTGAACCACAGCTTCGCCGGCATCCCCGACCAATGCTTCATGGTCGACCACGGCCTGGGCGGGCGCCTGGCCGCGCGCGAGCTGGTCGAGCACGGGCACCGCGACATCGCCATCGTCGCCGGCCCGGCCAGTTTGTTCGACAACGTCGAGCGTGTCGAAGGCTTCAAGGCCGAGCTGGAAGCGGCGGGCATCGACACGCGTACCCTGTGGGTGGCCGAGAGCGATTTTTCGCCGGCCGGCGGCTGGGCCGCAGCCAAGGCCTTGACCGAGTCGGGCAATCCGTGCAGCGCGCTGTTCTGCGCCAACGACGAGATGGCCGTCGGCGCGCTGTCGTATTTCCAGGAGGCGGGCATCCGCGTGCCGCACGATTTATCCGTGATCGGCTACGACGACACCCCGAGCGCCGAGTTTTCCGCACCGCGCCTGACCTCGGTGCGCATGCCCTGGCGCGAGATGACGCTGAGCGGCCTGAACGCCTTGCTGAACCGCTGCTACGACCTGCAGCGTCCGGTCGAGCGCAGCTTCCCGGTGTCGGTCACGCTGCGCGCCTCGCTGGCCAAGGCCGGCGAGAGCCGCAGTGTGAGCGACAAGCGCGCACGCCGCCCGAAGGCCGCATGAATAGGAACGAAGCAAAAAGGCGCCGGCCTGGCGCTTTTTTTTGAAGCGAATATGGAAAGCTTTCCAAACAATCCGATCACACATTCGAACAACGTCCACCGAACCGAGACCATGACGACAACGAACAGCACAGACCAGCAGCCGCCAGCGCGCAGCGAATTCGCTTCCGACTTCCTGTGGGGCTGCGCCACCTCGTCCTACCAGATCGAAGGCGCCGGCTTCGAAGACGGCCGCGTCGAGTCGATCTGGGACCGCTTTGCCGCCACTCCCGGCAAGGTGAAGGGCGGCGCCAGCGGCGCGGTCGCCTGCGACCACTACCACCGCTGGCCCGAGGACTTCGACATCGGCCGCGACCTGGGCCTGAACGCCTACCGCTTCTCGATCGCCTGGCCGCGCATCTTTTCCGAAGTGGGCGGCAAGCCGAACCAGAAGGGCCTGGACTTTTATTCGCGCCTGGTCGACGGCATGCTGGAACGCGGCCTGCAACCCTGGGCCACGCTGTACCACTGGGACTTGCCGCAGTTCCTGCAAGACCGCGGCGGCTGGGCCGAGCGCGGCACGGTCGACGCCTTCCTCGAATTCACCGACGCGATGACGCGCCGCCTGGGCGACCGCGTGCAGCATTGGATCACCCACAACGAACCCTGGTGCACCTCGATGATCGGCAACTGGGAAGGCCTGCACGCGCCTGGCTTCACCGACTTCGCCACCGCGCTGCAGGTTTGCCACCACGTGCTGCTTTCGCACGGCAAGGCAGTGCCGCTGATCCGCGCCAACGTACCCGATGCCAAGGTTGGCCTGTCGCTGTCGCTGCATCCGCTGCGCGCGGCCAGCAGCAGCCCTGAAGACGAAGCGGCCAGGCTGCGCCACGACGGCCTGCGCTACCGCTGGTTCCTCGATCCGCTGTACGGGCGCGGTTACCCGCAGGCCACGCTCGACCTGGTGAAGGATGCGGCACCGGCCATCCACCCGGGCGACCTGGAAGCCATCGCCGTAAAGACCGACTTCCTGGGCGTGAACTACTACTTCCCCGAGACCATCCAGGATGCGCCGGGCGAGGGGCCGCTGTCGGTGCGCGTGCTGCCGCCGCAGGACGTCGAGACCACGGCCCTGGGCTGGGAAGTCGCGCCCGAAGGCCTGGCCGAGCTGCTGGCCTGTATCGAAAACGACTATCATCCGGGGCCGATGTACATCACCGAGAACGGCTCCTGCTACGACGACGTGGTGAATGCCGACGGCGAGGTCTGCGACGTCGAACGGCGGCGCTACCTGCAGCGCCACCTGGCGGCGCTGCGCGACGTCATTGACGGCGGCGTGCCGGTGAAGGGCTACTTCGCCTGGAGCCTGGTCGACAACTTCGAGTGGGCCGAGGGTTACGGACGCCGCTTCGGCCTGGTGCACATCGACTACGACACCCAGCAACGAACGCTGAAGGAGAGCGGCAAGTGGTACCGCGGCTTCCTGCGCCAGGAATAACGTATTCAAGAAACGGAGACGAGATGAACAAGAAGCTGCAGCTGTCCGCGCTGGCCCTGGCCGTCGCCTTTGCTTTCCCCGCCCTGGCCGCACCGGCCACGCCGCTCACCGACTGGCCGGCGCCGAAAAGCGCCATCGCGAAAGACGCCAGGCTCGAAGCGCGCGTCGCCGCCATCGTGGGCAAGATGACGCTGGCCCAGAAGATCGGCCAGATCACCCAGGCCGAGATCAAGACCGCCTCGCCCGAGGACGTGAAGCGCTACTACCTCGGCTCGGTGCTGAACGGCGGCGGCAGCTGGCCGAACAACAACAAGCACGCCACTGCCGCCGACTGGCTGGTGCTGGCCAACGCCTATTACGACGCCTCGATGTCCACCGACATGGCGACCAAGGTCCCGGTGATCTGGGGCATCGACGCCGTCCACGGCAACAACAACGTGGTCGGCGCCACCATCTACCCGCACAACATCGGCCTGGGCGCGGCCCACGATCCGCAGCTGGCCGGCGAGATCGCTGCCGCCACCGCACGCGCCGTGCGCGCCACCGGCCTGGCCTGGGTCTTCGGCCCGACGGTGGCCGTGGTGCGCGACGACCGCTGGGGCCGCACCTACGAAAGCTTTTCCGAAGACCCGGCGCTGGTGGCGCGCTATGCCGGCCCCTATGTAAAAGGCTTGCAGGGCCGCTTCGACAAGAGCGCGAACGTGGTCGCCTCGATCAAGCACTTCATGGGCGACGGCGGCACCGACCAGGGCAAGGACCGCGGCGTGACCAAGGCGACGGCGCAGGAGATGATGAACATCCACGGCCAGGGTTACTACCCGGGCCTGGAAGCCGGCGCACAGACGGTCATGATCTCGTTTAATAGCTGGACCGACACGACGACCGGCGTCGAACACGGCAAGCTGCACGGCAGCCGCGTCGCGATCACCGACATCCTGAAGAACAAGATGGGCTTCGACGGCTTCGTCGTCAGCGACTGGAACGGCATCGCCGAGGTGCCGGGCTGCCGCAACGACAGCTGCGCCCAGGCCGTGAACGCCGGCATGGACATGTTCATGGTGCCGGACGACTGGAAGGCCTTCATCGCCAACACCACCAAACAAGTGGAAAGCGGCGAGATCCCGATGGCGCGCATCGACGACGCCGTGACCCGCATCCTGCGCGTCAAGCTGCGCGCCGGCCTGTTCGGCAAGCGGCCCTCGACCAATGCCTATGCCGGCAAGGCCGCGGCGCTGCAAGACCGCGAGCTGGCGCGGCGCGCCGTGCGCCAGTCGCTGGTGCTGCTGAAAAACGAGGGCCCGGCGCTGCCGCTGGCAAAAGGTAAAAAGCTCCTGGTGGTCGGCAAAAGCGCCGACAGCATCTCGAACCAGACCGGCGGCTGGTCGCTTACCTGGCAGGGCACGGCCAACACCAACGCCGACTTCCCGAACGCCGACAGCATCCTGGCCGGCATCCGCGCCGCCGCCGGTACAGCCAACGTGGCCTACAGCGTCGACGGGGCAGGGGTGAACCTGGCCGACTACGACGCCGTGATTGCCGTGATCGGCGAAACCCCGTATGCCGAGGGCGACGGCGACATCGGCCCGAACGGCACCCTGCGCCACAGCGGCCGCCATCCGGAAGACCTGGCCGTGCTGCAGGCAGTGTCCGGCAAGGGCAAGCCGGTGGTCACCGTGTTCGTGGCCGGGCGTCCGCTCTGGGTGAACGACCTCATGAACCTGTCGGACACGTTTGTCGCCGCCTGGCTGCCGGGCAGCGAAGGCAAGGGCGTGGCCGATTTGCTGGTCGCCGGCACCAAGCGCCATGACTTCACCGGCACCTTGTCCTTCTCCTGGCCGAAGACGGTGTGCCAGACCGACCTGAACGCCGGCAGCGCCAGCTACGACCCGCTGTTCAAGCTCGGCTACGGCCTGCGCACGGGCACGCGCTCGTCGCTGGGCCAGCTGGACGCGCACTACCCGGCCGGCGGCTGCGGCGTCAGCAACAGCTTCCCGGTGTATGGCCAGGCCGACCGCGCCAGCTTCCCGCTGGCGATCCGCAGCGGCGGCGAATTCAAGCCGCTCGGCGCCGATTTGAACGCCACCTTCACGCTGCCGAATGTCAGCGTGCAGACTTCGCAGATCAACACCCAGCAGGATGCACGCCAGGTCACCTGGACCGGGCCAGCCAGCATCGAGGCGCGCGGCACTAAGGCGATGGTGCTGCCACCAGCCGCGGCCACCGATGGCGCGCTGCGCTTCGACACCATCGTCAGCGCCGCACCGGCCGGCAAGGTGACGATTGCGATGGCCTGCGGTGCCAACGCCCCTTGCGGCACGCCGCTGGACGCCACCGCACTGTTCGCGCGCCTGGCCGGCAAGGGCAAGCAGACCGTCAAGATTCCGCTGGCCTGCTTCACGGCCCGCGGGCTTGAGCTGGCCAAGGTCGAGGCGCCCTTCGTGGTGAGTGCCAACGCCGCCTTCACGGCAGCGTTCACCAACATCGACATCCTGGGCGGCGGCGCCAAGGAGCCCGACGCCGTGCGCTGCGAGGAATTCAAATGAACATGCCCAGCCTGGTCGCCGACATCGGCGGCACGAACGCCCGCTTCGCCCTGCACAGCGAGGGCCGCTTCGACTGCATCGAGGTGCTGTCCTGCGCCGGCCACGATACGCTCGGCGACGCCATGCACAGCTACCTCGGCGCGGCCGGCAAGCGCGGCTTCGCGGTGGACGGCATCCGCCATGCGGCGATTGCGATTGCGAATCCGGTCGAGGAAGACCGGGTCAGCATGACGAACCACCACTGGAGCTTTTCGATTTCAAGCCTGCGCGACGAGCGCGCGCTGTCGACGCTGCTGGTGGTGAACGACTTCGCGGCGCTGGCGATGTCGCTGCCCTATCTGCAGTCTTATCAGCGCGAGCGGGTGGGAGGAGGCCTGGAGCTGAGCGGCCGGCCCATCGGCCTGATCGGTCCCGGCACCGGCCTGGGCGTGTCGGGCGTGATCCCGGCCGGCGGGCAGTGGCTGGCGCTGGCGGGCGAGGGCGGGCATGCCAGCTTCGCGCCCTGCACGCGCGACGAATTTCTCATCCTCGAACGGCTGCAGGAGGAATATGGCCATGTGTCGGCCGAACGCCTGCTGTCAGGGGCTGGCCTGGAAGCGATCCACCGCGTGCTGTCGGGCGATTCGCTGGCTGCGCCGGACATCACGCGCCAGGCGCTCGATGGCAGCTGCGACGCCTGCCTGCGTACAGTCGAGACGTTTTGCGGTATCCTCGGCAGCGTTGCCGGGAATGTTGCCCTGACCTTGGGCGCCACCGGCGGCATGTACATCGGCGGCGGCATCGTGCCGCGCCTGGGATCCTTGTTCGCGCAGTCTTCGTTCCGGCGTCGCTTCGAAGACAAGGGGCGCCTGTCGCCCTATCTCGCGCGCATCCCGACCTGGCTGATTACCGAACCCTATCCGGCGCTGCAAGGCGTGGCGGCGATGCTGTCCGCGCACATCGCCAACCAACAATAAAGAAGCAAGAAGGAGGCAACATGGAACACACCGCAAGCGCTGCCAGGGTGGCAGCGCCAGCCGAAGGCGAGCTCAAATCGAACACCGGCCCATTGGTCATCGTCACCATCCTGTTCTTCATGTGGGGGCTGCTTACCTCGCTGAACGACGTGCTGATCCCGCACCTGAAGTCGATCTACACGCTCACCTATGTGCAGGCGATGCTGGTGCAGTTCTGCTTCTTCGGCGCCTACTTCATCGTCTCGATGCCGGCCGGCGCCCTGATCCGCCGCATCGGCTACCAGCGCGGCGCCGTCACCGGTTTGCTGATCGCGGCCGCCGGCTGCGCGCTGTTCTACCCGGCGGCGCAGAGCGGCTATGCGCTGTTCCTGTTCGCCTTCTTCGTGCTGGCCAGCGGCATTACCATCTTGCAGGTGGCGGCCAATCCCTATGTCACGGTCCTGGGCCCGGCGCGCACCGCCTCGAGCCGCCTGACCCTGACCCAGGCCTTCAATTCGCTCGGCACCACGGTCGGCCCGCTGCTGGGCGGCGTGCTGATCTTGTCGGCGGCGGCGGTCGGCGCCGACCAGCTGGCGGCCATGACGGCGGCCGAGCAGGCGGCCTACAAGGCGCAGGAAGCGGCCACCGTGCAGGGCCCCTACCTGGCGCTGGCGGCGGCGCTGGCGATCCTGGCGGTGCTGTTCGCGCTGGCGCGTCTCCCTAAAATCAACCATGACGAAGGCCCGGCCGCCGCGGCCGTCGCCGGCAAGGATTCGGCCTGGAGCTATCGCCACCTGGTGCTGGGCGCGGTCGCGATCTTCGTCTACGTGGGCGGCGAAGTCAGTATCGGCAGCTTCCTGGTCAACTTCCTGGGCGAGGCCCACATCGCTGGCCTGGACCACGCGGCGGCGGCCAAGTACGTCAGCATGTACTGGGGCGGCGCGCTGGTCGGGCGCTTCATCGGCTTTGCCGTGATGCGCTACGTTAGCCCAGGCAAGACGCTCGCCTTCAACGCCCTCGGCGCGATTGCGCTGGTGCTGCTGGCGACCTTCTCGCAAGGGTCGGTGGCGATGTGGGCGATCGTGGCGGTGGGGCTGTTCAATTCGATCATGTTCCCGACCATCTTCAGCCTGGCGCTGCATGGGCTGGGCCGGCATACGGGCCAGGGCTCGGGCATCTTGTGCATGGCGATTGTCGGCGGCGCCATCGTGCCCTTCATCCAGGGCGGCGTGGCGGACAACATCGGGCTGCAGATTTCCTTCCTGGTGCCGGCGGCGTGCTATTTGTTCATCCTGTTCTTCGGCGTGAAGTATGCGGGCCTGCACCGCGAAGGCACCGACAAATAACAGCGGCCTGCGGCCGTGACCGTACGGTGGGCACGCTGTGCCCACGCGGAACGTCGCGTCATGTTGACGTTTGATCCCGCCGAAAAACAAGCGCCGCGTTACCGCCTCTGAGGCGATAACGCGGCGCTTTCTTTATGCCACGAATCTGCGGTAACACTGTGCCACCTTCCGCGTGGGCACGTGATGAAGGCCCCCAGCCTTCATCACCCCACCGTACGGTCGACGCTAGCGATCTTGCCAACGCTCGCTGAATGCGGGGTTTATTTGGCGACGCCGCAGTACTGGCGCACGTAGGCTTCGTGCGGCGGCAGCTGCGCCACCGTGCGGTTCACCGAGCCGCTGATCCCGTCCAGGAAGGCTTTCAGCTCGGCGTCGCCCATCAGGTCCGCCGTCTGGTGGTGCTGTTCCGGCATGATGCCCTGGCCGAGCATCACCTGGAGCCACGAGTTCTCCGCGAACAGTTCGTTCGGCACCCGGAACACGCGGCCCGTTTCGCGGAACAGATCGATGCGGTGCTGCAGCGAGCTTGGCACCGCCATCTCGGCGCAGGCGCGCCAATAAGGCGTGTCGCGGCGGTTGGTCACCTTGTAGTGCAGCACGATGAAGTCGCGGATGTGCGCGATCTCGTCGGCGGCCTGGCGGTTGTATTCCACCACGTCGGCCTGGCTGATGCCATTCGTCGGGAACATCTGCATCAGGCGCACGATCCCGCGCTGGATCAGGTGGATGCTGGTCGATTCGATCGGTTCCAGGAAGCCGCTGGCCAGGCCGATGGCGATGCAGTTGCCGACCCATACCTGCTTCCTCTGGCCAGGCTGGAAGCGGATCACGCGCGGCTGGGTCAAAGGCTCGCCGGTGATGTGGCGGTTCAAGGTCGCGAGCGCGGCATCGTCGTCGATGAAACGGCTCGAGAACACGTGGCCGTTGCCGACCCGGTGCTGCAGCGGGATGCGCCACTGCCAGCCGGCCTCGCGCGCGATCGAGCGGGTGTAGGGCACGGCCTCGCCGCTGGACGCCGTCTGCACGGCGGCGGCGCTGTCGTTGAACAGCCACGGCGACCAGTCCTCGTATTCCACGCCCAGCGCGCCGCCGATCAGGAGCGCACGGAAGCCCGTGCAGTCGATGAACAAATCGCCTTCCAGCGCGGTGCCCGAGTCCAGCCTGATCGAGTGGATGTGGCCCGACGCGTCGTCCTTTTCTACACCGACGATCTTCGCCTCGATGCGCTGCACGCCGTACTGCTCGGAGAAGCGGCGCAGGAAGCGCGCGTAGGCGCCGGCGTCCAGGTGGTAGGCGTAGTTCATCCCCTGCTTGGGCAGGTGGGCGAAGCGGTTCAGCTGGGCAGCGCGGTGCTCGAGGCAGTAGTCGCCGTAGTCGCCGGCCAGGCCGCGCTCGCGGCCCTTGTGCCAGAAGTGCTGGAAGCCGGCGGTCCAGTGGTCGATGCCGGTATTCCCGAAGGAGTGGATGTAGTCCTGGCCCACGTCGCGCCAGTTCTCGAAGCCGATGCCGAGCTTGAAGGTGGCGTGGGTGGCGGCCATGAATTCCTGCTCGTTGATCTCCAGCAGGTGGTGGAAGTTCTGCAGCGTGGGGATGGTGGCTTCGCCCACGCCCACGGTGCCGATTTCGTCGGACTCGACCAGCTTGATGTCGAGGCGCTTGCCCAGCGATTTGCCGAGGCAGGCGGCCACCATCCAGCCGGCGGTGCCGCCGCCGGCGATCACCACACGGCGAATCGGCTTGTTGTTCATGTGCGTGTCCATGCTTGTCTCCTCAGCGGTTCATCCGCTTTAATAATTGGGCGCGCAGGGCGCGGACGGCGGCATCGTCGAGCGGGTTCAATACGCCACGCGCATGCGCCGGGATGTGGGCCGCGGTCTCCGCGTCGGCCTCGAACACATAGCGGTTGAACAGCGCCTGCCAGGCGCGCCGCTGTTCTGGCGGCAGGTCGCGCACGCTCATCAGCGTGTGCATCAGGGCGTTGATCGGCGTGTCCAGGTAGTCCGGCGACTGGCGCCACCAGTAATTCACCAGCACGTTGAAGCGGTCCAGCGCCTCGATGTGGTGCCACCACATGCTGGGAATGAAGAGGGCGTCGCCCGGCGCCAGCTCGGCCACCTGGGCGTGCCGCATGGCCTCGGCGAATTTCGGGAAACGCGCCAGGTCGGGCCGGTGGAAGTCGACCAGGCTGATGGGCTGGCCGGCCGGCGTCAAATCGAGCGGGCCGATGTACAGGTTGTCCACCTGCGCGGGCGGGAACAGGGTGAAGCGGCGCCGTCCGGCCGCCACGCAGGCGATGTTGTCGGGCAGGTCGTAGTGGGCGGCGATGCGGGTGCGGTTGCCGATCCAGATGCTGGCCAGGGCGTCGCGTTGCCCGAGGTCGATGTCGTTCTCCGCGCGGAAACCCGGCAGGCAGGTATCGATCGTGGTCGAGCCGACGTAGATCGCCGGCGGCTGCTCGTCACGCAGATGGCCGCGCAGTTCGGCCAGCACGGCGTCCAGGCGCGCCCGCACCGGCGCGAAGTTGAAGCCGGTGAAGTCCTGGTTGTAGAAGAAGCGGCCGCCGATGTCGGGCGCGCCGAGCATGGCGGTGACGGTGGCGTCGCGGTAGAAACGGCGCAGGTAGGCGTCGGCGGCGTCGAAGGAGGCGATCGCCGCGCGCACCATGGGCCAGCGTGCCGCCAGGCCGCGCAGCACCAGCGGCTCGGTCGAGGCCAGCAGGGCGTCGGTGAGGACGCCGGGAACACTCGCATCGATCTCGCGGATGGGATCAGCGGCCGGCAGCATCGCGTTTGTTCTTGCGGTCGATCAGGGCGCGGAACTGCGACAGCGAAGCGAGCACCATGTAGATCGCCTGCAAGTGGCCGGCCTGATGCAGGCGTGCGAGCGCGGCGCCGTCGAGGGCCGCCAGGCGCTCCTCGTGGATGGTATGGAAGCCGGCCAGGCGGTTCTGGGAGCCGTCGTCGAGGGTGATGTCGAGGAAGAAGGATTCGAGCAGGTCGTGTTCGAGCAGGGCGCCGGTGAAGCTGCGCGCGCCTTGCAGGCCGAGGTGGACGGCGCGCAGGACCGAGGCCATGTGCTCGGTGTAGTCGCTGTTGCCGCCCTGGGGCAGGAACAGCGGTTCGCCGTGCTCGCGGCTCAGGCGCGGGCTGTCGAGGTCGACGTGGACCATCAGCTCGTCGCCGTCGGTGCCGATCATGAAGGGCTGGCGCTGCACCGATAGCGGGATCTCGGGCGCGTCCCAGGTTTCTCCTTCCAGGAACAGATTCTCGCCCTGCTGGAAGCCGAGCAAGGCCAGCGCGACGTAGCTGCCTGCGCCGTCTTGCTGGAAGACGATCGGGTAGTGCGCCTGCAGGGTGCGGAATTCGTCGGGCCAGGTCAGGGCCGACATCACGTTGTCGCCAAAGGCGGCGCCGCGGGTGGGGATCACGCGCATGGCGGCGTGGTCGATATTGTTCAGCAAGACCGGATTCGGCATGGTTGTCTTTGTCGTTGTGGTTGTTCTAGCTGCGCGGCAGGCCGTGGCTGCGGATGTGGGCCAGCAGGGCGCGGTTGGCGGGCAGGGCGGGCAGCATGCGCCGGGTCAGGTCGGCGGCTTCGCGGAAGTAGCGGTCGGCCAGCGCGCCGTCGCCGCGCGCGGTGGCGCCGGGCTGGTTGCGCCAGCCCATCCCGTACAGCACGTACTGCCAGCTGGCGGTCGGGAAGACTTCCTCGATGCGCGGGAAGTCGCCGCGCATCGGCGCGCGGTAGCGCCACAAGTCCAGCAGTTCCTGCAGGCGCTCCGGGATCGATGCGGGTGCGCGGTTGTCGCACCAGTAGGCGCTGTCCTCGCGCCGGCTCAACACGTAGTGCAGCTTGAGGAAGTCGATGATGCGCTCCCAGCGGTAGCGGAAGGTATCGTTGAAGCGGCGCGCCACGACGTCCATCTGTGCGCGCGTGACCGGCATCTCGTCGCAGATCATCGCCGCCGACAGTTCGACCATGGCCAGGGCCGAGGCTTCCAGCGGTTCGATGAAGCCGGCCGACAAGCCCACGGCCACGCAGTTGCGCTGCCAGAAGCGTTCGCGGTAGCCGGGCTGGAAGCCGATCTTGCGTGGAGCCGGGCAGTCTTGCGGACCGCCGCTGGCGGCGAGGTAGGCGCGCAGGGCGCGTTCCGCTTCCTCGTCGCTCGTGTGGGCGCTGGAATACACATGGCCGACGCCGCGCCGGGTCGGCAGGCCGATGTCCCAGATCCAGCCGGCCTGCTGGGCGGTGGACGTGGTTTGCGAGGCGATCGGCGTGTCCTCGCTGGCGTAGGGCACCTGCACGGCCAGGGCCGTATCGTTGAACAGCACGTCGCGCTGCGACAGGAAGGGCACGGCGTAGTGCTGGCCGAGCAGCAGCGAGCGCATGCCGGTGCAGTCGACGAACAGGTCGCCTTCGAGCAAGCCGTGGCGTTCGGTGCGCAGGGCGGCGATGTCGCCGTTCTCGTGCGAGGCGATGCCGAGCACGTGGTCGGATACGTAATGGACGCCGAGGTGCTCCAGGCAGTGCTTCTTCAGGAACTGGCCGAACTTGCCGGCGTCGAGGTGATAGCCGTAGTTGGCCACGGCCGCGAATTCCGGCGTGGCCGCCTGCTTCGGCGCGCGGCCGGCCATGCATAAATGCGGCTGGTAGCTGGCCAGGTCGGCGAAGGGCACGCCGGGGTGGGCTTCCTGCCAGCGCCGGGGCAGGTCGGCCTCGCCGTAGCCCTGGGGCAGGGAGAAGGGGTGGAAGTAATAATCGTCGTCCCGGCCCGTGGCCCAGCGCGCGAACAGCGAGCCTTGCTTGAAGGCGGCGTCGCATTCGCGGAAGAAGTCGGACTCGGAGACGCCGATGCGGCGCAGGGTATCGCGCATCGAAGGCCAGGTGCCTTCGCCGACGCCGATCGGCGCCACGTCGGGCGATTCGACCAGGGTTACGCGCAAGCCGTCGGGGGCAGCGGCACGGTGCTCTGCCGCGATCAGGCCGGCGGTCAGCCAGCCGGCGGAACCACCGCCGACGACGACCACGTGGCGGATGAAACTAGTCGCCATGGAACGGTTTCCAATAAAACTGATTTGCTTGAAGTTTATTGCACTCTGGCTAAAAAAACCACGAAAAGGAAAGAGCAGCGATCTTTTCTTTGGACGAGACCTGAACCGTACGGTGGGTCATGCCGCAGGCCGGGCGACCATCAAAAAAGGCCACGGCGATGCTCCGCCGTGGCCCTCGCTTCACCCCATCAGAACTTGTAGCGCGCGCCCAGCATGTAGCGCGGGCCGCTCTGCGTTGCATACAGCACCTGGTTCTTGGTGCGGCCATGCGAGCGCTGGGTTTCGTTGGTCAGGTTGATGCCCTCGAACTGGATGCTCAGGCGGTCGTTGAACGCGTAGCCGATCGAGAGGTCGAGCTGCTTGTAGGCTTCCTGGTACTGCGGGTTCGGGCCGGCATCGTCGAAGGTGGCCGCCAGGAACTCGTCGCGCCAGTTGAGGGCCGCGCGCACCGTCCACTTGTCGTTCTCGTAGATACCCACCAGGTTGGCCGAGTCGCTCAGCCCCGGCAGCGCGAACTGTTCGCCCAGGCTGCTGTTGTTGAAGCGCAGGCCGGAATCGACGAAGGTGTAGTTCGCCTGGATGCCGAAGCCGCTGTTGCCGAACATGTGCTGCACGTTCAGTTCGGTGCCGTACAACATGGCGCGCTTCTCGTTCGAGAAGGTGGTGATCGTGAAGTTGGCGACCGGGTCGTTCGGCTGGCCGAGGATCTTCCCGGTCAGGTTGCCGTTCGCGTCGGTGCCTTCCACGGTCACGCCAGGCTGGCCGGCCTTGTTGCGGAAGATGTAGTTGCGGATGCAGGTCGTGTTCGCGACGGCGCAACCGCTGGCGATGGCTTCGTTCCAGAAGGCGCCGCCGACCGGGGTGTGCACGTCGAAGGGCTGGGCCACGAACTGCGAGGTGCCGGCGTAGTTCTTCAGGTTCTTGCGGAAGTGGCCGATCGAGAAGAAGCTCTGCTTGCCGTAGTACCACTCGTAGGACAGGTCGGTGTTCTTCGAATGGACGGGTTTCAGCGCCGGGTTGCCCTGCGAGCCGTCGCCGCCGATCACGCGTCCCAGTTCGAGCAGCACCTGGCCGCCGGCGATCTGGTCCCAGCGCGGCCGGCCGATCGTTTCGCCGTAGGCGAAGCGCAGCTTCATGTCGGAACGCAGGTCGACGTCGGCGTCCACCGTCGGCAGGAAGTACTGGTACTTGCCGGTCAGGGTGGTGAAGTTCTTGTCGCCGAAGCGGACCTTGAACTCGTTGTTCGAATCCCAGCTGTAGCCGGTCGGGATCGGCACCAGCGCGGTCGAGACCACGTGGGTGTTCTCATAGCGCACGCCGATGCCGGTGTGGACCGGCAGCCCGAAGTCCCAGTCGGTGTTGAACTGCAGGTACAGGCTCTTCGAGCGTTCGCGGGTGCGCTGGTCGGTGTCGTAGGTGGTCTTCGGCAGGTAGAGTTCCGGCTGGCCCGATGCAGCGGCCGCGATCTGGCGCACCTGGCCGAAGTCGAAGGTGTAGAAGGTGTTGAACAGGTTCGGATCGTTGCTGCCGTTGATCTTGTCGAAGTACTGGCGCAGGCTTTCCTGGTGCCAGAGGCTGCTCGGGT
>Ga0308160_10000647_pt1 | contig 61388 bp, 75 predicted proteins | sample PhyFR1_FD_201036 | JGI IMG/M metagenome (GOLD analysis project Ga0308160, IMG submission 201036) | Phyllosphere microbial communities from UC Gill Tract Community Farm, Albany, California, United States - DLSLF.R1 | ecosystem: Host-associated > Plants > Phyllosphere > Unclassified | place: USA... | reverse complement strand
AGCAATGGCCGTGGTGATGATGCCTATGATGGGTAACATGTATCCTGACAGAAAATTGAACAAGATAATTTTAGTATCGGCCATATTCGTATTTATCACAGTTTTGACTTTTTTAAGGCAGCAGACATTTGTAGGAGATATTCAATATATGAAAGGGATGATACCCCATCATTCTTCGGCAATTATGACCAGTAAGAACGCAGCCATCGAAGATCCGGAAGTAAAAAAACTATCTGAACAAATCATTAAATCACAAGAGGAAGAGATTGCCCTGATGAAAGCCAAAATAGAAATATTGAATAAATAAATGACTTTTATCAAGTAAGCGAACATACCTTGGTGTTCTAGCACTTAACATAAGAATAATTATAGGGATATACAATCCAAGTTCGGTTAGGATGTATAGATTCTTTCTCAAACTTTTGGTAAGTTTGCTTTGATACTTTGTATACTCATCTAACAACTGTATTTATTCTGATAAATGAACGAAGTGATAATTGATATCCCTTTTAAGGTCTCTGCTCGAACAGCCCGGTTAATTGGTCGAGAAAATATTGCTACGTCAAAAGGGGCTATTATAGAACTCGTCAAAAATGGTTACGATGCAGATAGTAAAATAAGTCTTGTCTATTTTGACAACAAGTATTCTGCCATCAAAAGTGAGATTAGTATAGAATATTACGATACTCTGGTTAGAAAAGGTATTTCTGAGGAAACATTGCTAAAAGTTTATGAAAAAAGCGATGGCTACATTCTTAGAACTGAATTAGATGATCAGTCAAAAGCTCTTTTAAAAAACGAATTGAATAGGCTAAACGCGCTATATATTGTCGATTCTGGGGAAGGAATGACGCAAAAGATTATCCGTGAGAATTGGATGACAATAGGGACCGATAATAAGGCATTAGACGTTTTTACCAAGAGTGGAAGGGTTAAGGCAGGAGCTAAAGGTATCGGGCGATTTGCCCTTGACAAATTAGGTTCAAGATGTGAAATGACAACTATTTTCAATCCCGAAAATCATGAAGTAGATGTAGATCTTGAAGGAAGGAAAACTGATTTCAATGGATATGTATGGGAAGTAAACTGGGAGGATTTTGAAGGGGAATTTAAAACTATTGATAAGGTGAGTGCCAAACTTAAAGGCATTCATAGCAAATCATTACTTAATGAAATCACTTCTCGTGTTCATGACTTGGATCTAACATCCATTCCCGATGATGTAACCTTTCGGTTTGGCACAATTTTAAAAATAACTGATTTAAGAGAGAACTGGGAAGATTATTATGTAGATCAAGTCTATTCAGATTTAGAGGTTTTAGTGCCTCCAAAGGAAACAGGCGGCTTTGTGATATACCTTTTTAGTTCCTTGCAACCTGAAAAATATGGGGAAGTCTTAGGATCAATCTGTGACGACTATGATTATAAAATTACTGCGACTGCAGATGAGCATCAAAATGTTAAAATCATTGTACACCGCTTAGAATATGATACGGCACTGATACCACCAGATTTTTTTACAAGAGAAGCAATGAGACTAGAACCCTATAGAAAAATAGATTTTATTAAGGGTTCTTGGGAAACAACTAAGACCTTTTCTCAATTATTGCCAGGTTTTGCACGCGTCGATGAGGACAAGGTCTTTAATGATATTGGCGTTTTCGACTTTTCCTTCTATTTCTTAAAAAGGGGATATAATACCCCGGATGCAAATAGATTTTTCTATCGAAAGTTTCAAGCAAATTCAAGAAGAGATTGGCTAGATAAATTCGGAGGAATCAAGCTTTTTAGAGATAATTTTAGGGTTCGCCCATATGGGGAAACAAAAGATGTTGCTTTTGACTGGCTCGGATTGGGTAATAGAAAGACACAAAGTCCGAATGGAGTTGCTAAGAAAGAAGGCGGCTATCGCGTAGAACCAGAAAATGTTGCTGGTGCTATAAAGATCTCTCGGTTAACTAATGTTAATTTTGAGGATAAATCCAGCCGAGAAGGTTTACAGGAAAATAAGACCTTCCAAATTTTCAAAGCATTGATCGCTTCGATTATTAATGTCTTTGAAAATGATCGGGCCTATATTGCAAGAGAAATGGAATCTTTCGATACAGAACGATTCTTTGACGAAAGAAGTAGAGAAGAAGCAGAAACAATTGCTAAGCGTGTTTTAAATGCTAGCAGAGCTAGACGCATTGCCGCCACGCACGCCGGAGCCCCGACACCAAGCACACCAGAAGATCCTAAGGATACTGAACTTGCCATTATAGCCGAGCTAAACGAAAGAAAAGATGAAGAAATTGAGAAACTAAAAGAGGAGCAAAAAGTGCTTAGAGGCTTGGCAAGTAGCGGTATCGTTTTGGCGTCTTTTAGTCATGACCTTAGTAAACTCAATAACGTTTTAAACTCCCGGGTAGACAAAATCAAAAATCTTTTTACCAAGAAAATTTTAGAGTCTGAATATTCTGACACAGAAGATCGCAAAAATCCATATTTCCAGCTGGAAAAGATGAAAAAACAAGATGTAAAACTGCAGAATTGGCTGAATTTTTCTTTAGGTGCGGCGCGAAAAGATAAACGTAAGCGCAAACAATTGTTTTTAAAAAAGTATTTCGCTGACTTTAAGGTAGATTGGACAACTGTATTAGAAAATAGAGGCATTGAACTTGATACAACAGAAATTGAAGACATTGATCTTCGAATATTTGAAATTGATTTTGATAGTATCTTTAATAATTTACTAGTTAACTCCATTGATGCCTTTAACAATGCTACTGTAAGCAGAGCCCGTCAGGTTGGAATATGTGTTTCTATTAATACTCGTGAAATCGTGATAGACTACACTGATAATGGGGATGGTTTATCTCAAGATATTGAAAAAGCAGATAGTATTTTCGAACCCCTTTTCACAACTAAGAGAAATGCGTTTACCGGGGAGGATGAAGGTACAGGATTAGGTATGTGGTTAGTAAAATCTATTGTTGAAGAGAATGATGGTAAAGTTAAGTTATTATTTCCTCATATTGGTTTTGGTTTAAGACTGACATTCCCATTAAAATACAAGCGCTAACTTATGTACAAGATATTGTTTATTGATGAACAAAAGGGAGATATCGATGATTTCTTGGATTACGTTGAAGAATCAAACACAAAAGAAAATTTTACCGTTGAAACGGAATATCCATTAGAAGATATCGATGAAATGATGGATTTGATAATAAAGCATAATCCTGATGCAATTGTTACTGATTTTATGCTAAATGAATATAAAGAGAATATTCAGTATAATGTACCATATAATGGAGTACAATTAGTTAAAAGTTTTACATCTATTCGTGACGGATTTCCTTGTTTTGTAATGACCTCATTTGATGACAATGCTGTAAAGGAAAGCGAAGATGTCAATATTGTATACATTAAAGATATCCTACACGGGTCGGAAGCTAAAACACAAGCTAAAGCCAGTTTTCTAGTCAGAGTCGAAGCTCAGATCCTGCACTACAAGTCTAAGATTCAGCAAGCTGAAAATGAATTGTTGCGCCTACTGAAATTAAGAAATGAACGTAAAGCAACAATGTCTGAAGAAAACGAATTGATAAGGTGGGATAACTTTTTGGAGACCTCGATAGATAAAAAAAGTTCGATACCTGAAGAATATAAAACTTTATCTAATACATCCAAACTAGAAGAGATGTTGTCTAAGGTTGATCAGTTGTTAAAAACCGTGGAAGATGGCAAATGAGTTTAGAATAGATGCTCCCACACGAACATACACCGGAACATATGCAACCTACAGATCTTACAAACCACATTTAGCTAGTGATTTTAAAAACAGGTGTGGTTATACGGACTGCATTGACAGTTGGTTTGGTGGCTCCGGCAACTTTCATATTGACCATTTCATTCCTTGGAAAAACTATCCAGCACAACCCAATTTAAAAACGGATTATTCCAATTTAGTATATTGCTGCTCTTATGTAAATATTTTGAAGTCAAATGATGAGGGCGATTATCTTGATCCTTGCACAGTTGACTTTAATCAGCACTTTAGCCGGGATAGCCATGGAAATATAATTCCCTCTCCTACCTCTGCAGGTGCTTTAAAGATGTATAAAAAGCTAAAACTACACTTGAAACGATATCAGATCATATGGATGCTAGATAATCTTTACAATAAAATGTCAAGATTAAAGAGCGCCATTGAAAGTACACCAGCAGGTGATAAAAAAAACACAATGTTAATTTTGCAAGGCGAACTTGCAAATCTATTATTGGGCTACTTCGAGTATTTGAAAAAAGCGCAATGAGTTCACAAAAAAAAACAGGGTCGTATTATACCCCAATTTTTCTTTCAAGCTTTATAATCAGGTATATTGCCAAGAATGTTAGTAAGAAAAAACATGTATCGATTTTGGAACCAAGTATTGGAGATGGGAGCTTTGTTCACGCCTTCAATAATACTAAGTTCCCTGTAACCGCAGAAACTTTTTCTTTTACAGGTGTTGACCTTGTCATTAACGAATTAATTAAAGCTGAGGCTGTTTCACTTGACATGAAAAAAGCTAACTGCGATTATAAGTTTTTTAATGATGACTTTCTAAGGTATCAAGAGACAATTACAAAGAAGTTTTCATTAATAGTAGGAAATCCCCCTTATATAAAAAAACAACTACTCACAAACCAGCAAGTAGAATGGTGTAATCAAATACATAGAAGTTCACTGTTGTCGGAAGCCTCCATAAATAATATATGGACATCATTTTTGATCCGGGCTTGTCAGTTATTGGAAGATGATGGCATACTGGCGTTTATTCTCCCTTCAGAGCTGTTGCAGGTGAATTTTTCAACAGAAATGCGAAAACTTCTTATAAAGGAATTTGATCGTACTGAAATATTTACGTTTGACGATTTGCTTTTTGATTGTAAAGGTCAGGATACAGTTCTTCTATTTGGCTATAAAAAGCATTTGTCTCCTGGTCGTTTTTTTTCCCATGTTAAAAATATTCAACAGCTAAATAATAATGAATTTTCGCTAGTTCAGAACAGCGCTTTAATAAACATAGATGTGAAATGGTCACACCATTGGCTACCAGCTTCAGACCTAGTATTTTTAAAAGAGCAGGCCCTTAAACTACAGACAATTGGAAATTATTGCGAATCTAAACCAGGGGTGGTTACAGCTGCCAACAAATTTTTTATTATTAATGAAAAAGTAGAATCTCAATATCAGCTCCATCCATTCACTCGGCCTATCCTTCAAAAGGCATTATATGTAAATGGAAGTATTATATTCAGTAAAAAGAACCTTGATCAACTTGCCATGCAAGGAAAGCCTACGAAGGTGATAGCAATTGGTAATGATGATGTTTTAAATGATAATCATCTGGAATATATTAATATTGGTGAGAGTCAGAAATTACAAAGTGGCCACAAATGCAGCAAGCGAAAGAAATGGTATGTCATTCCAAATATAACGAATGCATCTGAAGGATTCTTTTTCAGGAGAAGTCATCATTATCCGAAGTTGATAAAGAATGAAGCAAATGTTCTGGTTACAGATACAGCATACAAAGTTAATATGAAAGCAGGTTATAATATTAACAGCCTCATTTACTCTTTCTATAACTCGCTTTCTATTATTTTCGCAGAATTAGAGGGAAGAAATTATGGAGGTGGGGTTCTGGAGTTGACGCCATCGGAGTTCAAGAAGATTCCTGTCCCATATGTTGAAATAAATGAAGAATCTTTTAGACGATTTGCCGAACGTTTTGAAAGAAAATCTGATATTAATGAAATTTTAAATCAAAATGATCACCATTTGCTTCATAGTACATTAGGCTTATCTGTTCACGAAATAGAACGAATACAGGCAATCTATGCAAAGCTCTATAACAAACGCTTTAGGATTACCGACGCTTTAAATAGCGATAGTATGTCCTAGACGCGGTATCGTGCTGCTTTCAAGAGAATACCTGCATTATGTCATAATCATTAGACAATCGTATCGAAATATAAAACCTTCTTGGGCTTGACTATATGAATTAATATAAGGACTGGCTAATTTATAATAGTGTTATAATGACATTAAGAGTAGAATAGATTTCATGTTTGAATATAGCTCCAATAGCCCAAATCAGGACAAAAGATGTTTTAGCCTACTTATCGGCACCTTTCCAAGTTCTGACGGTTCAATTTTTTCAAGACCTCCACCATATGTCCTACCAGCTTCTACCAGATCATTGATTGTAATTTCTGACAATATTTGCCAAATTTTATTAATTAAATGTTTATCGTCCTTAAGATAATCTTCCAAAAATGGTTTCGGATATAACATGATATAGGAATTAGTTGCTATAGCGTTGGATTTATTCAAAATGAATCTAAACGGGTTATTACCGTTTCTACCGCGTCCCATATATGTACATAAAATCGGGGCCGGCTTCCTAAATTCTTGTAAATACCACATCTTCCTAGACTTACAAAGATACTTCTGATCAGTAGTGCCAATTCCATTTTGCAAATATGCCCAAGCAGCTGAATATTGCTCCTTTAAAACATCCATAGGCTCTCTACAATTCAATAAATATTGGACGTCTATATTAGTCGGCAACCCGTTTTCATCTGTCTGAATAACATCTGTCTTCAAATACCTGGGACTAGGTAGAATAGGAGTAAGTAGATCTTTGGACCCACATAAAGCTTGTGCATCATCTTGGGACAAGATGAAAAATTTATTATTCCCTGTAGCAATCCCCCTCTTTATGTCAAAAAAATCCCCTATGAATGTCTCTTCGCCTACTGTTAAAATTTGAGTGTGGCCAGAATAAAGTGATGGTGACTTTAACAAGCGTGACCACTTTGTGTTATGATCTAGATCGTTAAGTTTAATATTAGTTTTATAAATAGGATTTAATAAAGATCCTCCATAACTGACTTCAATAGTACTATTGCGCAGATTACTTCTTTTCTTGTAAAAAACAACAGTAGAGGAAACTAGTGCATCTTTAAACTGTAAATCCTCTGTTGCATATAGGTGTATTTTAGTAAGTGTCACATGATTCATCAAAAACCGCTTTACTTCAACACCATAATTTACATCCAAAAATTCACTGGGTACCAACCAGGCAGCTATACCTTTATCACTTAGCCACCTTTCCCCTAAAATCATGAAATAGTTATATAATCCAGACAATCCAGATAATTTTATTCCATATATGGTTTCAACAGAGTTCTGTAAGAAGCGTTTTTGGTCCCCTTCAATGTGATGATGCCTTACATAAGGAGGATTACATAAAATTAAATCAAAAGGCTCTGGAGTTGCATGAGTAAAATCCTCATTTATTAGATCTAAGACAGTACTATTATACAAAGTTGCAACCGCTTGATATGATTTATCGATTTCGTAACCTCGTGCTTTAACAAGCCGTCGGTCTTTTACATGAGAAGTAGCATTCAAAACGTTATTGAAGAAGCTTCCGGTTCCAAATCCTGGTTCCAAAAATCTTATACTTCCTTTTTCAATCTGTTGTAATGCATATGATGTGATTTCCTCCGCTATAAAGTTTGGCGTTGCAAATTGTCCAAGCTTATTCCTATATAGTTTGTTTTGTGCTGATGTTAATTGATCAAGTAATATTTCTCTTTCAGTACTAAAATCTATCATAATCCAATATCTCCCAAATCCTCAATTCTGTGCTCCCAAACCCAATCTAATCCCTCAGCAGCGCTGTATCCCAAGTATGGTGCATCAAAGTACCCACATAAAAAGAGGATAAATCTAATTTCTTCACCATAGGTGTTTTTTAGCATTGTAAATTTCTGAGCCTCTTCTTTTCTTCGCTTATTCACATTTGTAAAATCTCCTGCAGATTTCGCCTCTATTAATAAAGGCAAAGAATCATCGGGACTGTTTAACGGCTTTATGATTGCATCAACCGGTATATTAACAGACATGTTACCTTGTTCTACAGGAACGTTCATGCGAAATGAAAATGTCCCTGGTTTCATGTTCCTGATAGTTATGCCTGACGGGTTAAGAATCTTTGTGTAACCCTTGTTAACTAACCACATTTCGATCGCCTCTAATTGCCTCGCTTCCTGTGCATTTCTTATAATAGGATTTGTTAGTGCTCCACAATACCTATCTGCAACTATTGTTGCTGAACGATGAACATCGTCAGGATTGGGGAGATCTGTACTTATTAACCATCCAAATATATCACGGTCAAGCATTCTATCAATGATTTCAATAATACGTCCCAACTGTTCAGAAGTAGTAGCTTTTGAAATAATTTTCTTCTTCTCTATTACATCAACTACTCCTTTAGGTACGTATGCTAACCCTGACAGTCTATCAACCGCCAAAGGGGGACACGTACTCATTCTTAGTATAGGCAGTATACCTGGCGTTCTGATAAGGGAATCTATAGAGATGTCTCGAAGGTAATTTGTATCAATGAATGCTTTTTCTACAAAGGTTGTAGCGTTGATTCTGCTTTTCCTAAAAGCTTCCGGAGCAAATCTCATAAACCACGTATTATATAGATCTACAGATGCTTTGGTATCATTCTTCCAGTTTAATGGTTTATTGCTGTTAATGGTGTTGTAGAAGTTCAATATATGCAGGTTAATGTCTGAGATGTAAAGGTAAGCAATCATAACAAATCGATGCTCAGCTCGGATACCTTTTAATCTGAAATCAAAGAAGTAAAGGTTTTAAAAGACTGCTTAATATTAGCCACTAACCTCTTCTGTTCTGCAAGTTCAAATTCTAACTGACATATTCTTTGTTTTTGCTCATTTTCTGTAGCCTCCATGGCCTGAATTTTTTTTTCTGTCGAGGGTAGTTCAATATCAGCTTTTCAAGAGCTTTGGAAGCTGATATTTCGGAAAATTCGGAGATGATAAACTGCATAGTATCGCAGATTTCCGCACTCGGTTTGCGGAGCTTTATTTCTGACCAAGTTTTAGGCTCGTTAAGAACGTCTAACATAATATAAGTGTTTTAGTAAATTGATTATTGATTCTCTACCCCATCCTCCTCCTCTTGGAACAGTTCGGCATCCTTGGTAACTACTTCTTTGACAATCATGGCCTGATTGATCTTAATACGGTACTTATGATTGTCCATATCTTTTGCTTCAGCGACTACCTCATCGTTTTTGTCAGTATAGAAACCAGTTATTACAATCACATTTCCGGGCTTAATAATACCGTGGCCGTTTAAAATGTCTGCTGCACTTGCTGCTGTTGACGCTGTATTAGCTGCTCTTCCAATTTTGATGCCTCTCATAGCGCCTTTAAGGCCGCCACCTAAACCAACAATGGAACCTAACCCAGAAGCGTTATCTGCTATTTTAGAAACCTTTTTGATCTTCTTATCTTTTATATCTTCGATAAAAAGGTAAGTAGGCTGACCTGCTACTGGCAGTCCAATTTTGAGAGAATCATTAACGGAAATGTTCTTGTTATCGATAGTAACAAAGGTACTATCTCCATTAAGTTTTTGGGCTTTGGCTACTGAAACTGTTAAAGTGGCCAGTGCTAAAAGTGCTAGTGTTTTCATAAAGTACTTAAATTATAGGGGGTTATCTTCTCAAATGTACTTTTTTTGAAGCCATATGAGAACGGTCGAACTGTATTGATCTATAAAGATCTAAAAACTTTTTTTCAATGATTTCAGCTGGAAATAACGCTGATTTATTACTTAAAACGCTGTTGTTCCACTCCAATAATGCGACTTGATTATCTGCCTTTTTAATGAGATCATCTAATGGAAAAGATAGGTTAAACTTCAAAGCAATATTGCGCATGACTTCATTTTCAAGCGTAACATAGTCTGGCAGGAGCTGTTTTATAGGCTTTGCGATATCCATTAAATATGCTTCACTGGCATCATGTAGTAAAGCTTCCAATTTAAGATGGTCCGGTACAAGCTTTGACACATTGATGGAATGTTCTGCTACTGATATTACACCCTTGGCCTGACCTGCAAATCTGGGCATCACGGATAACCCTTTCGCAATATCTTCAATGGTAAAAACTTCAGGACTAAGGTTCTGAAAGTCTATTTCAACTCCCGTATAGGCTCGGAATTTCTTGCTAATTGGCTCCATAATGAAAGAGATAAGACCGTTAACGGCAACGGCATAAATAAATATATGTATCATTACATATAACGACAAATTGAATGTAAACATTTAATCAAAAGCATATCTGCATTAGAAGTACGTTTCGGTGGTATACTTTAACACTAGAATTACACCCAAGGCATAAAATAGTATAGATGCTGCACTAATTAGCCTGAATGTCGCCCTGGTAGGATTGGGGCTCTTCAGGTATCTGTCTTGAAGCTTACCTAAGAGCATTCCTATCAGAAGCAAAGTCCAAATGATAATGAGGTTTTGAGTATCCATAACTACAGAGCTAAATGTGATTTACCTTTTTTATACTGGCAGGCAGATATAAAATGTTTACAGGCATAAAAGGAATTCATTTTTTGATGACCAATGGAATCATCTTGGCCGACTTCAAGTAAAAAGTCGAGGGAAGAAAATTTCAGATCACCTACTGTCTCGATATTGTTTTTAATTAGAAGTGCCTTCGTTTCAATATCAAGTGTTTTTAACGAATGAATCTTCCGTTCATTAAGTTTCCGATTATACGCTCTTTCTTCAATGCTCTTGTTATAATCAGGTTCGTCCTGACTATCGTAGCTGGTTAAGATCTCTTTGTCCATTGGAGTTTTATAGTGAGGTTTTCTGGAAGGTTCAAATAACCGTTTTCTAAAGATGAAAGCTATAATAATGACCATGAACAAAACAGCGGTTACAATAATGGTAATGGGCTGGTAGAGAACGAATGACATAATTAAGATTTATAGGTTTATCAAAATAATAATATATAGATAATTTGTACACATTATTTCAAATCCATTCAACGGGATAAGCCTTGTTTATTTTTATTCTCTGAATCAGGGGAACTCTCCCAAGGCTTTAAATCCTGTTTTGGAAATGGTTGTTTGATTTGATTTGTCCCGTATTTAGCAAGGGTTTCATTCAATAAACCTTCATCTGCATAGGACTTATATGCGGCTTTTACACCATTTGCATTAGAGTTAACCTGTACATAATCTAACAAGCTATAATCAAAAGGTAGTAAGCTTTTTCGGAGTTCAATCATCTCACGCTCTTGATCGGTATTACCATAAGCGATAATAGACCGGACACCAGGCAGGGGAGCTATAATGTCAGTTACGTTTTTAAATGATAAGCTATCCAGAAAATAGTTGCCAGTCACAGACATATCACTACTTAAAGCAAGAATTCCATGTTTGGGAAAAGCAGAAAAACGGGTCTGTTGTATAAGCTCAGCTACATCTTTAGCACCGGCAATTCTAGCAATAGGTTCTCTGAGCACTTTCATTTCATCGAATATATGCGCCGAATAATGTTTACCCTCCCTTGGTGCTTCATCCCTTGAAAAGACAGAATGATCATCTTCTAAAATGACTGTGAAAGCTTTATTATAGGTGTTGAGTATAACATGGTAGACGTCAACATCAAGCTTTTTGAATCCTTCCTGAACCCTCTTTGTTAAATTGATATCGGCCTTAGACGGCTTTAAATTTCCAGATGGATGGTTATGAACTAAATAAATTTCTTTACTATCATGCAACTTAGATCCGGCAAGAATAACCCCGGTATCTAGTACGGTGCCTGCCCTACCTCCTATACTTAAGAACTGGATCATCGCCTCCTTTTTATCATTTACATGCACGGCAAAGCCTAGTTCTACACTTTTACTTTCCAGGGATTTCATTACATGGGCTACATCATGGTGGTCTCTGATTTTGTAAGAGCCATCGAATTTCATTCCCTCATATGTATTCCATATAGGTAAATTGGTCGAACCGGTCTGGCCATCATATGGTTTAACTGCGGAATTAAAGCCAAAAATGCTTTTATATGGGACGGTCTCGCCCTCTCCTGTTTGAGTAAAATGTATTTTTAATTGTTCAGCCATATTTTTCTTTAGTTAGTAAAATAAAGGACAGCAAATGCCATCCCTTTAAGGTCTAGCTTCTAGGCTACCTGGATAAGCCGGTTTTATTCTCTTTCGGTTGGCCTCCTTCCCAAGGATTTAACGAGGGTTTGATACTTTCACTTTTCACGTAAACAGGCTTAAGATCCTTATCATAGATATCAAGCTTCTTGAATTGTGGGTTAGCTGCAATGTAAATTTGTTCGGCAGAATTATTCTTCTCAATTATTACGGCTTGTAAATTTCCCTTTTCAAGTGATTTCAAAACACTGTCTTTGGTGAAATTTTCATTGAATTTTAATCCAAGCGCATCAACGACCTTTTCGAGATCGAAACCATAGTTTTTGTTGTAGTACTTTTTATCATGACCTCCATCTTCCGCATTGTTTAACTTAATCCAGGCATTAAATTTCTCATTTGAGGTGTTTGTAATGTCTTTATTGATTGCCCTTCCTGATATCAGGTTAAAAGCTTCCTTGGCTGTTACACCATTGCCATTGTGAACGCTGAAGCTTTGCTCTTTTGCGTCCTTGATATCTGTTCCCTGAAGCTTAGCTGTATATGAATTCAGATAATAATTATCGGACGTTTTCGACTTTGCAAATGCTAGATCATACTTTACCGATTGATCCTCCTTTAACTCCGGAGACTTAGGTTTTGTCACCAGTTCGATGTTAAATGATTCCTTACCAGATGCAACCTCTTTCTGGAGACGCTCGTTGGCCTGATTCCCGAAACCCAAATACTTCAGGTTGTTTTTCAAAAAATCTAAATTTTCGTTTTGCATTTTAATTAAGTTTATGATTAATAAATAGTTACGAATGATAAAACCTTCGTTTTAGAAAAAGTCCAGCGTGTAAGCATTCATCATGTGTACACTAAGCTTCATAATTGACTGATAAAACCTTCGTTTTAGGTTCTGAAATAGTAGAATATCGCAGTCTTCAGTTCCTTAACAAGGCATAAAAGCATAAAAACATGAAGACATTATAATGCTGATAAAACCTTCGTTTTAGTACGGTTAAGGCCATTTTGAACTCATGTTGCTGATCAAATTAACTGATAAAACCTTCGTTTTAGATACTCTCCTTTAATTGCATCAGGGATTGAAGCGGCATCCTTTTTTGCATCTGGATAGAGGGTGAGGGAAAAAAGATACAGCGGAAAGCCCGTGTCGGCCATAAGCGCAGGGATGCCCAAAAAACCTTTCTAAAACTGTCCTAGTTCATGTTCAAGGGGCAAAAAATATTATTGGTATACATGCTCTTGATCCTTCTGAAACCGCTAAATTTCTCACTCAGCTGCAAATTTATTCACCTTGAAAAAACCGTCGTAAACAGTCTTGATCCACTGCCCATTTTCAGAAAAAAACAGAAAGCAAGCTTTATAAAAGACATTCTAACAGTTGCCAACTTAGCTATCAAAAGAAAAAAGGCACCTTAAAAAGTCCGTATTCATTTTAACCACACTTTCCAAATCATCATAGTTCTAGCCTAAGAAATCGTATTAATAATCTTTGGGAAAATGCGACATTAACAGAACCTTACAGACTAATTTCTTCATCCCATCCCACAAAATCAATTACCCTTTGTCATAGACTTTTACCACATTTTGATAGAAGATTTGAATCTCGAACTAATGTATTTTCTAAAACTGAAAGGTCTGATGATACCTATAAAACTCATCGATTTTCTCCATATAGAATTACTGATATACTCTTAACCAGAGCTTATTCACCTCCAAATAGCCAAAAAAAGCCCTAAAAATAATTTCTCCTAAAACGCCAAAATCACGTTGCTATACTCCCTAGAGCACATACACTCCTTATGCTTGTACATACATTGAGCTTAAAACGAAAACTGGTCACTGGAAGAAATAGGCAATTAACAAGGGTGCGTTAGCACCCTTGTTGCGAAGCAACCTATTTACTTAAAGGCGACAGCTTTTCTCCTGAGCGGAGCGGATCTGCGCCAGATCCGGCACTCTTCAGGCACAGGACAGGCGACAGATTGAAGCTTGGCCAATGAGCTGCAGCCGCTGTCGGCGCGTAATTCAGGCGACAGCAATTATACTCGGTTAACTGATTTTAACAGCTCTTTATACGACTTATAAGGTGATGGTGGCTTATGCGTCCGGGCATTTTTAAAATAAAATCCTGAAGCTTTTTTAAAAGCACTGAGGGTAAAATCGTCTTCATTGAATTGAAAATTGTAACCTGCAAAATCAACAAATACTGTTTCATCATAATGAGTAACACGGACAGTTTTATTTGCCAATCGTGCCGCCATTCTACAATCCATTACCCGCCCTAAAAGAGTATTAGAAAATACAAAGTGAAAGTCCTTTCCTCGTAGAGTTTCGCTTATCCATTCAGTAACCTGGGGTAAAGTCAGAGATCCAATTGAGATGAACAAGGCTTTCATAAAGCCTTGTTCCTTCGTTTTAGACCATTTGCATTGTGCAAAACACAAAGCTTCGATAGCAGATTCAAAAATATAAACATCAGTGATTGCAGGAAGATCGAGCTTATGACTTACCCAAGGTGGGCACAGCTTAGGCGTGATATGCTTATTGATCCCGAACGTCTCCAACTTACCGTCCCCATAATCAAACACAATATTCCCGTTCTGATCGATACTGAAATCAGCCTTAAAGAAGTCAATAACCGAATCACAAATACCAAGTCTAATTAAAGGTGTAGCCATTATCTTGACATCCCCCCTCTTGTATATCCTCTGGCTTCCTGCTTATGGCCGTTTTGCCCTTTGAGCTTTAATTCATCAAGGTCAAGCTTATGATGGTCATCAGGGAAATTCATTGATTTTGAATTTCTATTGTTCCATTTCTGAGCCTCCATTTCTTTTAAGGCATCCAAATAACCTTTGTGGAAGGCATTAGTAAGTTGTGCCGATTGCACGGCTGATTGGTGTTCATTTTTACCAATGCCCAACAGCGCCTGAGCCGCTTTAACTAGCAAGTAAGAAACACCGCCATCAATCAGGATGGATAGGACAAGAAACGTATTGTTAGATCTAACGCCGCTTTTAGCGGTAGGGCTAGGCTGAAGCATAGTACCATCTGGCATTGTGATTGCCTCACCTTCCTTATACTTTGCCTTTTGCGTTTGGGTAAGAGGTTCATTGTTAATTTTCTCCGGCACAAGAATCCGGTTTGTATTCATTGATACAAATTCTTTGGTATCCTTATCATATTCGATAAGCATTTTATGACTTTTCCCCTTCTCGTCAAGATAGCTTTTGACAATATTTGCTTTTTCACCGGTGATCAAGCTGTCCATTTCCTTGTCGTTCAAAAGACTATGCTTTTGCGGATTTTTGTAGATGGGGTGTAATACAACCGACAGCGATCCGTCTTTATTCTCCTGTAAGGAGATCTTAGCTTTCAGCCTTTCGATTTGGATGCCCTCATGCTCCAAGTTTTTAAGATCTAAAAGTCCTGACTTTCGGCCAGCCGATAGTTCTTTAAGATCCTCCTTGGTAAGGTTCAATGTATCATTGTTCATTAAGCCAATTTTTTTAAAGTCCTCAACAGGCATTTTGTTTTTTACTTCCTCGGTTATCATAGTGCAAAAATTTATCGTTTAAAGTTTGGGGTTAGTTTTAGATCGTTTTCCTGTAAAACAGGCTTTATAAGCATTATTGCCTCGCCATTTTTAAGATCCAGGGAATCCGACTTTGCTTTTAATAGAGATTGGTAAAGACCATCTTTAGCGGTTACCTTTAGCAATGATGAAGATTCCTCAATTTTTACCTGCAAAACTTTTCTAGGTAGCACTTCTAAAATTTGATAGGTTTCATCCTTATATGGAATACTTTCGCCTTTAATAAAGTCAGCGCTTTTTACAGGCTTCTCTACGTTGGTTTTAGCTTCTTCTTTGAGATCTCTTTTTAACTCAAAGTCTAATAGATAATCATTGATTTTCTGGGCACTCGCTGAAGCTCGAAAAATCTCATATGGATCATTTTTAAGAACCTGAATCCAGCTTTTTGCATAGGCCGCAGTTTGGTCTAATCCCTTTTCTAAACCAATCTGTCCCCTTACCATGTAAGAGGCGATCTCAGCTATAAGCTCTTCTTTAGCATACTGAACGCTTCCAAATCTTCCGGACATATCTCTATCTAATCTGGACTTATCCCCGGTCCAGTGACCTAATTCATGCAAAAGGGTTCCATAGTAAGCCGATGCGCTATTAAACTGGTCCTTGTTGGGCATTTGCACATGATCAGTACCAGGGGAATAATATGCTTGGTTGCCTCCGTGAATGATTTTGGCCTTCGATGCTTCAGCAATGAACTCGGCTCGTTCTACATTTGACCACTTTTGCTCCCTTTTGGAATCATCCAAAACTTGGCTCAAAGGCGGTATCCCGGAAATTTGCTCGGCATTAAATACCCAGGCGGTTGTAATAATGGGATTACGAAGGTTGACGATGACTTTACGAGGTTTACCGTTATCATCTAATACCGGCTTCCCTTTATCATCCCTCATAGTCTTTACGTCCTGAAGCTTGATAAAATTGATTGTCTTAGCTTTTTCCCCTTTGTTTACCTGCCATCCGTTTGCTTGTGCCTGTTTGAACGTTAGCCATCTTGGATCTTCACGATCCTGCAACATTAACCAGACACTATTCATGCCCTTATAGTTATTACCAGTTGTTGGATTGTATGGGAGATTAAAAGCTGTTCCTTGTTTGTCTGACCAAGGCTTTTGCCAAGGCGAAGTTCCCTTTTCAAGCTTTTCAATAATCGCATTAGCGACTTCTTCAAATAGTGCTTTTTTATCCGACATCTTCTCCCTCACTTTCTATCATTTGATGTTCTGGACTTAAAATGTCATTTTGATCTATACCGTATTCGGCAGCTTCACCTTTGGTAAGTTCAACCGATAAAGTATGATCCTCAATCGGCTCTCCGATGGTTGTAAGCTTGTTTTTCAAGCTTGCTTCGTGTTTGCTATTTTCCCTTTTCATAAGTTGTGGTTATAGGTTTAGAATTTGCTGCTATGAATTGATTCCGGGCCTGCACGGTTACGAGCTTCGCTAGGAAGGTTAGAGGGTTCAAATACCCATTTTTGTACTTGATCGTGAAATGAAGATGCTCTCCTGTAACTCTTCCGGTTTGGCCTGTGATACCAATAGGAGATCCTGCCGTTACTGATTCGTCCTTCAAAACAAACCTGGTTAGAAGGTGTCCATAGATACTTGTAACCTCGCCATGCTTGATGCGCACGTAATTGCCCAAAATTGGGTTGTATCCTGAATCCTCTATTATTCCTGGAAGGATAGAGAAAACTGTGTCTGCTCTTGCTGAAATATCAATACCAGAGTGGAACTTATTTCTTTCTCCTGTAACCGGATGTGTTCGGTTACCAAAACCTGATGTAAGCTTTGATATGCCACGTAAAGGCATATTGGCCAATAGGTGGATGTTCCTTTCGCTTAGGTGCGATATGGAATCTACATTCTTATTAATAGCCACCGGATAGATCACGCTATCTTGCTTAATAGCGGGTTGCTTTGGAGCAAGTCGCACACCTGAAGGCTTTGAAATATGCAGAACGGTATTAAAGTTTTGGGAAAAGCCCGAAAACGAAAAAAGCCAGAAACTGGCTAAGAGAAATAAAGACTTCATAATAAAATATTAGGCGGTGGCGTAACCTGAGACTAAAAATTCAATTTGTTCATTGATGTCCTCAAAGTTCCTTTGTAGTATCTGATCTTTTTTACTGCCAAAATTGTAATAGTTTGGAAGTTCGAGCAGGTGATCTTCTTCTTGTTTTAAAGTCTTGGAATTGAGATTCACTTTGCAATTTATTGCTGAGGTATCGAACTGTCCAGTAAACTTGTTCGAGGCATCGGCGGCTATCATACCCACTACCTCACCTGAATTGAGTGAGGCGATTTTCCCTGCAGGGATAAGAATTTCGAGTTTTTCACTGAGTTGTGAGCTTGTCTTCTCCCTGTCAATAGTTAAGCTCTGACCCATCTGTTTGCTCTTTCCAAATAATCGCTCTAGCCAATCCAGTGTTTCTTTATTCCTTACACTTCCAGAGATGATATTTCCTACTACTGATGTGATGGTGGTTGCCGTATCTTTCCCGTATTGTTGTTTGAACTGCGGTAACTCCTGTAAGCCCATCAAGATGGCGACTTTATTACTTCTGGCCGTTGCAATCAGGTTTTCAATTTTATGAACAAACAATGTCGGTATTTCATCGATAATGAGAGCAGTAGGCAAGTTGCCTTTTGAATTGACCAATCTTGTAAGTCTGTTCAAGACTACTGAATAACAGGCTGAATTTATGTTTTGAGTGTTGGGATCATTTGCTAAAACCATTACACCTGGTTCTTCCTTGTCCGATATTTTCAGGTTAAAATCGTTACCACTAAAAACCCAAAAGGTTTCCTTTGAGGCAAGCCTAGATATGAAGATTTTTAATGTTCCTACTTGTCCTTCCAACTGATCAAATGCTTTCGCCTTGTAAGCAGTCATAAATGGAGAAAGAAGCGAAACAAGTTCTTTATTCCCGAATAAGAGCGTAAAGATTTCCTCGTAAGATCTATTGAGCAGAGCAAGGACGTGCGGCAGACTTGAATATTTACCGTTTTCGAACCTACTTAAAAAGTAGATGCACGAGGCTAAAAAGTTAACGGCAGATTGCGTGAAGAAAGCATCACTTCCACTTGCCTTATCTCCCTTTTTTAGCGCCTCTACCAGCGCCTCAGCGGTTTCTGATGCATCGGCTAAAGTTCTTATATAGTCTGCTCGCAGCGGGTTGATCCTTTCGCTTTTCTCAACATCATTCAGATTGATAACGTGAAACTTATGTTTTTTCATTTTACCGTTCTGCTTAGCCAGGTTATAATGGTAATATGCTATTTTACCTAAATCAGGAAACTTAAAATCGTAAACGCACATTGTGAATTCTTTAGCTAATAACTGCCGTATAAAGGGGTTGACAATAGAGAAAGACTTACCTGAACCGGGTGTACCTATTACCATTGTCCCCCGATACGGATTCTCAACGTTTATCCATCCATCATGTATCTTCTTCTTGAAGTAGAATTGCATCGGGATGTTTACTGAATGGGGATTAACCTTTTTTTCGGTGTGCTGCATAAAGCTTTCCCCCTCAACATTCCATTTATCCTTTCCTAATCCAGACTTGATGATTTTGGAAATATTATCCATTGAAGCATGTATCAGCAAAGTACCGATCAGGGACATGACCATATACAATATATTGTAACCGGTTGTACCCATGAAGATAATGGAAGATGGCTTTGCATAGATGAATATGCTACCGAAAAAAAGAAGCAATCCCAGGGATAAAGGATAGACAATTTGTGTTTTAGGGTTCAGTTCTAAGTTCTTCTTTGCCAAGGTTCCAATAGCAACCAGGCAAATGATCAGCAACGTTGCTAATTTGCTAAACACTAAATTATCGTAAAACGGAAGCGATGAGAATTTAATAATCGCTTTCTTAAATGGCCCCCAAAAGGGGGCATTTATATAAATAAAAACAGCAAACTCAAAAATCAGAGTGAAGTAAATTACCGCTTGAAAGAAACGATAAAGCGATTGTTGTTCTCTAGTTTCTTGCATTGGATTAAGAATTATACGTTAAAATTGGCAGTGTTGGCCTATAAAGGAAAGCGAAGGCCGACTTCTAAAGCGACACGCCACCTAGTATTCTTTGGGTCAAAAAACACGACTTGATTTCTATTGACAAATAGAAGATCAACATTATTCATTATGGTTTGAGCAAATTCAAGCCCTAACTGCGGAGCGGCAATAAACTTATCATTTCCAGATCCAATCCCTACCCCTGCCCTAAAGCGAAGCAATGAGTTCTTATTTCTGGTTAAGGTTGGTTTATATACCACGCCTGCCATATATGAGCGATAGTCGCTCTTCGACTTGTCATAGACCTCTCCAAAAAGTTCATAAGAGCTGAAATATTTCGAAGAAAAATCAAGATTAATAGTCCCTGTGTAGGCATCATTTGCTACCCATCCCCCTCGTACACCAATGTAGGTATAGCCTTGTTGGGCTTTTGCTAAATACCCCGTAAATAACAAAGCAGCAATCATCAGAAGCTTTCTCATAAGGTATCCGCGTTTAATACATCTGAATAATCAAGCTGCAAACTGATTACCCTTCCGGAGATCTGCTTTTCAGTCATTTCGATATTCAGAACCTTGTTACCTGGAAATGTAAACTTTTTGAAAACGTAAACATTCCGGAACTGGCGCTTGAAACTGTTGATCCCATTTAGGATGTAGGAAGGTTCAATTTCAACCGACTGGACATTGGTTGCCTTGGTTATTTTCTTGTCATCAATTTTGAACCTTACCTGATCAATATCATACTTTAGATTGGTGCTGTTGGTATAAGTCACATCAATAAACACGAAATCGCCAACCGTATAAATGTTATTTAAGTCTGCCTTAATGCCATAAGCTTTAGAGGATACAGAATGATACGTTCTCTTTCTCTTCAGGGCAGACATTGCGTAGTTTCGCATCTCTGTTTCAGACATGGTAACATCTGGGTTATCAATTGGCGTCATATCCTGGGGAGTGATTTGAATTCTCGTTTGATATCCTTTAAATTCGGGCACTGGTAGATATTCAACATTATACTGCGCCATAAACTTTTCCCCTACGATGGTGACAATAGATGTTTTATCCTTGATAAAGCCGAAATCAAGATCGTTTTTAGAGGTATCCTTTACTGCCTTTATTCGAAGAATATTCTTAACCGGAAGATCACCTGCCACGCTATATGTTGAGATATCTACATATTGTATCGGCTCAGGAGAGATGAAATGAATGGAAATATCATCGGTTATATAGATGGTTGGTAAATCATTTTTAGAAATCCCGGAGGGAGCATTCTGGGCATAGACTGTCATTCCTGCGCATAGCGTAAGAATGAAAAGAAACAGTAACTTTTTCATATTAATAGTTGCTTTGTTGATTTTGTAGTTCCTGTGGATCAATTAAATAGATGTAAGTGTTGTACTTAAGCTTTGCCTTGTTTTTACGGATCAGGCTAGCAATGGCCTGGGAAGTTGATGTAAACATCTTCTGTACAGCACTCATCATGAATTGGCTGGTATTCTGTGGATCTGACCCAAGGTTTACACCCTGAATGGAGTTACCACCAAGTTGCTTTGAAAACTCTCTGAATTCTGAAGCCGGAACATACAGGCCGGGCATACCGTCCAAATCGTAAACCTCTAGTCGTACAGGGAAGATTTTATTTTCCTTGATAATTGAGATAATAGACAACCCAACTCGTTGTTCTGAAAAGCTTGAAATCTGAGCGTAGATATAAGTCCCTCTTTTGACAAGATGACCGCCAACGGTTATATCTTCAAGTAGCCTCAACCTGATCCGAGATCCTGCATAGCCTTTAACATTTTCATCTATGATAGCTTTTACGAAAGATTCTTTTTCTTTAATCCGTACAGTATTGAATACTTTAGGTGTTGCGTCGGCTTTTACAACGGCTAGTTTAGGCTTATTTGCCATTTCCTTTTCAGCTTTTTCTATAGCCTTTAGCCGCATTTGTTCAGCTTTATACTCCGGATCACCGGCTCGGCTCATGCTATCAACGTAGGACATCTGCTTTTTGAATACCTCCATTGGATCTTGTTCGGCCTGTGATGGCTCACTTTGGTTGCTGTAGGCTTCAGATCTTTGTGGTGAATAGCTTGATTTATTCTGAGTTGATTTACTCCCCTGAGCTAGGGTATTCAGAGCCTGAGCGAGCGCCGCATCTTCCTGGGACGTACTGAGCCTATTGTTCTTTCCAGATGATGACCGGTTATAGGATCTCTTAGGACTAGATTGTGCATCCAGGGACGCTAGATATTCTTGATCAGGTTCTCCGCTAATAGAATCTCCTAATTGAGAAGGATCGGTTTCGATTGTACCGATAGCAGTAGCCCCATCTCCTTCTTTATATTGATTACGGAACGCATCTAATTTGTTGGTTATGCTTCCATCCTTCACGGTTCCGGAAACATCAGCTATGTTTTCCTGTAACCCTTCTTGTTTCTCTTCTACCTTCACATTCTTTGCCGCAGAACTCTGAAAGACATAAAAAATTACAAAGATGGGAAGTAAGCAAACCAGTGGGAAGATGTACTTCCCTTGCTTGAAGTTGATTTTCATTTCTTAAGATTTAGTTGTTTTTCAATTGCCTCCAATTTTGTGATTGCAGATACAAGGGAGAGGCTATCTTGATGCGTCAGCACCTTCTTTGATAACAGACTATCAATACTCTTTCGTAGCATCAGTGTGCTTTGCAGCATATCGATTTTAGGTAGCAAACTTTCTTCTCTTTGATGAAGGTTCTGTACACCTGTAGCCGAAGGAAGAGGTTTATCCAAGGGATTATCTGGGGTGTCTAAAACAAAAAATGAGAGTACTGCTGATACGATTATCAGAACGATCATACCTGCATAAATAACTTTACCCTCCTTTTTCAGTATAGATGAAAAACCTGCATTAGCCTTGCTAAAGTAGGGCGAAACTATTGGGTGAACTTCACTCCAAATAGTCTTTTCAGGATCTCGGTTAGAACGAATTTTTTGAAACATTTTGCAAGTCTTTATTTTCAAGTGTTCTCCATGATGTGATAAGCACACCATGCGGGTTATTTTCACTTCTCGGAATTTCCTTTAGCTTACCTTCAGTGATAAGCGATCTTATTACACGAGAGCTTCGCCTGTCGATTGTTTGTTTACCGTAGAACCTGAAATATTTATTAGCTACATCCAACTGAATGGAATCTGTTTGAAGAGTTAGTACAGAACTTGATGAAATTATGGAGTTGAAAAAACCCTTTTCTTTGAGGTTGTTATATTGCAATGCTCCGGATTCATCAATCAGGTACATGGCTCTTTTCATTTGGTACTCGATAAACTTATCGTCTGGCGTTAAGCTGAAGAAGAATGAGTGAAAAAGATCGATATGCGCTTTGAACTCTGCAGGGCGGTTCATTTGTCCATCAGTCTGTTTTGCCAATAAAGGCACCCCGTTATCGAGTATATAAATGTTTTTCCTGGAGCTTTCTACCATCTTATAGGCGTAGACTGCTGTTGTGATACAAATAATAGTACAGGCGATTATAGTGGAGAAAGATACCCACCAGGATAATTTGATTTTATCTTCTATTTTTTTTACTAGCATGATGATTTTGTTTTAGTGGATAGAATTAAACCTTGGTAAAGGCTCTTGAAACAGCGGCGCCGGCTGATTGACCAGCTCCGGAGGCTGCCCTTCCTGCGGTTGCTGCTGCTGACGAAATACCGGAGGTTGAAATTATCCAGGTTGAAATGGATGGAACAGTGAACATAGCTATAGCGCCAATCAAGTACGATACGACTACTGTCCCAAAGCTTAGTAATCCGTTATTATTAAATACAGCAAGTGCACCGGGATTCGGGGTCATTCCATCTAGTCCGATGAGCTCCTGATATTTTGCAATTTCAGCTTTCATCGCAAAATTTTGCAAGACGGTAACTAATAGCATTATAATATAACCAATCCCCAGATAGAGGTTAACGGAAATAAAACGTGCAATCCAGGTTGATAGACTATCTCTAAACGCAGGCAATATACTGGCCGCAACAGCGAACGGGCCTAAAATGATCAGAATACTGGCATAGATAACCTGTATAACGAAAATGAGTAAAACGCCTGTACGCAAGGTCCAAAGGCCGAATAATTCGGTTATTTGAGTTGCAAGCAGCTTCATACTGATTTCTAATCTCTCTTGATATTCAATCACTGGATTGATTACAGCGCCTTTGAAATCATCCCAGGCAGAATCCAAAAAGCCAACATCCTCATTGGCTTTTTCGGCATCATTTTTTGCCACCTCTGCTTCTGCACTTAAGGCATACAGCTCATTGACAACCTTCATTTGAAGCTCTGCTCTGCGATATCTTAAGTCATTAACTTTTGCCTGTTCAATTTCAAATTTTGCTTTTGCTTTTTTAGCGATAACCTCCGTTGGGTAGGCTACTATCTGGACAAATGTTCCCCACCAAATGATAACCATCAAGAGTCCAAAAGGCCGTAGCAGTGGCATTACCTCTAACTGCTTGTCTCCTGACATCATCTCATAACTTTTGAGCGCAAAGAAGATAATCATAAAGACGGCAGCAAGCGCCTGAGCATCTTTGATAAAAACATCGAATATTGGAATTATAGCTTTCCGTAATTCCTCTACTAATACCATTGGACCAGACTCAGTTACTCCGTCACCCTGTAAAAAATTGATCGTTTTTTTATAGTCTTCATTAACGGCTGGGCCTTGAGCAAAGGCGTACCCTGTCTGCATCAGTAAGAGCAGACATATCAGGTGTATTTTTTTCATAGTGATAGGTGTTAGTTTATATACTTAAATTCTCTTACAACCTTTTCTGCAAGTTCTTTATCAGTTTGCGGTGTCCAGTCCAGGTTCAGACTTTCTTTATTTGGATCAACTTTCTTTCTAATATTCAATCCCTTGGGAACATGATTTCTGACGCTTAACCACCATTCGTTAGCTGAGCGGTACTGTAGCATGAGCTTATGATAATATAAAATCCTGTTCCCTCGTTCAGCCACAGCAGATCTGCTAAGATTTAGCCGTTCTTTTAACTCTGCCATTTTAATTACATGCCTTTCGTAAAGCTTAGTGTCTATAAGGTATTGCCTAGCTTCAGGAGATAAGCCTTCAAGAAATGTTTCAGGGGTGGAATTTAATACAGGTGCAAGCTCTTTACTATAATACAGATCCCAGAGAGGTTCATATATATTATTGTGAACCGTATATTCTTTTAAAGCAGTGGTGTTTAATGTATCAGATTGCTTCTTATAATTATCGGTCGTGGTCTTCATGGCCGTTGTCAAGCCAATGCGCATAGTTTGAGGCCCTGCTGGACTTAGTGGTCTATGATCTGTTTTTATGTAGTTCGGGTGCATTCCCCAAACGACAAACCACAAAGGGTTAACCTGTACCCCTAATACCTTAGTTGATGGGGTGAACTTGTTTTTGTCCCATTGTTTATATACCATACGCTCCTGCTGGTGAGTCATTCCCTTATCGTTGATCTTTTTTTGGGCGTATCCGTTGATAGACAAAGCAATCAAGAAAAGAATGGCTAAATGTTTCATCGTTGCAGGTAGTTATAGTTTCGGAAAATTTCATTTACTAGATCCTTATCTCTTTCAATAAAATTCTTGTAGGGGTTCAAAGATTTAAGAAGGCCGTTTTGCTTTGCATAATGCATGGCTCGATAAGCCCTGTAAACAGAAGCTCGTAAAAGGATAAGTTCGTGATTGATCATATCAAGCAACTCATCCCGTTTGACATAATCCATCATGACTTCTTTGCCTCCTGTTAACACGAGCTTGTTTACTTCCTCCGTTAATGCCAGTAACCGGCGTTTAGACCATTGCATATTTTCTTCAGCAAATAGCAATAAGTAAGGCTCTCCTTTTGCCTGATCTATCATTTGATTACTATACTTCAGAACATCACTGACATATATCGCCATATTCTTAACTTGTAGACCATCTCGCAAACCTTCCCTTACCTCTGTAAGGGACCGGTAAATAACATCTTGTATCAAAACAACTGAAGCAACATTCAAATTGATGCTTTTAACACTAGTCTCGATGCTTTTGAGATTCGATTGGTGTGCCTGTTCAGCAGATAATCGAACTGCTTGATTTGCTAATACCTGGTTCATATGATTCTTATCATATACCACTCTTTGACCAGACACTTTAGAGCATAAGAGCATAAATAGGATGATGAATAAATTTTTCATAGGATCTTAATATGATTTCCAAATCCTCATTATATCCTCCACAATTGCCTTGTCTTTGTTGACCCAACCATGAAAAGGAGTAGCATTTTTTAGCTGATTCTGCCACGTGTTAAATGCCATTGTCATCGCAAGATTTCGGGAGATTGAAGCTATTTGTCGCAGTTCAACTATTACATGGTTAAAAAGAATTGTCCTATCACCGGCTTTCATTTGATTGATATCGCCTATTGTGGCAACCAGTCCGATCGTATAGTTTACCAGTCTGTTTGCCTTTTGAACAAATTGCTTCTCGGATTCAAATGCTACAGCATAAAGGATCGGATTATCGCCTGCCTCCTTGATAATGGCTTTTTGGTTATTGATGATGTTGTTGATGAGGGGATATGCATCGACACCGATTCTGGCAGCACTTATTGCGGTTCCGAGGGTTGAATAACGATCTTGTATTTCAGCATATTTTACCTGGAGCTTTTCAAGTTGTGTCCTGTTGACCGCTTCGTTGGCGTTTACCAAAGCCTGATTGTCCCGCGCCTTTTTCTGCCGTTCAAACTCATCTTTGTTGGCATCTACAAGCTGATGAATTCCAACAACGTTTGTTTGGCTATACCCTAATTGAACCAAAAGGAAAAATATAGGGATAACTATTAGTCGTTTCATTTATTTATATATTGAAAGTCCCTAACTATTTCCCTGGCTATCTGCGCATCTCTATTTACCCATGTTTGCCAAGGATTCAATGATCGAAAGATTCCATTTTGCTTTGCATAGTACATTGATCTATGCATTCCGTAGCTAATGCCATTGAGAAGGATGAGTTCATTGATGATGTATCGCATTATTTTCGCTCGCTCTCCTGCATCCATCAAGTTGGCTTTACCCCCTTTAAGAGCAAATTCAGTCACATAGGTGCTAAGCTCCAATGATCTTTTTCTAAAGTCTCTGGCATTCTTTTCCGCAAACAGCAATAAGGCAGGATTGCCCTGAGCGACTTCAATTGACTTTCGTACATTATCGAAGATCTTGGTTACATAGTCAGCAGCTCGCTGAACACCCATCACCGTTTTTACTGCGCCTGATATTTCAGTCAGGCCGTTGTATATATCCCTCTGAATACCATTTGCAACAGCAAGTTCACTCGTTATGGCCATCTGCCCCCTTTGGATCAAAGTAAGCTGATCATTGGTCTTATTTAGGTTATTGTTATGCTGTGAGCTAGATGAAAGTATTGCAGCAGAAACTGCGGGATCTGTATAGACCTGCGCACTGGCAGAAAAGGCCAGGCATAGGCAGGTCATCATAAAAATTAATATTTTCATGGCATGTTTTTAAAAGGTAAATAGTTAGTGTTAGCTCACGAGGATGGCCTCTTGTGATTCATTGATTTGCGCATATACACATGCATGACGGTTGATCATCGAACAAAAATGATCTCTTTTCATCATGGCTGCTTTTTGATCTGCAACAAAGTGAATTAGTGCCTTTTGATAATTACCGTAGTGATTCACGTACACAGCCACAGCGGATTTTTCTGAATGCTCAGTAGTATAGGCTAAATATTGATAATCTGACACCTCTACCCCATATACCTCACCTTCAGACCCACGCCTAATGTACACCTCTTTAAATTTCCCCCTGTTTTCCTTATTTTCTAACTGGTTGATGGTAAAAATCTTCCTTCTCTCAATTTCACTGATACTTAAAAGCGAAGCGATATCATTAAAATTGTCTTTGAACTTTGTCTGATCCAAAAGAATAATGGTATCAGAGTTACTGATAATACTGTCCTTCACTACAGCATTTCCAACAATATCGCCCAGCTCCTGAGTTACCACAATCGCTTCACCCCAAAACTTTCTGACAGTTTTATACAGGTAAAGTATGTATCCGGCCATAAGCGGGGATGCAATAGCCTTCCAGGCTTCCTCAATAATAAGCGTCTTTCTGAAGCTCGTCCTATGACGCATCTTCTGAATGAAAACGTCCATAATGATTAATGTCACTACCGGAAATAGAATCTTGTGCCCTTTGATAGAATCGATTTCAAAAACGATAAATCGTTCTGAAAATAGAGAATCGTCAACTTTCTGGTTAAGTGTATGCCCGAACTCTTCACCAGTACAAAATTTACGTAAGACATACCTGAATTCGATGAAATTGAAGTTTATTGATTCTCTACTATTCGGGTTCTCTTCTTCTTCAGCTAGGATAGCAGGTATTTTATATACCGCATACTTATAGAAGCTGTCAAACGACAAGTCCCTGATAAGATTCTCATAATGTTCCTTACGTCTTACTTCATCAGCCTTTATCCGCTCCAAGTCATAAAGACGTGTGTACTCGGCATGATAGAACCTTCTGAAAAGTTGTTTCTCAACCCCAATAAAGAGCTCAGTTGCTAAATGGGAATATTTATGATTTAAATAAGATTCAGAGTTGACAAGACTAGCTTTTGCACCAAAATAGGTAAGCGATCCAACCTTTTCAGAAAAATACGTTTTTACAGTCTTCCAGATCTGCTGATCATCGATTTTCGCCTTAACTTCCTTCTTTAGTCGCTCCTGCAACCTGGGCGATAATCCTGTATACCCATCAAAAAAGTTGCTGTAATAGCTATTGATTACCTCTGCGATCAAATCCCTTTCAACTCCAGAAACTGTACCTTCAGCAGTCTTCCACAACAACCCTATTAATGTTCCTAAAAAGTCCTTTTTCTCAATGTTTAATTCCTCCCTTTTAATCACAAAAGGGTTCATTGTTATAGGGTTCTCTTCAGTATAGGTTATATACCTGCCGTTAAAATACTCGTTAATTCCTTTGTAGCTGTGTCCAACGTCAACAATAACAACATCCATATTTTTATGCTGCATGTACTGCTCGATCATTGAATTGGTGAAAAAGGACTTTCCTGAGCCTGATGGACCGAGAGTGAATTTATTTCTATTGTTTAGTCGTGGACTATCAAGGGTGTCAATTGCTATTGGTATGCCCTGACGATCAGTAAATCTCAATTTGAATGTAGAAACCTCGTCAACCGCCAGGGCCTCCTTAAAAAGTAGGCATAGGGCAGCGTCCGAAGTGGTGAGGAACCAATCGTAAATACCTAGTTCATTAGCATTCCCCGCTAGTGCGCACCTGAATAATTCCATTTGGTTGTATGCATTCTTAGAAGGAGAAATGCCGTGTCTGAACAGCGAGCTAATTATGTAGTTGGTAGCTTTGTCTATATGAGGCTTTTCAGCACATATTAAGATATTGAAGTGTGCCCTTACTACAACTTGGCTATTCTTAGCAACATCTGCTAAAAGCGTATCGATGTCATTAACACAAACATAATTAGCGGCATCAGGAATTCCGGAGTGCCTCCGTTTTTTCTGTTCAAGTTTTAAAAGCTCTTTTTGCTGATTAGGAAGCGTCAGCACCTGATTGTACAGGATGGTTTTAAAATCCGGTACTTTCAGAAGAAAAGCGAAAATATCAGCAGGAAAATCCTTTACTGCATCTGGGCTTCCCATCTCCACATATGTACTGATCCGGTTCGGAAGCTCAATGTTGTCAATGTCTACCAATGATAAACTTCTAACAACCTTATCTCCAAAATCAACCTCTGAGGGAGTTGATTTCATGTTATTATATATGATGTGATCATCAGAAAAATTCATGGTAAGAATTCTTTTGATGAACGTCTCTGTTTCCTGTTTATTAAGAACCTTCGGGTTCGTTTTAGCGGTGATTAGAATGTCAACGATTTTGTTGATGCTTTGATCAAACTGCTTAGATGAACCTCTATCATAGATAAAAAACCGCTTCGGAGCAAGTTTGATGACAGTAAGATAAGTCGATATATCTACATACTCTCGTCCAGTGAAATGTTCGTTGTACTTCTGCTGTAAAAACTCATTGGCCTCTCCTGCCTTATAAAGTTTTCGAGCAAGAATATCCTGCTTTTGAAACAGATATCCTTCGCCTAATACCTTTATCAGATTTGAATAAAGATCATGAAATGAATTGTAAGCGTCCGGAGATCCGGAATATTGAATAATTGGATTTGTTAATTTGATGGTTACGGACATATCTCCATTCTCGGTATAATATATGTCAAAGTCCCCTACCCTTTCGTAATTACCATCAATATAGGGTAATTCAAATACTTTCTTCTTTGCCATGTTTTAAATAGTCTAATAGATAAATCTTCGATCTGTATACTTTACCAAGTCCCTTTTGAATGGTTATAGGAGGTGTGTAAATGACCCTATCACGAGGTTTGTTGTACAATCCACCTTTTTGACGGTTTCCAGTATAAAAGATACCTCCTAAAGCGAACGCTAAACCAACAAAGCCACCAAAATAGGTATTGATGGTAGATGAGGCTATTGCTCCCATAATGATACCTCCGATTAAAAAACCTAGTCCCCAAAAGATAAACTTGCCTTTAAAACCTTTGTAAACAAGGGGCTTTTGCAGCCCCTTGGATACATCAAACGTGCGCTTCATGGATTAACCAATAAAGAAGGCTTTGATAAAGATTGGCACTACCAGAAGGAACACACATGAGCCGCCCCATGCTAAAATGTCCTTGTTGATGTCCTTGTCTCCACCATTCCATTTTTGGAATACCCGGATACCACCAACAAGACCGACAATAGCCCCGATTACCATTAATGCATTTGCAATTACATCGACATAACCTCCTAATTCGGTAGTTGCTGCTTCAATTGCTGTTTGACCACCTTGTGCCATTGCGTTAGTTGCTGATACTGCCAATAGGCATGCTAGAACTACTACTTGTTTTTGATTTGTACTCATGATTAAAAAAATAAAGGGTTTTTAAAAAATTGATTGATTATTAATGATTAAAGAAATTGCAAATGATTAAAAGCCAGTGAAGAGCCTGACCACAATGGAGGAAAGGACAAGGAAAATGCAAGCGCCCGCCCATTTCCAAAACTCGCCTGAAACGTCTTCCTCACCTTCCTGATATTTGAAGTAAAGCCTAATCCCTCCAATTGCCCCGATGAAAGCCCCAAGCGTGAGCGTAATATTCGTTACTGGCCGGATGTAGTTTTGTAGGCCGCTATCCTCCTGGGCAAATGCTGCATTAAAAAAAAAGGTTAATGCTATAATTAGCATTAACCTTCGGTTAATCTGTGTTTTCATAAGAATGATGTTGTTTAGTCGCCTGATCCTTCAATCTCCAGGGAAAGATCCGGAGCGGTAGCGGCGAAAACTGTCGCCTGTAATTGGCACCGACAGCGCCTGCAGCTCGTTAACCTAGTTAACTTTTGTCGCCCGAATTGTATTTCAATAGCTCCGGATCTGTTGCAGGTTAGATCCGCTCCGGAAAAAGACTGTCGCCTCGTAGAATATTAAAGAAACATGGCTTTCATTGTTCCTCCAAGAAGACCCATGAAAATCGCAGCGAGTATCCATCTGGTAAGCGAGCGATCCATATCTCCTTTCCCTTGTTGTAATTGCTGGTAGATTTTAAATCCACCCACTAAACCGAAACAGGCTGCGAGGACCAGCAAAAACGATGAAAAAGACGGATACCATCCTTTAATGGTGCCTCCTGCTGTGTTCATTTCTGATATACCGGGTTGGCCATAAACAGAAAAGCACATTACCGTTAACAGTAATGTGCTCGAATACACATAAAATATTTTCATAAGTCTTAGAACATAATACTGTTAGCTAATTGTGCGGCATCTTGCTTATGCATTGTAAATAAATCCTTTACCAAGATTCCACCTGTAGATGATGTTTCATTAAAAGGCTCAACAACATCAAGCTGATCCTGATCCTCTTCTAACAACTCTGGTGAGTTTATTAAAACTGCTGGCTTTGCTACCGGAGTGTTTATTGCAGGCTGCCCATTGTAAGTGTTGGGAAGATCCTCAATTGATTCAGCATCCTTAGCAATGATACTTTCATTATGTATTAGCTCTACATCGTCGTCATCAGCACCTTTGGGCTTATTGAAAAACAGATCGTAAAGGATGACAGCTGCATAATAGGTAAAATATGCGATGCCTAACCATAGTAAGAATTGGGGCCATGTCCACGTCATAGTTTTAAGTTTTTATATTGTTTATGGATGAGTTTATTTATTTCCTCGCTTCTGCCTTTCAAAGCTTCGTCCAAGAAAAAGTTTATTAAGCACATAATTGAGGTCTTGCTCTCTGCCTTGATAGCCGAAAGAATTCTATAATTAGCCTCGTTGATAATATAGGTGATGCGCTGAGTTTCCGTCCCAGGATCATATTCTTTGATGGCATTGATCAAAGGGCTATCTGTATAAGCTTGAACCTGAGCCTTTACAGTGGGTTGCTTTTTTTCCTTTGCAGGCGTTTGCTTCTGTGCTGGCTTTTTTTCTTTAATATCAGATTCATCAGTTATACTACTTGTATCGGAAGGTTTATCTTCAATTTCAGGTTTAGCTAATGGCTCTTCAGTAACGGCCTTTTCTGCTTGTTTAGATGGCTGTCTTGCAATTTCCCGTGTTTGAGCCATTAAATTTTTAATATCTAGCTTAGACATTTTTACCTCCGTCCTTCTTAGCTTGGTTAGTAATGAAAGGAAGAATAGCTTCCTTGTAGATCATATCCATTGTAGGAAGTATGTCTGGATACATCCTGGTAGGAATCTCATAAGTGGATACCCTTTGAAAGATTTGCTTATCGGGTATGGGTGGCGTAATTGGCCCATACTCATTTAGTACTTCCTTTACCTGGGCTTCCGTGTCGTAGACAACAGTACCTTTGATCCTGGAAGGAACGTACATCATTTTAATGTTTGGATTGATCTTCTTTAAGACCATTGAAAATAATACGGTAGACTTAAAGGTCATCTTCTCATAGATGAAAGGACAAATTAGCAAATCTGCTTTTTGGAATACAGCGGCTAAATTGTCATCATCAAGCTTTCCGGGTAAATCAATGATAACGATAGTTTCAGGTGCCTTGCTAAAAACTGCCTTGTACAGAGCTGGAAAATGACTAAGGTCAGAGCCTACAACTTCATAAAGTTCAGGATTCTCCAACTTCTGAGCATCCATATAATGATCTTCAACTGATCGCTGATCATCCATGTCAATTACAGCTACCGGTAGATCATGCACCAGTTTCAAATAATTCGCAAGTAAAATCGTTAGGGTACTTTTTCCAGCACCTCCTTTTTGATTACCTAATAGTATTACCATATCATTTAATATCTATACATACTATTATCTAGAATTTCCCCTGGCGTGTTTTTTCCGCCGACGGTTTCGGCCATTTATAGCTTCATCATCAATATCACTAGCCATGAAAAACTGAAATCCTGATGAGAATTCCCTACTTTCTTCCTGCGATTGTGATTCGTAATCTGATAGCTCTAACAGCAGATCCCCTCCAACATTAACGGCCATATCAGCTTCCTGATTAGTCTTTCCTGTTAAGGATTCCTGATAAATTATGTTCTTTGTTTCTTCGTTTACTAAATTATCAATGTTTGTAAATATGTTATTTTGGCTATCTAGCAAGTATAAATTGTTCCGATAGCCAACTACTGAAAGATTCATATCCTTCAAGCCTTCCTCTACAGTTGGATAGTTATAAACAGCTGCTTTTAATAGATCACTGTACATCCCTTTTTGATCATCCTTAAAGTCTATTTCGATCTGATCAGTGGGTATATTAAGAAACTCATTTAGTATCGTCCTGTCTTCAGCACTGAATACCGAATACTGCGATTCTTTCCTTTGATTGTTTATAAGGTCAATTAAATCGGATCTTTCAAAGGTATATACAACCTCTTTGTCTTTGGAAAGAACTTTGTCACCGTGTCTCTCAAACCCGTTTGTCTTAAGAATATCATCAAGATCTACAACAGGCAAATTGTCCTTTTTCAGGTCGTCTAAGGAAGTTTCAAACCAGTCCTGATCTATCTGAGCCTTTGAGGCAATAAACTCCTTTAAAGGCAGTATTTCGCTCCCCTTAAAAACATTCTTGTTGGCGTTATCTATTATCGTGTATCCGTATGGCGGTTTGTCATCTTTAAAATGGAATACTGACTCTAATCCAAATTTTTTATGGAGATAATCGCTCAATGGTGATTGATATCCAATTATTCTACCTTGTCCACCACTAGGAAGATTCTCATGAACCGGCTTAACTGCTCCATCATAAACCTTTTGATATTTGCCGACTATTGCTTTCAGCTGAGATAGCCGTTTATCATCTACTTTATTCTCTTTTGCAAGCTGCTTAACCTCTGCTTTAGGGATGGTGCCTTGCTCCTTTCCAAACTTAATAACTCTGAGAGTATCACCTTCACTTTTAACGGTATACCCCATCTTTTCAAGAAGCATACTGAATTGAGCTTCTGTACGAAAATTATATTCTTGGGCTGATTTTAGATCTGAAGAAATCTTATCTCCGATTCCAAGAATTCGGTTGATCGCTTCCATACCCCTCACACGTTCAAAATCATGAGCAATCTTCTTCCCTGTTTCTTGATCAACACGAGTTGACACTATGTGTACATGATTATTACTGGTGTCATTATGAAAAACAATGAGAAATGGTTGTTGACCATAACCCATTTCGTTCATCCACTTTACAGCTATTTCCGTTAATTGGTATTTATCGAATTCACTTCCTTTAGCAGACAGTGCAACGTGAAGTTGTGGATTTCTTATACTGTTGCTTTTGGAAGATACAGCCTTTAAATAGTTCTTATAGTCTTCCGGTCTTAGATCACTTATTCCCTGTAATTGTCCGAAATTATGCGCCTCCATAAGCTCACCTTTCCCCGTGTCCATCTTATTGGTGTTGTACTCAACACCAGAAAAGCTAGGAGTAGAAGAAAGGAATTTGACAATCATATTTTATATTTTTTTGCTGAATCTCTTGTTACTTTCCGTAGCGTTTTTATCAATTCAGTTTGCACAACATTGTAACTTTCTATCAAAACATTAAATCTGGTTACAACAGATTCATTAAGCAATCCTGACTTTTCAAGCGTATTCGCGTGCTTGGCCAATTGGTTAATGTTGTTCCCTGCCCTACCTAATTCAGTTCCAATAGCCCGCAGTTCTTTGGCAAATTCCAGCCCATCTAAAATCAAAGGTTCGGCATTTTCAAGTACTCTTGTTCGTATTAGATTAGCTTTCGATAAGCTAAAAACACGTTCCATGTGCTCGATCAACTGATGTTCCTTTTCTGTAAACCTACAATGTATACTTCTGTTTCTTGGTTCTAATGCAACTGGTCTCCCACCTTTATTAGTTCCATCACTTGCTGCTTTGTTCATCTTCTTCATTTGGATGCTACTTTCTAAAGAAAAACGAGTTGCGAGTTTTTCTGTCTTCCTATGATTCCTTCAATCATAGGCAATATGACTTTTGAAGACAAAAATGACCGGAGGGAGGTTTTTGTCGCACAAAGGTACATCTTGCAACGTTAAAAAAACTTTTATGCATTCCTGACTATTCGCCTATTTGCCTCTCGTTTTATTCTATGCTGCACATCCGCATTTTCAATGAACGAACCAAAGATATAAAAATGAAGTATTATGTCCTTATGGTTTTATGTATTTATGCGAATATGCATTTTAATAAATTATGCATTTATGTTTTTATGTAAAATCATAAAACACGGTACCTCACCTTAAAATGCATAACAATGCATTTATGCTATAAGCTAAAAGCCTAAACTAGACAGGACTTATGATTTATGAGTTTATGCATTCCGGAGAGCATCAAATTATATTCTCTCAAACTCCATATAAATACATTAATATGTATTTATGCTTTTATGTATTTATGTGATTATGTCTTTATGCAATTATGAAATCATGTACTTATGATACTATGCTATTATGAAATTACATAAATACATAATAATGTTTTTATGTATTTATGACCTTATGTAATTATGAAATCATGTACTTATGATACTTTGCTATTATGCACTCACATAAATACATAATAATGTTTTTATGTATTTATGTGATTATGCATTTAGAAATTTATGAGTGAGTTCTAAAACAAAATCCTTCAAAAAAAAATCACCTGGTGTGATGAGAATTTCTTTCGGGTGCATCGGTTTGCCAAGGCTTAAGGTTTCTATTTGAAAGTTCTGCTTTTAGCATATCGTTATAGTCATCATACCCCTGGTAGAGGTAGGAGCGATCAGCTGCTTGCGGTAGTTGCTTTTGAAACTCACCGGTCATTTTTCTGCCTCCACTACCATTATCAAAATAGAGATCTATATCTTTAATAGAGCCGCTAGCTTTTACAAGTGTAATAGCTCGGTTCACCATCGATAGCGAGTTTAAGACAATTAGATTATTATTAATCAGAGAAGGGTCTTTCTCCAGGGCAGAAAGATAATTAAACATACCCTCAAAAATTGAAACCTTAGAGTTCGATCCTTCCTTAAATAATAGATCCTTCTTAGCTATACAGATCTTTCCGTATTTGCTTCTAACATCATATCCCTCAGAAGCATTCTGCCATCCAACCCCAAAATATCGCTTCTTAGAACCTTTGTCATCTATATGGTCATAATAAACCTCTTTCAGTAGCTTACTAGAAAGAGCAGCATTAATCACACCTCTGGAAGCGATGTAGTCTGTTATGGCAGCATTATGCCCTAAATCTTTAACATTGACAATCTCGTGCTTTGGAATATAAACCTTTGGTGCTAATTCCCGCTGACTAAAAGAAAAAGATGGATGGCCATTGTACAACTTTTCAATTTCCTCGACAACTTTGGGAATACTATTGGTTTTGAACACAAGTTTTCCTAAATCAATCACATTACCACCTTGGCCTGATCCGTGATCATACCAGAATCCTTTACTATCATTTACTGAAAAGGAGGGGTCACTGTCGGAATCCCTTATAGGCGAAAGGAAAAACCTTTCCTGACCGCTTTTTTTAGAAGTAGGCTCATAGCCTAATTTGGTCAGAAAGTCTACCAAAGAAATACTGTCTTTGATTTCCTTAATTCTTTCTCTAAGCTCTTCGATACTCATAAAGTTAGGGTTTGTTGTTTCGGCCTTTTGACCATCATCAGATATGGCACACACCATATGACAACGTAAGAAACTATTAACATAGCTATGGCGCTTCGAGTGGGGTTAACCCTCCATGCATCCTTCTTCGATCTAAGTATGATGAGGATAAAAGGCTTTCGCCTACTCTTTCAGTCCTCTAGTCGGTGCTTTGATCCTACACACGGAACAAATGTTTTAGCCCTTTGCAGCTTTAGGTATTTCCTTTAATGCTTACCTAGCATCTTATAAATATGGCGTTATTCGCTCCGCCTGCAACAAAAATTACAGTTAAACTGTATTTATATATCAAATATACGGTTATTATGCATTTATGCAAAAGCATAGCTTTATTTTTAAAACTTAAAAATGTACACCTCTCATTATCAGATAGATAAATTACGGTTAAACTGTATTTATATATATTATATGGTAAATACTATTAATCTCGGTAGACTTCTGTAGAATATAGATGGCGGTCATGATCGGCTTGCCATTAATCAAATATGGGGGGACATGGATTGATTTCAAATACTCTTTTATGCGTATTTGAAGGCGAAGCAGGCAGTATTTTATCTACGTAGTCATATACGTATAATAACGTACATACGGCCTTTAAAGCACTTTAGATGGCGATACGTATATACGTGGTCCTGAAACTGCTACAAAACGGAAAGCAGGAGAGGGGGAAGGGCAAGTATTTTGAGATGGGAATTTTAGACCTCAATGTTCGGGATCTGAAAATGCTTAATTGGGTAGATACTTCCCAGATCTGAAAATGCAAGTAGCATCAATGCATCAGGAATTATAAAGCTTAGCTATATAAACGCAAATTCAAGGTCGCCATATAGATCTGATGATGGTGATTTGGTTTTGATATTTATCTGTTTACTTTACCTTTGCTAATATATTTAGCATTTAAGAAGCCCTATGGAACACAAGATTTAATTATATACAATACAGAATAACACCAATCAGCTGATTCCATACTTTGATAAAGGAATTCAGGCTGGCTTTCCTTCACCTGCTGCCGATTATATGGAACTGGCAATAGACTTGAACGAAACACTCATAAAAAATCCTTCCAGTACGTTCATAGGTCGGATAACAGGCGATTCGATGAAAGATATAGGGATATTCGATGGCTCTCTGGCCATTGTAGATAAATCTCTCAGAGTGGAGAATAACAGTCTAGTAGTAGCCTGGATCGATGGGGGATTTACTCTGAAGCAAATCCGAAAAGAAAGTGGTAGCACGTACTTGATGGCCTTTTAACAGAAATTTTAAACCTGTTTTAATTGACGAGGCTAATCAAGGATCTATCTGGGGTAAGGTTACCTACATTATAAATAAAGCAATATGATCATTGGAATAGCGGACTGCAATAAGTTTTACGCAAGCTGTCAGAGGGTATTTAACCCCTCTTTGGTGGGTAAGCCCATCGTTGTACTCAGCAATAACGATGGCTGTGTCGTTCCACGATCGAATGAGGCAAAGGCGCTGGGCATTGCGATGGGTGTTCCGGCATTCGAAATTAAATCGCTTATTGAGGAAAAAGGAGTTCAGGTATTTTCATCAAACTATACCCTCTATGGAGATATGAGCAGCAGGGTTATGGCAACGCTATCCAGGTTCTCTCCTGGAACCGAAATCTATAGCATTGATGAAGCCTTTCTACAATTCAAAGGATTTGACTTGTATGATCTTCCGGAATACGCCAGACATATTGTTAGGACTACACAACCAATACAGGGATTCCCATCAGTATAGGATTGGCACCAACCAAAACCCTGGCTAAGCTTGCAAATAAGTTAGCGAAAAAAGATCCGGCGTCAAAAGGTGTTAAAGCTATCCTTACTAAAGAAGAAATAGAGATTGCATTATCCGACTTTCCCGTCAGTGATATTTGGGGTATTGGTGGGCAGTATGCAAAGATGCTCGCTCAACACGGGGTTAATACTGCTTTGGAGTTCTCCTGTTTGCCTGCAGAATGGGTAAAATCAAAAATGACAATTACAGGTTTAAGAATGTGGCATGAATTAAGAGGCAAACCATGCATACCATTGGAATCAGCCCCTGCTTCAAAAAAAGGAATATGCACTTCAAGAAGTTTTGGAACGATGCTTAGTGAGTACGAAAATATAGCGGAGGCTGTGAGTAATTTTACTGCTAAATGTGCTAAGAAGCTCCGGGACCAGAATTCCTGTGGCAAGGTGATAACTGTCTTTGTCCAGACGAACATTTTCAGGGGGGATCTTAAGCAGTATAGTAATTCTAAGACTACAATTCTTCCTGTAGGTATCAATAGTACAATGGAACTGAATAGGTTTGTTCTGTTGGCGCTAAAAGCTATTTATCGAAAAGGGTATCAATACAAGAAAGCCGGTGTCATTGTCACGGATATCATTCCCTCTGACCAGGTGCAGAGTAATTTGTTCTATCAATATGATACCGAGAAACAAGAAAAGATTATGCTAGCTTTGGATAAGATTAACGGCCTATATGGTACTGATAAACTGCGATTAGGAAGTCAGGGATTTGGTAGAAATTGGAAGTTGAAAAACGAAAAGCTATCTCCATGTTACACCACCAGATTGAAAGATGTAATAAATATTATATTGTAAAGCATAAAAGCATAAAACATATTACCATAAATGCATAAAAGCATAACACACATAAGCATATCTAAAAAGCATTTAAGGGAACCGGGAAATGTAACAACTTTGTTACAAACGGGAAACAGAATTTTATTTTGTTCCCTTCCTCTTGTTTTTTTGTTTTCCTGCCATTTTGTCGATTTCGCAGAAATACACATCTGTATCAGCTTATGAGGTGGCCTAACATGTTTCTTTAATTTAATTACTTTCTTTATTTTGTTACTTTACGCCTCTGTAACTAATTAATAGCCAATGACTTGACTAACCAAAAACGAAGGTTTTATCAGCTAAAAAGAAGTTATTATCCTTTATTCCGAAGTTATCATCCTTAAAAGCGAAGGTTTTATCATCTCTAAACGAAGGTTTTATCCGTTAAAAACGAGGGTTAGAAAGAAACCTTCGTTTTTATAGACTGGAGTAATTTCTGTGCGTTTTAAATCCTAAAAATTTATATTTAGTTGATATACTGAATGTTATTAAAACTAAAACGAAGGTTTTATCAGTCAGTTCCTCAAAAGATGATGTTTTGAAGGGGTGGACTGCTATCTTATTCCCTAGATAAGAGATGCACTAACAGAATCGTTTAAAACTAATGAACTAATTATCAGATATATTAGAGAGTCCAAAACGAAGTTTTTATCAGTGAATCTTCTTTGCAACTACCTCACTTATAACAACAATCCAGAGATGTGATCTCATGCAAAATCCTAAAACGAAGGTTTTATCAGTCATAAAGTTTCTTATTAATAGATTTGTCGCCTCATTAGCCTTCCTGGAGAACCTGCAGCTGAGCGGCCAGGCTACAAACAGTCGCCTGATCTAATCCAGGGAAGGAAGATATCAGCACGGGATCTAGAGTATTCGCACATATAACTGTCGCCTGTTGCACATACTTTAATTCAACCACTTATTGAAAAACGAATATTGATAAACAACACTTCGTTTTTAATATTCGTTTTATTATATTTGGTCATGGAACTTCAACAGCTACCCAAAGACAAAGTAATCATGCAGCATAACATGATTACCAGTGGAAGGTACGACTTTACTGCTTGTCAACTAGATATTCTGTTTTTGCTACTCGCATCCTTAGAAAAGGATGATGATAAAGAAAAGAAATATAACCTCTATGCAAAAGACATTGAATCGATAACCGGTCGTGAATGGCATTATAACCAGTTACAGCAGGCTACTGAGGATATGGGTAGCAGAATGTTTACTATTGAGACTGAACGAAGCCTTAAACAAATCTGGCTATTTAGTGGATTTGAATACATGAAGGGCAAAGGATATTTTACAGCTTCAGTATCTCCAGAGGCCAGGCCCTACCTATTTGAGTTGAAAAATAACTTTACAATATTTCAGCTAAAGTCCGTTCTATCCTGTTCCTCAAAGTATGCTAAACGTTTGTACACCCTGGCGTGCCAGTGGAGGGCAGTAGGGAAGGTCACTATTGAGATCGCCAAGCTTAAGGAGATGCTATATTTGAAAGATCCTAAGAACAAAGTTCCTGAGCAGTTCACAGAAGTGAACGCATTTAGAAAGAATGTATTAGAAATTTCAAAACAGCAAATCAACACGCACACTGACATTACATTCGATTACGAATTACATAAGAAAGGGCGCTCCTTTCACTCCATTACCATATATGTCAACTACAATAGGGTTAATACCAAGGAGGTAGACATCCAGACTTCTTTAAGTTATCAAAAGGCTGTGTCAAATGTAGAAGCTTACGGGATATCAAAAGCATATGCTGAGTTGATAGCTCAAAAATATATGTCCGAATTTGAAGCATTAATTGAGCAAATAAAGAAGCAAAAGAATAAGGCGCAAATAGAAGATCCAGCTGCTTATATTGTAGCTGTATTCCAGAAGAAAAAATATCTGCCTAAAAAGTAGGCAGATATTAAATTTCAGTCTTGGGTTGATTGTCCTCTAATTTGGCAACCAACTCCATCTTATTAGACACGTCCATTTTCCGATAGACATTCTGAACATGCTTAGCAACGGTTTTTTCCGCTATAAACAGATCAGTTGCAATACTTTTGTATGTCTGTCCTATCCGTATTAGAGTAGCAATTTCTATTTCCCTGGCCGTTAAGTTATAATATTGACAATTATTCAGAAACACATCAGAAGAGCTGTCCAATAGGTTTAGATTCCCATTAAGGCTAGCCAGTTGGCGTTCTTCCTCCCAGGATTTGATTATGTTGTTCCGGGAGAACAAGAATGTAATAATAGTAAAGCCAAGATTTGTTACCATCACTTCTATAAATTGAGAAAGTTGAAAGAAACTAACTAATGGCAAGACGATCCAGGGAATAATGGCAAAATAGGTCAGATACACATCAGCTGTCCATCCACTATTATCAAGGTCATATTTCATTGATATTGCCTTGAACATCTTTAGCATTACAACTATTGCATATATAAATGGTATTGCGACCCCATGTTGAACCGAAGAGGCCAGATCACCGGTAAACATATACTCGATTCCTATAAAGGCCAGGTAAGGTAAAAACAAAAACAACCAAACACCAAAATAGGCATGAAACCTCAACTCCTTCAATTCCCATGCTTTATAGAAGTAGTACGGAAAATAACAGGCCATTAAAAATCCGGTACCATACGCTAAAATATTTTGAACTTTAATATCTATGCTGAGTTTAGGATCAGGAAACAGGCCACCAGTGATGTTATACAAAATTAGCAGCAATAAAAGAATTACGAAATAAAGCCTGCGCTTTTCAGAAGGTCTTGAAAGAAGATAGAATGTTTGGAATAATAGTAATACGGATTCAGCTACTACAAAGAGAAATGTCACTAGGTGCATTTCAGTATCAAATACATTCATACGTTTTTACCGTCCTTTCAGCATAAATAACTTATAGCCAAAGTCAAGTTCATTGTAAATAGTAAAGCCGAAATTCTGATACCATTTGATATTTCTCACAGTAGAGGTTTCTAAATAAACAGGCTTTGACTGACGTCTGGCATCATCTAAGATTGACAACATTAATGAAGTACCTACACCTTTGTGCTGCTGATCAGGAAGCACCCCGATAAACCACAGATAGTAAATCGGCTCTTTAGGGTACTGACCTTTTATCAAGCTTTCACGCTTCATAGCTTTACCTGCGTTCTCAATGCCTATGCATTTAATTAGCAATCGCAGATCCAGGGAGATGGTCTTTAGAATAGATTTTGTTTCAGGATAAAGAACTAAAGCACAACCGGTATTATCGTCAGATAAATATACTTCACCATACTGATAGCAAATTTCAAATGAATAGGCCATCAGCTCTTTTAATCTTGATTCTCTTTTGTTGTCTTGTTTAACAATGTAGTTGACGCTTTGATTCTCATTGAAAGACTTCGTAAGAATAGCAACAACCAATTGCTTGTCTTCAGCTCTCGCCTTTTTCATAGTATAAGGATAGGGTTTATGATTACACAATTATAATGATCTTTTATAGCTAAACCCGTGCCCATTATAGCCGGTTTTGACATTTTACGGTTCAAGCTATATTATAACTGTATAACAGTACAATATATTGTCTATCTGTGCTTTTATGGGAAAGTAGGTTAACGATATTTTACTCAGTCAATTTTCAGGATCTGAACGTAGAACCAATTAAAAACGATTATCTATATTTACGATTCGGGAGGAAATTAAAATGCATAAATGCACAATTATGCAAAATGTTGTGCTTTAGGCAAATATCATCGTCTCAGGGGATAAATCTTAAAGACGCGCTTCAATGGAAAATGGAAAAAAAACAGGAAATAGGCTTAAGACTTAGAGAATACCGAAAAGATTCAGGCAAAACCCAGGGAAAATTTGGGGAATCATTAGGTTTAACACAAGGCGGGTATTCTGATCTTGAGAGGGGGAAGAATAACTTGACTGCTCGAATTAAGTACATGCTTGAGGAAATCTATAATATCAATATAGACTATTTGGAGACCGGCCAGGGAGAGCGTTATCGCATTAGAGAAACTGAAGAACTATCATCAGAAGATGATACAGAGAAATTCTACAGAGATCAAAATCAAAGGATCATCTTTCAACTGCAAAAAGAGCTAGAGCTAACTAAAAAAGAAAACGAATATTTACACAAGATCATTAGTACTAAGGATGAAGTAATATCTGCTCTTAAATCTGGTAAGCTGAAGGGAGAAGATGAACCCGAATCTTAGAGAAACAGTTTTAATTCGTGACAAACAGACTTTGCTAAAGCGATATCAGCATCAGTTATCCGTTGTTTAGCCTTTCTATTCAACTTGTTGTACAGCTTATTATATGCAGTCTTTTCAGGTAGGTTCGGCCACATCTTAGTGGAAAGCGTTGTAGGAGTGATTAACTCAAATTCCAGGAGCTTATGAATATAGGTTGAATAAGGCTGATCTTGATCGCCATCTAAAATTTTCTCCATCTAAATATATCAATCAGGGTACATCCCTTATTGCTCCCAAATTAGCAAATTATTTCAAAATACAATAAACTGTATGCCTGGCTCTGGTAGGTAATGTGGATCTTCAAATCTGACGAGTTCTTTGAGTCGGTCTAATGTTGTGATACAATCCACGTCCTCACCCTCAAAGGTTCCTACAACTAGTCCATTCCCTGAAAACACACCATAAAGCCCCCTTATTGAAAATGCTCCCTCGGTTTCCTGATATAGTCCCTCATCATCAATGTAAATAACATCAGTTCCTAAAGCATCTGGTCTAACCACATCAACACAACGACAGCCGATAACCTTATTAAAAACCTTCAATTCGGGTTCGATCTGAAGCTCCTCAATTTTACGGTTAAGGCTATTAATTTTAAAAGCTTTTATTCTCATGACTATAAATTTTAAGCAAATCAAATATATGTATTTAGGCATATATAGTTTGTAGCTATATTGTCATTAAATGTATACACTTAATCAAATAAGGCTTAAAGTTTGTATTATAGATAGCGTTCTCCTAACTTTGAATAAAACGTAATATGAATTCAACTTTACGAGGTGGCAAACGTAGTGGTGCTGGCAGAAAAAAGGGAATTACCTTTAAAGAACCTACTGTTCCTTATACAGTTAGAATTACTGAAGCTGTACTGGAAGAGTTAAAAGAAAGATATGGCAACCAGTTGCCCGACAAGATAAAAGAGAGCATATACAAGCTTAATAAAAGCTGAAAATATTGTATATTAAATTTAAATCCTGATGCTATGAGAACTGTATTCTATTTCTTACTACTAACCATTGCAGTCTCCATGATTGCATTAGGAGAAACTACATCAAAAGAGTTCAGCTATACCCCATATGTAGTAATAATGCTATTGAAAGCGTGGTTTATCTACGGCTTCCTTAAGCGTCAAAATAGGAAGCGTAAGCAACGTGACCAGGAAGAACTATTCAATGAGTACATGAGAAGTCAGATCGCCAGAAACAGAAGATCCTATTAGCCAATTTTTAAATGTCGCCTGAAAATGATACCGGCAGCGCCTGCAGCTCATTGGCTAGGCTTAAAACTGTCGCCTAGGTTGCGACTGGAGAGTGCCGGATCTGGCGCAGATCCGCTCCGCTCCAGAGAAAAGCTGTCGCCTTTTTCTCTGTAAGTCATCAATTCTTGATGGGTTATACCCTTTTTATTTGCAAGGGCATGAAAGGACTTAATTTTGGGTTCTTCTGTGTTCCAGGGAAATTGATATTGATATTTTTCATTATTCAGGGTTACTGTTAGCTTAATCGGCAACCTTTTCAGATCAGCGTAGGTTAGAGAAGCAATGCGCTCACAGATAGAATTATACTCTTTGGTGCCTTCGGGAGTTATCCGGAATGCAAGCTCGTATTTGTCAAGCTGTCTTGCCCTGAAGTCATTTCGAGGTTTGCGTTTCTTTAATTTTGGTTTAGACTTTACAAGCAGATCTGAAGGGAGCATATCACTGATATAATCAGGATATTTATCTCGTGGATAGCAAAAAGACCCCATTTCTTAAAGGTTCTGCGAATGAAATTCTTTCGCCTTGTGTTCTCCGCTTGTCGTGCTCTGATTTCCGCTCTTTGAAGAGTTAGGGTAAAGCTCTTATTATCCTCTTTAGCATGAATGGCGGCACGGATAATGACTTTAATGATCAAGCTCGTTCCCTTCTCTAAGACATTAAATAGATCTTGGTAGGAGAACCTACTTAAATTAATGGAAAACTCTTGAATAAGATCTTCTGGGCTTAATTGAGGTATTGTAGCAACTGGTGCGTCTAATAGATTATTCATAAGGCACTGACTTTAGCATCGTCATAATGCTAGGTTTTAATCGGCTAATTGTTGAATTTGGTCCACGCTAAATACAATATATTCTATTTGTTCATTTCCGAGTGAAGATATAATACCATCATATCCTTTTTCAACTAAGATGGCATTTGCGTCATCGGTATGTAAAGCATCCCAAAGATCGCCTAGCTCTCCCAAACCAATTTCCTCATTCAATGTATATAATGCCTCTTCGTTAGAAAGAATTTCTCCTGTAAGGATCTCCCAAATGGTAGATGCCTGGCTTTGAATGCTAAATATAGATTCTAACCTCAAATCTATCGGATTTCTCAAAGACAATCGAGCTTTTATAACCCGCTCACCAAATAGCAAAGCATTTTCAATTTTATCGGCGAAGAAAAAACCATGAACAGTGTTTGACCATTCGGTATTACTTCCTTTCATGGTAATATCAAAATTTGCAAAGTCGGCATTAGTACCATGATAAAAAACTGTATCTGAAATTGAGATTGGGGAGTTCATAAATACGATTTGGAGTTATAAGATAAGGGAGTAAAAGGAGTGGGGGCTTAGTTACTCCCCCAATTATTCCAGTCCATAGGATCTATTCCAGACTTGATAACTTTTGATTTTTCAACTATTCTAAAATCCTTCACCAACCTGTCATTGTCCTTAAGATCTATGGCAGTATAGAACTTGATACTCTCTTTGTCCATTCCTTTATAATCCCAACCATCAACGATTTTGTTAGTGGTTTTGCTGATGGCGAAGTGGGTATATTTAGGGTTGACCTTAAATCTGCGTTTTAGTGTCCTGGTAGGTTCAGGAGGTGTAACCTCAAAGAATATAAATAGAATCCGATCTTTGGTATCCTTGTCAGCTATCCAAACATGATGGCCGCCTTTACCTGTAAGGTATTGCGGATTAGAAATTACGAAAGCCTCACAATCGCTAGAAATCATCCATAAAATAAATTCCTCATAGCTGATGGTCTTGCACGTACGATTCTTTTGTTCATCTGGCCAAATGGTCGTTTTGCTATTCTGATGGCAGATAGCCCCTTCTTTATTCCAAAATGAAATACATTCAATTATATGTGTTAACGCATTTGGCAAGCCGGATTTAGGTTCAATTTGATATTTAAGTTCCTTTACCGGTTCAGTCTCTAGTGCTATGTTTTGAGCTTTCATATCTTTCCTCGTTTGTTATATAAATATATGTATAAACACATATATTTGCAATATAAAATTGATATTTCTTTGGCTAGAATTTATATAGAAATAAGCCTAATTATTTTTCTTTTGGCAGAAAACTTCATGCGAGAAAGAAGGACTAAAGATGAAGATGAGAGGAAGGTTAATCATTTTTTTGGGGAGTCAAGAGGGATACTTTCCGTAGATGTAAAGTTGGGCGAAGCCAACAAGCCGCTGGGTGCGTTGGAGATTATAAATATATACTAAAGTCGCCTAATCCAAGGTTTGCCGGTCGCAGATCCGGACTGATTAGGAGAAGTATTGTCGCCTAATTAGACTTCCTGGAGAACCTCCAGCTGAGCGGCCAGGCTACAAACAGTCGCCTGATAGAAAATGACCTTAAAATAAGGTCATTTGTGAATCTTTGTATTTATACTCAGAAACTGCTTTTAAAGTTGTAGCAATAATCTGAGAGTTGTAATTACTTCTATCACTATTGCCAACTTTCGCTTGCATCACATCTTTTAGTTCGGTCAAAGCTGCATTAAGCGCTGTTTCTCGGTCCTTGTATGGACGATCATAGACCGAAATATTACTACCACTTCCGGCGGTTCCGAAACTGTAACTCAGGGCATATGTCCAAACGTGGTTAGGACCTCGGCCAATTCTAATTTCACTGTAGGAATTGTATTTTTTTGTATCTCCTAGTTTGATAGCTTCAAAAGCCAAAAATTGGGGTCTTACAAACCAACCGTATTTATCAAATTCGATTTCAGTAAATCCAAAATCTAAACCTCTTCGGTAAGCGTTTACGTTCATAATGATATGTCTGATGTCGTCTCCAAAGCTGGCAAACCAGTCAAGTTTCTCAGAATCATTTTTCTTTAGCAAGTCAAGCATCTCATTAAGAATTCCAACTTCGTACTTAGCCATGTTCGTAGTGCTCATGTAATCGTTGATTGAAGCTTCAGTTAAGAGATTTACGGTGATAGTTTCCATAGCATTATTATTTAGTTTTTTAATGCAAGGTTTTCAAGGTAACTGCTGATGTGTCAAGGGCGGCTGATAAGCCGTTTATATACCCTTTACATATCAAAAAGCAGGTGCCGTACCTTTGCATGATAAAAAACTAAAATGTCTGGGAAGCTGCTGTAAATGGTGAATGGAGGATTTAGAGTAATGGTAGAAAGACCATTGGGGGGGAGGGAAGCGTTAGTAGCCTGAAAGGAAATTATGTAATAATTTGTCCGCAGGACGGAGCAAAGCGAACTCTGGAAGGGTACGCCCGAAGAGAACGCCCAAAAAAGAAAATTGAGCTACTTAATAGGAAAAGTCGCCTACATGCCTCGATGCCGGCAGCTGCTCCTGATCAATAAGATTGAAATATGTCGCATGATTAGCTTAAAAAGAAAGCCCCTCCAAAATGTTGGAAGGGCTTATAATTTAAGAAATGAATATTGAACAGAGTATTAAAACTTGCTTGCATCAATCGATCCGAGGTAAGGATCAACATTAACGTTACTACCTGCTTTATACGTGTCGGTCTTGACAAGCTCCCCATCTACATAATATTTGAAAGTAGCTGTTACAGGTGTATGTTGTATTTGAGAAGTCGGAATATAAAAAGCTGAATATCCGATATTAATACCGGACGCTGGTGCATCTGTTTGAATAGTCGTTGTTCCGGATATTGGATCAAAAGATTTTTCATAAAGAGTAATTTCGCCCTCACTTGTTTGATCGTCCCAGGTAACCCCATTAACAGTTACTCTTTTTTGATTCTTGTTGATTGTGCCGTTTACCGATAGATAGCCTTTATAATACTGAAGATCACCAGAATGCTCGATGGTAAGTTTGATTACCTTATCGGAGCTGTTTTTTTCACCATCGTCATCTTTCTTACAAGCAATAACGGATGTTATCGCTATAAATAGAAGTAGAGATTTGCTAAAATTCAAGATGTTGTTTTTCATAGTTACAGATTAGTTGATTTCAAAAATTCTATTTTTTATTCGAGCTTGTTGCACATAATCCCTTATCTCATCTGGTAAATCGGAAAGTGGAATACCTGTTAAAGCTACCTGTCCACTGGTCAAATCCTGCGTGAGCAGAGTTATCCTCATGATCCGAAATATACGCATCATAAACGATTGGGTGACAATATGATCTTTAACTCGGTACAATTCAAGGCTATCAATCCCTTGGCAATAATGCCAGTCTTAATCTTCAGAACCTCAGAATCAATATAATAGACAGTAAAACGGAGGGTCAAATACCGATACCAAGCCATGAATAAAAAGCAGAAAGAACCAAACATTAAAATAGGCATCCATATAATAGCTACCAACGTCAACACTATTGAACCGATCAATAGAGGTAGGACATTCAAAAAAGCGTAAATGGGGGAGGGGCTGATCGCTATTTGATCAGCTTCAGGGTTAGAGATTTTCATGATGTATAATTTTAGAGTTTGTAAATAGAAGCTTGGCGAACTTATGAATAAGGTATATTCATAAGTATGTCGCCTGATTGTTGTTCCTGGAGATCCTGCAGCTCATTAACCTGGTCAACTTTTGTCGCCTGTACGTGCCTGGAGAGTGCCGGATTTGGCACAGATCCGCTCCGCCCCGGAAAAAGTCCGTGGCCTCTATAAGAAGGTGGTTAGATTTGAATTGTTATTATATTCTACCTAACCTGATATCAATAAACCGCTGAGCAAATTTTTTGGCTAACTCTCTATCGGTAGAAACGGTAATATTTTCCTCGTTGAATTTGGCTTTAGTAGTCCAGTTATAGGAGCCGTTAATTACTCTTTCCAGATCAATTACACAGAACTTGTGATGATTGATATTCTGAAAATAACCTGTTGGAGGAATTGCTTTACTCTGAAAATTTCCTTTAAATGGTAATCCTGCCTGAGCATTTATATTGTCATCTATGAAAAGGATTTGAATAGTTACGCCCTGGTCTCGCTTTTGAATAAGCTTATCAAATAGAACGGGATCTGTAAACCAAGCTACTGCAACAAAAACTAGAAATCTAGCATTATCTAATTCGGATAAGATCTGAGACTGAATCTGTTCAAAGTGTACAGTGTTGGCTACTTTTTCAGGAGCGTTAGCTACATCGCCGGTAACTTTATAACTTCCATCGATGAACGCAAGACCAAAACCCTCCTCATTAATGATGCTATTTATATACTGCACAGCAGCCTCGATATTTAAGTCGGGGACCTGAGCGAAGCGATTGGCTGAAACAATGAATTCTAAAAGTCGTGCTAACTCCGGTCTATTGTTTAGTTGTACCATTCTACTTTCAGCGTAATCATTCCTACTTAAGTTATCCGGTACCGCACCGTGATATATATCTCGAAACCCATATTTATTAAATAGTGCAACCAGTTGCCTGCCTGATAGACCGGGAGTGAGATTATTATCGCCAGTAATAATTTCTTTTAAGTTATGGATGGCATATTCACTAAGCTTCATTGTTTGGGAATACTTAAATACCTGTAGTAAGTGGCTTTACTAATGTTAGCCTTCTGCATAATCTCAGCAACAGACCATTTACCATCTTTGGACAGAGACTGTACCAGCTTTATAGTGGCTAAAGTCTCTTTGCTATAACCCTTTGGCCTTCCACCTTTTCTACCTCGATCACTAGCAGCCTTTAATCCGGCCAAGGTACGTTCTTTGATTATCTCTCTCTCAAATTCGGATAAAGCGGCAAATATATTGAACGTGAACCGTCCGGTAGCCGTAGACGTATTGATACTATCTTGCAAACTTAGAAAGTTCACTTCTAAAGAATTCATTTCATTGAAAAGGTCAATGAGATCTTTCAGCGATCTGGCTAACCTGTCGAGTTTCCAGACAATGAGGGTATCACCTTTTCTAAGCTGCATGAAAAGAGTAGTAAGTGCAGGTCTTTCTTTTGAACCTCCGGAAACCTTTTCTTCAAAAATCTTCTCGCAACCAGCAGCTTTGAGGGCGTCTATTTGTAAATCTAGGTTTTGATCCAGAGTACTTACTCTAGCATATCCAATCTTCATGTATGATGGCTGAAATGTGTTCCTGAATTATAATTACCTTCGATACCTTGTCTTAGAAGATATCATATAGTGCGTTTCTCTTGGAGAGGACACCAAAGTTTCCAATGATTTCACCACGTCCTTGAAATTATATTTTTGACTTAAAAGGTTGATGCCTACGCTGTGATCAATATCATCATGGAAGAGTACAGCTTTAGCGGCCATAACAGGGCTAGTCTTATACTTTTCGCCATATGCTTTTACCATATCATCAAAGGGAATCTTTTCACCCAAGAATGCAACATCCAAAAAGTCTTTTAAGCGAGTACCATTATTAATAATGGCATTCAACTTCATAGCAGCAATATCTTTAAGGCTGGCCAGACGTACACCCTCAATTACCTGAACTTCCCCAACATTTTCATATTTATGAGATATAAAGTCCAGAGCCACTCCATTAGCATTTCCCTTAAGTGTATTCCGTTCTATATAGTCTGCTGTGAAGTTGTAGGCACTTTGCAAATGCTGTTGCAACATGGATTGATCGAAATCCTTGCTTGAAAAGAGATCCAGATCTATACTAATCCGATGACCAATCCTTAAAGAAAGGGCTGTGCCACCTACAAGCACAAAATCATTTAACCTTTCGTCCTTCATTAAGGACTTTAGGATGCCCAGTGTTGTCTGGCTGACTGTTTCTTTGTGTAGCATTTTAGCTCGTTTAAAGGGATATCAAAAATAAAATGAACGAAGTTCATATCCTTATTATTAAGATGTGGGATGTTCTTTATGTGGTCTCGTACACCTTCATACCCATACAGATTAAGAATGGTAAGCCAGTCATCAGTGTCACCACGCTGTACGACACGTTCTACCACAAGTTGACTACCCTTGTTATAATCAAAGCTGTTCAAATCAACTTCCCAAAGAAGATGTTCACGGACCTTGTTATGTCGAGCAGGGTCTATATCATTCAAATCAAAATATTTCATCTGGACCGGATTTAATAGGAACATTGTCTGCAACCTCAGAACATAGTTCTTTTGTCTCACAAACTCATCACTAATATAAATAAAAGAAACTATTTAATGAAACTATTTATTGAGACTGATAATACCTGTTTTTTCGACCATTAGGCTCACCTCTCTTCAACGTTTGGAAAACGATCGATTAGAGAGACGGAGGTAATGGATGGGCATTTTTGATTTATCATTTACTCATTATCAAAAACTAGAAAACACAGTTTGAATAATGGAATGAGGTCTTGATAATTGAGGAATGTATTGTTGGTTGGGGGAGGAGAGCGAACGGCTTTTTATATTTGATATTTTTACCTGATCAAAAATTAAGGGTTTAATGATCTATGTTAAAGAGTGGTTTGATATTATATCTATATGCCAACTGCCTAACTACAGCAGCTGTTTCCTTCTTGAATAGGTGGACAAGGAACCGTACCATAACTACAGAATACACAACAATCACCTAAGAAAGGTTTTATTTGTGCTTTACAGTTTTCGCATTCGTAGAAGTACTGACACGCATCCGTTGGCATTACCTCTTCTTTTTTATACCCGCATGAGGGGCAGGTAATGGTAGAATTTAATTGAATTTCCTTAGCCATCTTATTAGTTTTTAATACCGGTTACCCTATAACCTGTTTTATTTATCTGCGATTTCAAACTATCGACTGAAATCTTTTTTGGGTCATAAGTCACCTTTGTTTCAGCTTTTTCAAAAGAAGTTAAGCTTTTTGACACACCAGAAACTTTAGAAAGTGCCCCATCAATGTGTGCTGTACAACTGGCACAAGACATCCCTTCAACCGAAAAATTAACTAATTTCAGATTACTTTGCTGTTGGACATTAGTCAATTTTGTAGGCGCTTCATATAGAGCAGATGCATAATAAGGAAAAGCAAGTAGTAGACCTGAAAATAGGGTAATAAAAAGTAGTGCTTTTTTAGACTTCATAAAAGAAGTACGTTCACACTGACAGTTTTCTTCTTCCTGCGATTTTTTAGATAACTGCTGATACCAGGCAAAAGCAAGAACGATCACCGTAATACCAACCAAATAAGGGCGAGCAGGTTCTACCCACGAAAAGGAAGAAGCGATACCAAAAGTTCCGGTAATAAGAGCGAGTAGCGGAGTAATACAACATAATGATGCTGCAAATGCAGACAATAATCCTACGCCTACTAATCCTGACCTTTCTGTTGTTTTCATATTTGTGCTGTTTGATGGTTTGGACCGATTATATGTGTAAATAAAGGTTGCAATAATCCTATATGACGGGGCTCAATGGAGTAAAAGATGGTTTGAGCTACTTTGCGGGCTTTAATAATTCCTCCATCTTTCATTTTGCGTAAATGCTGAGAAATTGCGGGTGTGCTCATGGCTAATATATCAGCCAGATCACACGGGCAAAGTTCATTCTCTAATTTTAGAAGAAAGAGAATTTTAAGTCTTACTTCGTTGCCAGCAAGGGCTAGAATATTACTTAATGTTGTAAATGTTGGCTGGTTGGCATGTAAAAGGTCTTTACACCCCTTTATCTGAACTGAATCGGCTATTACCCGTATACAGCTATCTTGTTTATCCATGAGGCAAAGATATTGATTTGTTGCTATTTAAGCAAATACTTAAATAAGGTTCATTTTCGCAGTAAGGCAGTTTATTATTATAAACGGCAGATTGTTTTAGAAGATAAGGAAAATGCTTATGCTGTTCTTGGGGCATATATAATTATGCAGACCCCGATCAACGCAACCACCGCACCAATAATATCATACTTATCTGGTTTAAAACCATCAACTTTCCAAGCCCACAATAACGCCATTACTATAAAGACACCCCCATAGGTTGCATATACCCTACCAAAATTAGCCGTTTGCCACGTAGCAACGACTCCATAAGCAATTAAAATAATGGCACCTAGTACAGCATACCATAATGGTTTACCCTCTTTTATCCATAACCAAATTAGATAACCACCGCCTATTTCGCATAATCCAGCAAGAACGAAAATTGATAATGATTTTAATACATCCATTCGACAAATTTAGGAAAACAAGGTCAATCGTGTTTACCATTAAACGTGTAATAGTCAGACAGAGGGTTTCGTGTTACCAAATAAGGAGAGAATAACAAAAAAGTTATTTCATTATTTAGAAAAGTTGGGTGTTAAAAACATTAATCGTAATATTGCAATATACAATTATGGGGCTTACAAGAACAGAAATTTTCAGCACTGAACAAAACCAATTGGCGACGTTATTAAAAGCATTGGCGCACCCTGCCCGTATCGCAATTTTGCAAAGGATTCTTGCTTCTAATACTTGTATTTGTGGTGATCTTGTAGAAGAACTGGGTCTTGCCCAGGCTACGATATCCCAACATTTAAGGGAATTAAAGTCTGTCGGAATTATCCAGGGTACCATCGAAGGGGTAAGTGTTTGCTATTGTATAAACCCGGAAACATGGAAATTGCTGGAAACACAAATAGGGGCTTTCCTTGGATCATATAAGGCAGAAGCTAGCTGCTGCTAGCTTTTTTTAATCAAGTCAATCGTTTAATTGCAATATAATAATTACCTAAATATTTAACTATGAAACTATCAGAGATAAAAGCCCACTTGGCGCAGGCTGAAAGCGTAAACTTTCAGTTAGAAAACGGTACACCAGTTCCTGAACATTTCCATGTGACCGAAGTTGGTGTGGTTACAAAAAACTTTATTGATTGTGGCGGTACAGTACGTCATGAAAAAGTAGCCAACTTTCAACTTTGGGATGCCAACGATTTTGAGCATCGTTTAAAAGCAGGCAAGTTGCTAAACATTATATCTCTTTCTGAGAAAGTATTGGCGATGGAAGATCTGGAAATTGAAGTAGAATACCAGGCGCAGACTATTGGTAAATACGACCTTGGTTACGATGGTAAAAACTTTTTACTAATTGCTAAGAAAACAGCATGCCTTGCCCCGGATCTATGTGGTGTTCCTGAAGTAAAACAAAAAGTACAATTGCAGAATCTTGCTGCCTCCGGATCCGCGTGTACACCAGGTGGCGGTTGCTGCTAAATAAATTATAACCATGTCTGCAAACAACTGCGCACCTGCTGCCGAAAGAAGAAAATTAAGTTTTTTAGACCGATACCTTACACTATGGATTTTTCTCGCGATGGGTATCGGTGTAGCTACCGGCTACTTTCTTCCGTCTTCCTCCGGATTAATCAATTCGTTTTCCAGCGGAACTACAAACATCCCCTTAGCTATTGGACTGATCTTAATGATGTATCCCCCACTAGCCAAGGTGAAATATGAAAAGATGGGAGAGGTGTTTAAAGACACTAAAGTCTTAAGCGTCTCGCTAGTCCTGAACTGGGTAATCGGTCCACTTTTAATGTTCTTTCTTGCGATTACTTTTCTAAGGGATTACCCTGAATATATGGTTGGTCTGATCCTTATCGGCTTGGCACGATGTATTGCAATGGTCGTGGTCTGGAATGAGCTCGCAGAGGGCAACAGGGAATATGCAGCAGGTTTGATTGCGCTGAATAGTATTTTCCAGGTATTGGTATACAGTCTATTTGCTTATATCTTTATTACCGTTTTGCCACCTTTCTTTGGGCTGAACAGTCTTGAAGTAAACATCACCATTTCTGAGATTGCCAAAAGCGTAGGAATCTATTTGGGACTTCCCTTTGCAATGGGTATAATCAGTCGGTACGGACTTATAAAGCTGAAAGGTGAAGACTGGTTTCAAAACAAGTTTATCCCTCTAATTTCCCCGATTACACTTATCGCTTTACTATTTACAATTGTAATTATGTTTAGCCTGAAGGGAGAGCTGATTGTACAGATTCCTATGGATGTAGTAAGAATTGCTATACCCCTTGTTATTTATTTCTCGATAATGTTTGTGATCAGCTTTTTTGCTGGCCGTTACTTCGGTGCAGACTATTCAAGAAGTACATCAATTGCTTTTACCGCCACAGGAAACAATTTTGAACTGGCCATAGCGGTTGCTATTGGTGTTTTCGGAATCAATTCGGGACAGGCATTTGCCGGTGTTATCGGCCCTTTAGTAGAAGTCCCTGCACTGATCGCTCTGGTCAACCTCGCTTTTTACTTCCGCAAGAAATACTATGCGTCAAAAACCTTAAACACCATACAATAATGAAAATTGCACTTTTTTCAGATATCCATGCAAATCTTCCTTCCCTGGAAGCCTTTTTTAAAGACGTTGAAACCAGAAACACGGATGCAATTTATTGCCTTGGAGATTTAGTTGGATATAACATCTGGCCAAACGAGGTAATCGATGAAATTCGCAAACGAGGCATACCAACTATCGCAGGAAATTATGACTGGGGAATTGGCAGGTCTAGTGATGATTGCGGTTGTGCCTATAAAACAGATGAAGAAAAAGCACTAGGTAAGGTTTCTATCTCCTACACCAATGAAGTGGTAAAGGATGAGCAGCGTGCTTATTTAAGAACCCTTCCTGCTCACATTAGACTGGAATACCAGTTGAACCACGATAAACGCAACATCCTTTTTGTACATGGTAGTCCCCGTAAGGTGAATGAATACCTTTTTGAAGACCGTGATGAAAAAAGCATGCTCCGGATAATGGAGCAGGCAGATGCAGATATTATGTGTTTTGGCCATACCCATAAGCCTTATCATAGAATTTTAAACTCAGGCGTTGAAGGCGAAAATCATTTCAGGCATGCCATTAATATAGGCTCAGTAGGTAAACCAAAAGACAGCGACCCAAGGGGTGGTTATGTAATTTTAACCATCAATCCTGATAGTACAGTTACCGACAAAGAAAGTGTTAAAGTTGAATTTATTCGCTTTGAGTATGACATTGAAAAGGCAGCTAAAGCCGTAGAAGACAGTCCGCTTCCCAATGAATATGCAGACATGTTACGTAAAGGATAAGGTATGAGAATAGCGCTATTTTCAGATATTCATGCCAATCTACCTGCATTTAAAGCAATGTTAGACGATATGGATGCCCAAAAAACCGATGCCGTTTATTGTCTCGGTGATTTGGTGGGATACCACATCTATCCAAACGAAGTTATCCAGGAGATCCGTAGACGTGGAATCGGAACTTTAAAAGGCAATCATGACCAGAAGGTTGAAAAATTAATTACAAACCCAAATAGTATTCAAGAGCCAGGTAAAAACTATGCCTATCATTTAATCAGCCAGGATAACAGAGATTATTTGAAGACACTGCCTGCGCACATAAAGTTAGAATACAAGCTACAATCCGAAACACTCAATCTTGTTTTTGCGCACGGCAGCACTAGAAGCATAGATGAATATATTTTAATAGATACGGATGAAAAGTATGTTTTAGATATGATGCAGGAAGCAGATGCAGACATGCTCTTTGTTGGTCATTCTCATAAGCCTTACCATCGTATTTTAGAAAATAATGATAATAAGTTCAATCATGTAGTTAACCTCGGCTCGGTAGGAAAGCCAAAAGATGGAGATCCAAGAGGCTGCTATGTGATAATTACCATTGCTCCGGACAGCTCCATATCAGATAAAAACAGCATACAGGTAGAATTTAGAAGGTTTGATTATGATGTCGAATCCTCAGCAAGAATGATTGAGAATAGCCTATTGCCAGGTGAATTTGCAGATGCATTGCGACTAGCCAAATAAATTATTAAAGCAAATGGATGTTAAAACCAGTGACTATGAGCCTGTAGAAAAGCAACTTGCAAAGTTCATTCGGGCATTGGCACACCCAGCCCGGATGGCCATAATGATCCGGCTTGCCAGGCAGGAAGGTTGTACTGAAGGTATAATAAACGATTTGCCAATTGAAGAGTCTTCAGTTGCAAAGCATCTTAAAGCACTGGAAGTTGTTGGTCTTATAAAAAGGGAATACCTCAAATTTGAGGTCACGTTATTGCATCAACTGGTACGCCTTTTCGGATTTTTCTTAACAATTTAATATTTAAAAACTTTGTGGAGCAAATACCGACGCAAAGCTGCAAGACCAAGGTTTAAGCCATCTTTGATAGTTCAGCTAGGGGTTCTAATATACGGCAGAGCAAGAGAAATATTGCCATTACATATTTCACATCCTTCCAATTATCAAAAAACGATAAGATAAAAAGGCTAAGCCTAAAAGTTTTCATATTTGATTTTCCTTAATATAGCAAAATGGTAGCAAGATCAGTAAAATTTACTTTATCAGAATCTAGCTTTACATATTGCCATATTATCATTTAACGGTGGAATGACAAGACAGCCTATATGATAGATCGACAAATGCGATATCGATGGTGATAAAACAGTTTGTAAACTCTATTGCTTCCGGTTAATAGGCTTACAAAAAAGAAAGCGGAAACAATCATACTGATCATCCCGCTTTCATATTAAAGCTCTCTATTAAATTAAGTCTAATTGCAGATTTTATTATACGAACCTTTATAATTTCATCTTTTGTATCCTTACGGCATTGAGTATCGCAAGAAGGGCAACGCCAACATCTGCAATAACCGCTTCCCAAAGGTTCGCAATTCCACCTGCTCCAAGGATCAAGACAATAACTTTGACAACCATAGCAATGGTTATATTTTGCCAGACGATCTGGCTTGTGATTTTACCAATTTTAATGGCTGTTGTAATTTTTGAAGGCTGATCATTTTGAATTACTATATCTGCAGTTTCAATCGTTGCATCACTCCCAAGCCCGCCCATGGCAATTCCTGCATCTGCTAAAGCTACTACAGGTGCATCGTTAACTCCGTCACCCACAAAAGCGATCCTGTTACCTGCGTCTTTTAGGCCCTGCACTTTTTCAACTTTACCCTCGGGCAACAAGTCCCCGAAAGCCTGGTCAATTCCAAGCGCCTTAGCTACCTTATCTACAACCGTTTGCTTGTCTCCGGACAGCATCACCGTCTGGATCTTAAGATCATGCATCTGCTGGATGGCCTGTTTTGCATCTTCTTTTATTTCGTCAGCAATAGTGATGTAACCTGCATATTTATCATTCACCGCAATCACTACTATGGTATCAACCAGCGCATCTATTTCCGAAGGATAAGAGATGTTAAATTTCTTAAGCAATTTTGCATTACCTGCAAGGATTACTTTTCCTTCTACAGTTCCTTTTAAACCATGCCCTGATATTTCCTCTACATTTTCAGCTTTCAAACCTGCAGCTTTATCCCCGGCATATTCTACAACGGCACTGGCGATGGGGTGAGTAGAATTGGCTTCAATCGCAGAGGCAAGCCTGATTAATTCATTTTGATCAAAGTCTTGGGTAATAACTTCCTGAACCTTAAACACCCCTTTGGTCAAAGTCCCGGTCTTGTCCATAATCACGGTATTGATTCTGGTCATCACATCCAAAAAGTTAGACCCTTTAAATAGTATCCCATTTCGGGAAGCAAGGCCAATACCTCCAAAGTATCCCAGTGGTATAGATACCACGAGCGCACAAGGGCAGCTGATCACCAGGAAGACCAGCGCGCGGTAAAACCACTGGTGAAAATCATAAGTGTCCACAAAAAAATATGGTGCGAAGCAGACCAGCAGCGCCAGTGCAAACACAATGGGTGTATAGATTTTGGCAAAGCGGCTGATAAATAACTGCGTCTGCGATTTCCTCGCTGTTGCATCCTGTACCATTTCAAGGATCTTACTCAGCTTGCTGTCTTTAAATAAGGATTTAACCTGTATCTGGGATACTTTATCCAGGTTGATCATTCCGGCAAGCACCTGTTCACCTTTTCGCTTGGTGTCGGGTTTACTTTCTCCGGTCAGGGCCGCAGTATTGAAAGTTCCCGACTCAGAATCAAGGATACCATCCAGGGCAACCTTTTCTCCGGACTTCACCTGGATGAGCTCATCTAAAACAATTTTTTTAGGATTAACAACAACCGGGCTGCCGTTCCTGAGTACAGTAACCTGATCTGGACGAATGTCCAGTAAAGCCTTAATGCTTTTTTTAGCTTTATTGACAGCTGCATCTTGGAACCACTCACCTATGGAGTAGAAAACCATTACAGCCACCCCCTCACTATAAGAGCCAATGCTAAAAGCTCCGATTGTAGCGACGCTCATTAGAAAGAATTCATTAAAGAAATCAAAGTGTTTCGCTTTCCTGAAAGCCATGCCAAAAACATTATAACCAGACAGTAAAAAGGCAATGGTATAAATGATCAGGTTTATAGGGAAAGCCGGTTGGAATTTAAAACCAAATTCCAGGGTCAGCATCACTAGTAAGATAAGTAAGGCAGTAAGCAGTGGCCAGTGGCTAAGCACTGTTTCTTCTTCTGGGGCTTTGTTCAAATCCAGCACTTCTTCCTCATCGTCTTCCCCATCCTCACTTAATGGATGTACCTCCTTACTGCTTTTTAACAGGGGGTCCATGTTTTCTTGTGTTTCTACAACTTTATTTTCCAGGTTATTATTATTTTCCATTTTTCTAGCCTTCTAATTCAGTAAACCATTCCTTCGCCTCTGCAATTCCTTTTTGCAGCGCTTCATTTGCATTCATTCCATTATTTTGATATCCAGATGCAAGGGCCAATGCCTTTTCCCTGACCTGTGGGGTTAATTCTTTCAACCGGTCATCAGCGCCATTTAAATTTTCCATCGTCATTTCTATCAAATTTATAGCTCAATGAGCTGCAATTGTATTGCATTGATTTTTACATTCGATGCAAATCCCTTTAACAACAAGGCTTACCTGCTGCCCCTGGTATCCTTCCGGCAATTTGACTTCCGGGATCTGGGTTTGAGGTAAACAGTAAGTTTCCTGGCAATTGTTGCAGTAAAAATGTATATGCAAATCATGGTGCCCATCAACGGTACAAAAGGGTTGACAAAGCGCAAACTTTGCGGTACCACTTCCATCTTCAATCCGGTGAACCAGTCCATGATCTTCAAAAGTTTTTATGCTCCGGTACAAGGTAACCCGGTCTGTTCTGTCCAGCGCTACCTCCATATCGGTAAGACTAACTGCACTAGATTGTTTTAGCAAAAAGTCAAGCACCACTAAACGCATGGCAGTCGGATTGATCTTTTTTTCTAATAGAATATGCTCTAACTCTTTCATAGCTATTCTTCCTCGGCGCCACCGGCTAATTTTGATTCCAGGTAAAAAGCGCCCTTTAAAGCAATCTTAACATTTTCAGGCAAAGGATCTAATTGTTTGATTTCTATGTAACCCAGTTCACTCACACCTGTTGTAACTTCCTGTTTTTTGAAACTGACTGTTTTCTCTTTGCCGTTTTCTTCCTCTTCTTGGGTTACAACAAAAATGTATTG
>Ga0308160_10000645_pt1 | contig 61628 bp, 59 predicted proteins | sample PhyFR1_FD_201036 | JGI IMG/M metagenome (GOLD analysis project Ga0308160, IMG submission 201036) | Phyllosphere microbial communities from UC Gill Tract Community Farm, Albany, California, United States - DLSLF.R1 | ecosystem: Host-associated > Plants > Phyllosphere > Unclassified | place: USA... | reverse complement strand
CATATCGTCGTTAGACTCCTCTCGAAAATAATGGGCATGCGCCCATCATAACATAATAATATATTTTTTTAATAATAGTCTTAGGGGCTGTGGATAGTGTGGATAAGTCGGTGGATAACTTGATATAGAGCCAAAAACGGTGTGGATAAGTTGTGGATAACCACCCTACTTTATCCACATGTTTATCCACAGTTTTACGAATGCTTTAACTCATGCTTGATTTGTTCGATGACTTTTCCTGTTTCACCGTCTGATTTGATCAACATACTGATCTTTTCATGGGCATGGATGACGGTCGTATGGTCGCGTCCTCCAAATTCCTCCCCAATCTTCGGTAATGAGCTTTCCGTCATCTCACGCGAAAGATACATCGCGATTTGACGTGGAAAGGCAATCGATTTCGTCCGTTTCTTCGCCTTAAGATCATCAAACGGCAAGTTGAAATGCTTACTGACCGACTCCTGGATGTCACGAATCGTGACTTTACGCGGTTCGGCGACTGGCATGATGTTATGCAAGGCTTCTGCAGCGACATTTGGATCAATCGGTCGTCCGACGAGATTCGCATAAGCGATGACACGCGTCAACGCTCCTTCGAGCTCACGGATATTCGTATCAATCTGACTCGCGATGTAGAGCATGACTTCGTTTGAGACATCAAGCTGTTCAGCATTCGCCTTTTTCCGTAAGATCGCAATCCGTGTCTCGAGATCCGGTGGCGTGATGTCGGTAATCAATCCCCATTCAAAACGAGAACGGAGCCGATCTTCAAGCGTTGGAATCTCTTTTGGTGGTCGATCGCTTGAGATGATGATTTGTTTTTGATCGTTATGCAGTGCATTAAATGTGTGGAAAAACTCTTCTTGCGTCTGTTCTTTGCCCGCAAGGAACTGGATGTCATCAATTAAGAGGACATCGATGTTACGGTATTTATTTCGAAACTCAACCGTCTTATTATCACGGATGGAGTTAATAAAGTCATTCGTAAAGCGTTCAGAAGAGACATAGGCAATCCGTGTCCCAAGATTTTGATCTTGAACGTACTGTCCGATGGCATGCATCAGATGGGTTTTGCCAAGACCAACGCCACCGTAGATGAAAAGCGGATTATATGCTTTAGCAGGTGCTTCAGCAACAGCCAGTGAAGCGGCGTGTGCAAAACGGTTCCCCGATCCGATGACAAATGTATCGAACGTGTACTTCTCATTCAATTGTCCAAGTTCACTCATCGTCAGTTCATCTGTCGGTTTGCGCGTGTTCAATGGACGCGATTTCGGAGCCGGTGTTGCTTCGATCCGTTCCTCTTCTTGTCGATCGAGCATTTTCTTCGCTTGTCCCTCTTCAATGAACTGAATATCGAGTCGGCTTCCGGTTACTTCCTCAACTGTGTCTTCAAGTAAAGATAAGTACTGGCGCTCAAGCCACGTCACCGTAAATGCAGCCGGTGCTGAAACGAGTAAAGTCGTTCCATTTAGCGTAACGCCTTCTGTGGACTTCAACCACATATCATAACTGGCTTTCGGTGTTCGTTCCTCTTCCTCAATCACAGATAAGACATTATGCCAAAGTTCGGCAGCGTTTTTCATAAATACCCCCCTTTTTTTATCAAGATAGAAAAAATTTGTACACAGGCTTATACACAGACAAAGTTAATGAAGAAACTCGACTTATCCCCATAACGTAAAAACTGTGGATAACGTTATCCACAGGCAGTTGAATCTGTGTATAAAGTTATCCACAGGGTGTGTATAACTTGTTTGGTCCTAAGCAATCAGGATCGTGTTATGCACAATTAGTGTATCAAAAGAAATGAGCTCTGGCAATGGTTGGAATGATTTATCCACAAGTAAATTCAATCGTCCACAGGTAGTTACCCACAAGCTGTGGATAGTGTGGATAAATTGTGGATAAGAGGTGGATAACTTTTTGAAAGAGGAAGCGTTAAAAAAGAGTTATTCACAAAACACAAAAGAAGTGGAAAAAGGAAATCCAAAATCGAGGATTGACGTCGATTTTAAAAAATACTATCGTAGACAAAGTGAAGAGTTATCCACGGAAAGTGTGGATAATGTGGATAAGTCTGTGGATAGGTGGATAAGTCTACAAACATCCCCTCCATGATCCACACGCATTCTATCGCGTAATAGAGTTTGCGCAGTCGAATCCTATCGCCTGTTTTCAAACCAGAAATCCCTTAAGCAGGACAAGAAATCTTCTGAACTTTCATTGACAATGCCACAATCAGTTTATATAATGTACAAGACTGCCTTAAAGTAGAAAATAACAATTGGTTATAAAGATCTTTTAAAGGAGGTGCAGACGAATGAAACCAACTTTCAACCCAAACAACCGTAAGCGTAAAAAAGTTCACGGATTCCGTGCGCGTATGGCTACGAAGAGTGGCCGCCGTATCTTGGCTGCTCGCCGTCTTAAGGGCCGCAAAGCCTTGACTGTCTAATGCATTGATGCATCCATCACTTCGGGCATGATCCGAGGTGATTTTTTTTATGTTTTTTCGTGTGTTCGTGCTTTTGTCACATGCGCCCTATCGCGTCGCATGTTTATTCTATGATATGATGAGAGACGACGAATTTTCGTAGTGTCAGGATGGAGTGTGAATAAGGTGAAGAAGGAATACCGCGTCAAGAAAGACAAGGAGTTCCAAGCGGTGTTTACTAAAGGAGCCTCTGTCGCAAATCGGCAATTTGTCGTGTATGCCTTGAAAAAGGAGCAACAGACTCACTTTCGGGTTGGTTTATCCGTCAGTAAGAAAATCGGGAATGCCGTCGTCCGGAATCAGGTGAAACGGTATCTTCGGGAAGCATGCCAGCAGCATGAAGCCTCGATTGCCCCGAATTATGATTTGGTGATCATCGCGCGCAATCCGGCCGCGAAGATGACCGCGCAAGAAGTGGCTGACAGTCTCCGTCACGTGCTTAAACGTTCCGGTGTCTGGATGCGATCAAAAAAATGAATCGTAGCAATGTATCCTGTTGATTTGTACGGCGCTCCCTTTCCTTGCCTTACTATAGAAGAAGATGGCGTTCGACAAAGCGTAAACAATTTCTAGGAGGAATTATGAACAAGAGAACTAAGATTTGGTTAACTCTCGGACTCATGTCCGTGCTCGCGATCGTGTTATCCGGCTGTACACCTAGTTCGTATGGTACTGGTGAACCGATCACAGCAGACACAGAAGGTTTTTGGAAACATTACTTCGTTTGGCCGATGGCGTGGTTGATTCGTGAGATTTCACAGTTCTTTAGCGGTGATTACGGTATCGGAATCATCATTACGACACTTCTCGTTCGTCTTGTCATCCTTCCATTGATGATCAAACAAACGAAGAGTATGGGTGGAATGCAAGTCATTCAACCTGAAATGATGAAGCTTCGTGAGAAATACAGCTCAAAAGACCAAGAGACGCAACAGAAATTGCAACAGGAAATGATGAAGCTCTACCAAGAGCACAACGTCAATCCACTCGCAGGCTGTTTACCGATCTTGATCCAAATGCCGATCTTGATCGCGTTCTATAACGCCATCATTTATACACCGGCTATTTTCCAACACACATTCCTCTGGTTCGACCTTGGTAAACCGGATCCATTCTTCATCTTGCCGATCATGTCTGCGGTACTGACGTATCTGCAACAAAAGATCTCGATGGCAGGTCAAGAAGACAACCCACAAATGAAAATTATGCTCTACGTCTTCCCGATCATGATCTTCATCATGGGGGTCACACTCCCTTCTGCCCTTTCGCTTTACTGGGTCGTCGGTTACATCTTCTCGATCATCGTCACGATCGTCATCATGAAACCAATGCGTGAAAAGATTAAGTTGCAGACGGAAGCGGCAATGGCTGCTAAACGTGAAAAAGAAGCGGCACAAGCAGCACCGGCTCCTAAAAAATCGAAAAAGAAACGCTAATACGTGAAGAGCGACGCTTTGTTTTGACAGAGTGTCGCTCTTTTTCTTTTGCGTCATTTCGTGTATAGTTGTTTCGTTATACCCATTGCAACGATTAAGGATTAAATACTCATAAAAAGACAGAAGAAAAACGAGGTGGAAGAACGGATGATGGAATTTGATACGATTGCCGCGATTTCGACGCCGATGGGAGAAGGGGCGATTGCGATCGTGCGCTTATCAGGTCCTGATGCAGTCACTGTAGCCGACCGCGTCTATAAAGGAACCAACCGCTTGACGGAAGTACCAACCCATACGATTCATTACGGGAAATTGGTCGATCACGAGGCGGACCGTGTCGTCGATGAAGTAATGGTGAGTGTCATGCGCGCACCAAAGACGTTCACACGTGAAGATGTCATCGAATTGAATTGTCATGGAGGAGTCGTCGCGGTCAATCGTGTCCTCGAACTCATCCTCGCACAACCGGAAGTCCGATTAGCGGAACCGGGTGAATTCACGAAACGCGCGTTCTTGAACGGACGAATCGATTTGTCGCAGGCGGAAGCTGTCATGGATCTGATCCGCGCGAAGACGGATCGAGCGATGCATGTCGCCGTCAGTCAAATTGAAGGGCGTCTCTCAAAACTCGTCCAAGACTTACGTCAACAACTGTTGCAGACGATTGCTGCGATCGAAGTCAACATCGATTACCCGGAATATGATGCAGAAGAGATGACACAACAGATCGTCGAACGTGACGCGGGTGCTGTCCGCGCGATTCTAGCAGAGTTATTAACAACGGCACGCCAAGGAAAAATCCTTCGTGAAGGGTTATCCACAGCAATCATCGGTCGTCCGAACGTCGGTAAATCGTCTTTGCTCAACACATTGGTGCAAGAAGCGAAGGCTATCGTCACGGATATCGCGGGAACGACACGCGATACGATCGAGGAGTACGTCAATGTTCGTGGTGTACCACTAAAGTTGATTGATACGGCAGGGATTCGAGAGACGGAAGATATCGTCGAACGGATGGGTGTCGAAAAATCACGCCAGGCTTTAAAGACGGCCGATTTGATCTTACTCGTCCTCAACGGGAACGATGTCCTGACGGATGAGGATGTCTTGCTGTTTGAAGCGATTAAAGGGATGAACGCAATCATCATCGTCAACAAGAGTGACTTGGCGCAACAGATTGACTTAGCGCGTGTCACGGAGCTTGCCGATGGTCGACCGATCGTTACGACGTCCTTGCTCGAAGAAGCAGGCGTCAACGATCTTGAAGCGGCGATTGCGAGTCTGTTCTTTGAACAGGGTGTCGAGAGCCAAGATATGACGTACGTCTCGAATGCACGACACATCCAGCTGATCAAACGCGCGAGTCAAATGATTGAAGATGCCCTCGGTGCAGCAGAAGCAGCGATGCCGATCGATATGGTACAGATCGATTTACGACGGGCATGGGACACGCTCGGCGAAATCAATGGAGATACAGCACAGGATAGTTTATTGGATCAGTTGTTTTCGCAGTTTTGTCTCGGGAAATAATCCAAGACGACTGCGTGTGGAATAAGAAGGAGGAACCAGTACTATGGCTTATCAAGCAGGTGAATTCGACGTCATCGTCGTCGGAGCCGGACATGCCGGCATCGAAGCCTCTCTTGCTGCGGCACGAATGGGCTCGAAAACGGTCATGTTGACAATGAATCCCGACATGGTTGGATTCATGTATTGCAACCCGTCGATCGGTGGTCCTGCAAAAGGGATCGTCGTCCGGGAAATCGATGCGCTCGGTGGTGAAATGGCACGCGCGATCGATGCAACGTATATTCAAATGAAAATGTTAAACACGTCAAAAGGACCTGCCGTGCGAGCATTACGCGCACAGGCGGATAAATTCGAATACCAAAACCGGATGAAAAAAGCGCTTGAGGATGAGCCGAATCTTCTCTTGCGTCAAGCGCTCGTCGAACGGTTGTTGATCGATGAAGAAGGACGTTGCGTCGGTGTCGTCACGAATACAGGGGCGGAGTACCGGGCGAAAGCAGTCATCATCACGACAGGAACGTTCATGCGCGGGAAAATTATCATCGGTGAATTGTCGTACGAGAGTGGTCCGAACAATCAGATGCCATCGATCAATCTATCGAAACATCTTGAAGAACTCGGATTTGAGCTCGCACGTTTCAAGACAGGTACACCACCGCGCATCGATGGGAAAACGATCGATTATTCGAAGACGGAGATCCAACCAGGTGACGAAGTAGCGCTTCCGTTTAGTCATGAAACGACTCAGATGATCACGGAACAGATCCCATGCTGGTTGACGTATACGACGGAGTATACGCATCAGTTGATCGATGCGAACCTACACCGTTCCCCGATGTTCTCTGGGATGATTAAAGGGACAGGTCCCCGTTATTGTCCATCGATCGAAGATAAGGTCGTCCGGTTCAACGATAAACCGCGTCACCAAATCTTCCTTGAGCCAGAAGGTCGCGATACGGAAGAAGTCTATGTCCAAGGATTATCGACAAGTTTACCGGAAGACGTTCAACATGATATTCTCCGCTCGATTCCTGGGCTTGAGAATTCAGAAATGATGCGTCCTGGTTACGCGATTGAGTACGATGCCGTCGTTCCGACACAACTCTGGCCAACGCTCGAGACAAAGCGGGTTCCTGGTTTATTCACAGCGGGTCAAATCAATGGAACAAGTGGTTATGAGGAAGCAGCGGGACAAGGGATCATGGCAGGGATCAATGCCGGACTACAAGTCCAAGGCAAAGAACCACTCATCTTGTCACGTTCGCAAGGCTATATCGGTGTCATGATCGATGATCTCGTCACGAAAGGTACGAACGAACCGTACCGTCTCTTGACGTCACGTGCCGAGTACCGGTTGTTGCTCCGTCATGATAATGCGGACCTTCGCTTATCAGAAATCGGACATGAACTCGGATTGATCTCGGAAGAACGCCAAGCGAAGCTACTCGAAAAACAAGAGCAAATCCGTCTTGAGATGAAACGTCTTGAGAAGGTCGTCATCAAAGCGACACCGGACGTGAATGCACAGCTTGAAGCCATCGGTGCGTCACCACTCAAGGAAGCCTTGCATGCGATCACGTTGCTGAAACGCCCGGAAATCACATATGCGATGATCGCGCAGATGACACCACCGGAAACACCATTGTCTGCAGAAGCAGCAGAACAAGTCGAAATCCAAGTCAAATATGCCGGCTACATCGATAAACAACTCGATCAAGTCGAAAAAATGATGAGGATGGAGCAAAAACGGATTCCGGATCGTCTCGATTACGATGCGATCAGTGGATTAGCGATTGAAGCGAAACAAAAACTAAACCAAGTGCGTCCGCTCTCGATCGGACAAGCATCCCGGATTTCAGGGGTTAACCCGTCTGATATCTCGATCCTGCTTGTCTATATCGAACAAGGCCAATACGCATTGACTGCGGAGTGAACGAGATGAACCAACAGCAATTCGTAACAGCATTGGCAGCACAGGGACTTGAGGTCTCAGAACATCAGTTGCATCAATTCAAGCGGTATTATGAACTGCTCGTCGAGTGGAATGAAAAGATGAACCTGACGGCGATCACCGATGAAGAAGATGTCTATTTAAAGCACTTCTATGACTCGATCACAGCAGCGTTCTATTTTGATTTCACGACGGTCACGACGGTTTGTGATGTCGGAGCGGGCGCCGGTTTCCCGAGTCTGCCGATCAAGATCATGTTCCCGCACCTTCAAGTGACGATCGTCGATTCACTCAATAAACGAATCGGCTTCCTGAATCATTTGGCGACGGAACTCGGACTCGAAGGTGTCGCGTTCCATCATGGACGCGCAGAAGAGTTCGGTAAAAATAAACAATTCCGCGAACGGTTTGACGTCGTGACCGCACGTGCGGTCGCCCGGATGTCCGTTCTCGCGGAATATTGCCTACCACTTGCGAAAGTCGGAGGACAATTCGTTGCCTTGAAGGCAGCGAAAGTCACTGAAGAGCTCGAGGATGGTGCGATTGCCTTGAAAGTACTCGGTGGGAATTTACGGGAAAGTTTCCAGTTCCAATTGCCAGGCGAGGAAAGTGAGCGTAATATCGTTATTGTAGATAAAAAACGAACAACACCCGGGAAATATCCGCGTAAAGCGGGTACGCCTGCGAAAGATCCATTAAGCTAAACACCGTTTCACGTGAAACGATGACTGATAAAGGTGAGGTGCGCCAACGTGAGAAATGCAATTGCCAAACTGCTCGGTAAACCTGCTACGATCGAGCTTGACCCACAAGAGACGGTTCAGGAATTACCATTGACAGAACTTGTCGCGAACCAGTTCCAACCACGGACTGTGTTTGACGGGGACCGAATTGAAGAACTAGCGGTTACGATCGAAGAGCATGGGTTACTCCAGCCGATCGTCGTTCGAAAACAAGGAACAGGATACGAAATCATTGCCGGAGAACGACGGTACCGAGCAGTGCGCTCGCTTGGTTGGGAAACGATTCCTGCCATCGTCAAAGAGATGACGGACGAGACGACTGCTTCCTTGGCATTGATTGAAAATCTGCAACGCGAAGATTTGACACCAATCGAAGAAGCAGAAGCCTATGAGCGCTTGCTTGCGTTACAGGACATCACGCAAGAAGTGTTAGCGCGTAAGCTCGGACGTAGTCAATCGACGATTGCCAACAAATTGCGTTTGCTGCGATTGCCAACCGATGTCCGGGAAGCATTGAAGCAACGGACGATCACGGAGCGTCATGCCCGTGCGCTATTGCCGCTCAAGGATGAAGCGTTACAAGTAACGGTACTCGCTGAAATTCTGGAACGGGAATGGAACGTCAAGGAGACGGAGCGCCGGGTGGAACGATTGATGACACCACAGCCACCGAAGAAAAAACGTCATAAAAGCTTTGCACGAGATACACGGATCGCGTTAAACACCTTGCGGGACTCCGTGGATATGATCGAGCAGACTGGATTGACGATCGAAAAAGAAGAAGTCGATTGCGAAGAATATGTAGAGGTGCGAATTCGCATCGTGAAGGCACGTCCGGAATAAGCGGTCGTGCCTTCCGCTACGTTTAGGAGAGAAAACACGTGAATGAATTACCTGTTCGGGCGATTCGCCCGAATCCGACTCAACCTCGGAAACGATTCAATGAAAAAGCATTAGAAGAGTTAGCCCAATCGCTCGTTCGTCACGGGATGATCCAACCGATCGTCGTTCGACCACGTGATGGCTACTATGAAATCATCGCCGGTGAGCGGCGCTATCAGGCAGCAAGTCGCGCAGGATTCGAACGTGTGCCGGTCCTTGTGATTGAAGCGGACGAGACACGCGTCATGGAACTCGCCTTGATTGAAAACATCCAACGAGCGGACTTATCCGCGATTGAAGAAGCGATGGCGTATGCGGAGATGATCGAGGAATTCGGCATTACGCAAGCAGAGCTTGCACAGCGTGTCGGGAAAAGTCGTTCGCATATTACGAACAGCCTTCGACTGTTACAGTTGCCATTGCTCGTTCAACAAGCGGTCATGGACGAACGGTTGTCGATGGGACATGCCCGCGCGCTCCTATCGCTGAAACATCCAAAGAAGATCGAACAGATGGCAGAACGGGTCATGGCGGAGAACTGGAACGTCCGTCGGTTAGAGCAGGCGCTTCGGGAGCGAAAGGAATCCGTCCGTCCGCAGCAAGCGACCGCTGTTCAATTCGTCGAGGAATCACTTCGCGAAAAATACGGGGCGACGGTACGGATTAAACAAGGAAAACAAGCAGGGAAACTCGAGATCGATTTTACAGACGAAGACGACCTTAACCGGTTGCTCGACTTGTTGTTACCTGAATCGGATCACTAAAAAGAAGCGATCCGGGCGACGGTTCGCTTCTTTTTGCTTACATTGAACGCGGCGTGAAAGAAATCGTCGTTCGTGTGGATTCAGCGGAGAGTTTCGCATCAAGTAAGTGGAAGCTGTTCGCGACGAGTTCCGCTAGTTCATAAACAAGGTGTAACCGTGTGTTCTGGAGAATCATCATCTCCATGAATCCACTGACGTTGACGACAGCCTTAATGTTGAAGTCACCGACCGCAGGCAATTCTTTTTGGACGCCGGCGCCGGGTGCGAGTGGACCTTCCGAGAAAAAGACATGTCCGACACTTGAAAGGCGACCGAGACACGCATCGATCGCGATGACGAGTGGACGGTAATGTGTCGTTTGGATCGAATGAATGGTTTCTGCGAGATTCAGTGCATGGACGGGTTTAGCGAGTGTACCGTAGACGTGAAGATGAGCAGGCGCTTGTTTCTCGAGGAATGTCCCAACGAGTGGACCGAGTGAGTCACCTGTTGAACGATCAGAACCAATGCAGACGAGTACGATCGGACGTTTTTCTTGGACGGCAGAGACTTGTTCGAATAATTGTTCAGCTAAGCGTTCTTTCGCGAACGGTTCCGTATATTCTAAAAAGAAAGAATAGGGCTTGGGCTCGTGCGAATGAAAGCGGAAGTTCATCGAAATCATCCTTTCTTCTCTTGGTGTCGGTGTCGTGGTGGATTGGCAAGAGTGAAGGGTTCTTAGATGATTTTCCTTTCCCGGTTTTTCCAGAAATCTAACGTCAAAATCGGCTCTTTGGTTGAAACTCGATTAAAATCACGTATACTGTCGTAATAGAGAGAATGAGAAAGGATGAGAGAATGGCTACCAATCAAGATGTACAAGAATCCGTCGCCCAAGTCGATAAATTGATCAATCAAGTAATGGATGCGGATATGTGGATTCGTTTTGGGATGAAACTACTGATTGCGCTCATCATCATCGCGGCGTTCTATGTGTTGACGCGCGTTTTGACTGGGGCAGTCTCACGTCTCTTTACGATCAGGAAAATCAATGAACATGACTACTTGGCACAACGACAGAACGAGACGCTGTTGAAGTTGCTCCAAAATGCGATTCGTTACGTACTTGGAATCATCATGTTGTTGACAGTGCTTAGTCAGTTCGGAATCAACATCACCGGTCTCGTCGCCAGTGCCGGAATCGCTGGTCTCGCGATTTCGTTTGGTGCGAAGAACTTGGTGCAAGATATCATTACCGGAGCGTTCATCATCTTCGAACGTCAGTTTAAAGTCGGAGATTATGTACGCGTCGGTGTAATCGAAGGCGTCGTGACGGAACTTGGTATCCGGACGACAAAACTCAAAGGACTCAACGGGGAAATCCACATCATCCCGAACGGTCAGATTTTACAAGTCACGAACTATTCGGTCGACAACAGTTTCGCACTCGTCGATGTCCAAGTCTCTTATGATGAGGATCTTGAACGCGTCGAACAAGTTTTGCGTGAGATTGCAGACCGGACGACGAAGAAGTATGTCGATATGTTCGTCGAGCCGATTCAGATGCTCGGTGTTCAGACACTTGGTCCTTCAGAAGTCGTCTATCGTTTGATGGCAGAAGTACCACCGATGCAACATTTCCAAGCTGGTCGTCTGATCCGGAAGGAATTGAAGCAAGGACTCGAAGAAGAAAACATCAAGATCCCGTATCCACGGATGGTCATGATGAATCCAGAACAAAAGAATGGTGGACAGACGGATGATTCCAAAAACGTATCAACTCCATGATTATGTTGAGATGAAGAAGCAGCATCCATGTGGAACGAACCGATGGCAGATCATTCGGGTCGGCATGGATATCCGAATCAAATGCCAAGGTTGCGGGGCAAGCATCTTGATGCCACGTCGTGATTTTGATAAACGATTGAAAAAAGTCTTACCAGAGTGATGAAAAGCGGATCTGATCCTCGTGATCGGAACCGCTTTTTGATTGTCTTTTGTAAACAGGGCGGTTGCTTTCGTTTAAGGCGGGATTAAAAAAGACGGTCGAGCTCCTTGCTTAAAAAAATTGAACTATCTATAATTGTGAAAGATGTGCTGACGTGGTGTAATCATTCTACCCACTGCGGCCGCTAGCACGGATTTCCTAGGAAATACCGAAAAGGAGGAATTCCAAGTGGGATTAACAGCAGGAATCGTTGGCTTACCAAACGTAGGAAAATCAACACTTTTTAACGCCATCACACAAGCAGGTGTCGAGGCAGCGAACTATCCGTTCGCAACGATCGACCCGAACGTCGGTGTCGTTGAAGTACCAGATGCACGTCTTCGGAAATTGACAGAACTCGTCAACCCGAAAAAGACGATCCCGACAGCATTCGAATTCACGGATATCGCCGGTATCGTAAAAGGTGCGTCTAAAGGGGAAGGGCTCGGAAATAAATTCCTCGCGAACATTCGTGAAGTAGATGCGATCTGTCAGGTCGTGCGTTGTTTCGTAGATGAAAACATCACACACGTGGCCGGAAAAGTCTCACCGATCGATGATATCGAGACGATCAACCTCGAATTGATCCTCGCAGATCTTGAGCAGGTCGAAAAACGGATTCAGCGTGTCCAAAAACAAGTCAAGTCGCGCGATAAAAACGCAGCGGCTGAGCTTGAAGCACTTGAAATCGTGCAAGCGTTGCTCGAAGATGAGAAACCAGCACGTCTCGCTGAATTGAACGAAGATCAAGCAGCACTCGTCAAACACTTCCAATTGTTGACGATGAAACCGATGCTTTACGTCGCGAATGTCGGCGAAGATGAAGTCGCAGATGCAGACAGCAATGAGAACGTGCGTCTCGTCCGTGAATTCGCAGCAAAAGAAGGCGCAGAAGTCATCGTCATCTGTGCTCGGATCGAAGAAGAAATTGCAGAGCTTGAGCCGGAAGAGCGTCAAGAGTTCCTCGTCGATCTCGGAATCGAAGAGTCGGGTCTTGATCAATTGATCCATGCGGCGTACAGCACGCTTGGTCTTGCGACATACTTCACAGCAGGTGAAAAAGAAGTACGCGCTTGGACGTTTAAAAAAGGCATGAAAGCTCCACAATGTGCGGGTGTCATCCACTCGGACTTCGAACGCGGATTCATCCGTGCAGAAGTCGTTTCGTACGAAGATCTAGCAGCTGCAGGTAACATGGCGACAGTCAAGGAACAAGGTCGTTACCGTTCAGAAGGTAAGGAATATGTCTTCCAAGACGGCGATGTCGTCACATTCCGCTTCAACGTCTAATCGAAAACGAATCGTTATTGCATAAAGCAAAATACTTTGGTAGTATTAACGAATGTGAGTAATGAATTATTGCTCCTTGCTCGAACATTCGAGCCGCCAGTCCAAGAGGAGGTGACAGATATGCGTAAATACGAAGTACTTTACATCATCCGTCCGGAACTTGATGAGGAAACACGCAAAGCAACAGTGGAGCGTTTTAACAAAGTCCTCACTGATAACGGTGGTACAGTTGATAAAACAACTGAAATGGGTAAACGTCGTTTCGCTTACGAAATCAATGATATGCGTGAAGGGTTCTACGTTCTTCTTAACGTGACTGCTGAACCAGCAGCTACAAAAGAACTTGACCGTCTCATGAAGATCAGTGACGATATCGTTCGCTTAATGATCACAAAAGACGAGAAATAAGCTGAAACAGGAGAGTGATTCTGATGATTAACCGCGTCGTTTTAGTCGGTCGGTTAACTCGTGACCCTGAAATGCGTTATACGCAGAGCGGGATTGCGGTAACGCGATTCACACTCGCTTGTGACCGTCCGTTTACAGGACAAGATGGGAAGCGAGAAGCTGACTTCATCGATTGCGTCGTATGGCGCAAGCAAGCAGAGAACGTTGCTCAGTATTTGAAAAAAGGGAGCCTTGCAGGAGTTGAGGGTCGCCTTCAGATTAGTAGCTATGACGATAAAGATGGTCAACGTCGTTATCGTGCAGAAGTCGTCGCGGATAGTGTTCGATTCCTTGAATCACGCAATGCAAGCCGTTCTTCCGATAGTGATAGCTACTCTTCGAATTCAAATACAGGTGGAAACGGAAATGCTGCAGGATGGGGTTCACAGCAACAGCAGAACAACTCTTCCTCGCCAGCACCCGCTTCATCTTCATCGAATTCGGGCTTCGGCGCTGATCCGTTCAGCGGCGGCAGTTCGATCGATCTTTCAGACGACGATCTTCCATTCTAATGGAAACGTCGGACTGAAAAATTTACTCTAAAAAGGAGGTTAATCACATGGCACGTCGTCCAGGTGGAAAACGTCGTCGTAAAGTATGTTACTTCACGTCGAACCACATCACTCATATCGATTATAAAGACGTAGAACTTCTCAAACGTTTCATTTCGGAACGCGGTAAGATTCTTCCACGTCGTGTGACTGGTACTTCAGCGAAATACCAACGTCCACTTACAATCGCAATCAAACGCGCACGTCAAATGGCTTTAATTCCATACGTGGCTGACTGATTTCGTAGCACCATCCTCAAGCGTGAGGGTGGTGCTTTTTTTCGCTTCTCTTTCATCCCCTCCTGCTTTTCGGTTATAATAAACAAGTTACTAAAAATTTTAATTAACCCTATAGAGCATATAAGGAGGACACGATGGAGTCAGGTCAACAAGTATCACCGGAACGCGAACGACGTATCGTTCGCTTCATTCCGTATCTATTAATCGTCGGTCTGCTTCTCGTCGTCGCTGTCCGCGAACCGGTCATCTCTGCCATCGGAGCCGTCGTGACTGCCCTCCTCTTCGGATTGCACCTATTTGAAGAACGTCGTGCACGCAGGGCATGGGAGACGTACGTCGCCGGAATCTCGATGCAAGTCGAGGAGACGGGACAAGATGCGTTGACGAACATGCCAATCGGGATTTTGTTATACGATGAGGAAACGCTTGTCACCTGGTTCAATGATCCGATGCGGGATATATTTGATGATGTAGCAATGGGACAGACGCTCAATGAGCTCGATCCCTTATTCATCGAAATGGTCGCGACGAATGAGGATCAAGCGACGCTTGAAATCGGCGATGCCGTGTATCGTGTCTTTTCGAATCATGAGAACCGGACCTTTTACCTGTTCGATATGACGGAAGAAGCACAAGTTGAACAACAACTCGTCGATAATCAGACGGTCATCGGTGTCATCTATCTCGATAACTACGATGAGATGACACAAGGCATCGAGGATCAGTTACGTAGTGAACTGAACAGCCGGGTCACGCAGTTGTTGAATCACTGGGCAGCGGAACACGGGACGTATATCAAGCGGACCGCGTCCGATCGGTATTTCATCGTTACGACAGAAGAGAATCTACGGATTCTCGAACGATCGAAGTTTACGATTCTGGATACGGTTCGGGAAGAGACGAGTCAACGCGGCGTCCAGTTGACGTTATCCATCGGAATTGGTTGCGGAAGTGACCCGATTCCGGCGCTTGGTCAGATGGCTCAGTCGAGTCTCGATCTTGCGCTGGGACGAGGAGGCGACCAAGTCGTCATCAAACGCGATGGGAAGGTCCGCTTTTACGGCGGCAAGACGAATCCGACGGAAAAACGGACGCGCGTCCGGGCCCGGGTCATCGCTAACTCGCTTCGTGACTTAATGCAGGAATCGAGCCGTGTCCTGATCATGGGTCACAAAAATCCAGACATGGATGCACTCGGATCAGCAATTGGCATTTTGAAGCTTGCGGAAATGAACGATAAGGAAGCACATATCGTCTTACCACCGGAAGAAATCGGACGCGGGATTCGCCGGATGATGGATGAGATTGCCGAAGTACCACAACTCGAGACACGATTCGTCAATGCGTTTCAAGCTGATCAATTGATCGACGATCAGACGTTACTCGTCGTCGTCGATACACACAAACCATCGCTTGTTGTCGTACCGGCCTTGCTCGATCGGTTCGAGCATATGGTCGTGATTGATCATCATCGTCGGGGCGAAGATTTCATCGAAGATGCGGTTCTCGTGTATCTTGAGCCGTATGCTTCTTCGACATCAGAGCTCGTCACCGAGCTGATCGAGTACCAACCGACGAATCAGAAACTGGCGATGCTTGAAGCGACGGCGTTACTCGCTGGGATCATCGTCGATACGAAAGGCTTTGCCCTGCGGACCGGTTCTCGGACGTTCGATGCCGCATCCTATTTACGCTCACAAGGTGCTGACACAGTACTCGTACAAGAGTTTCTCAGTCAGGATCTTGAGACGTACGTCGAGCAGTCACATATCCTCGAGCGATCCGAAGTCTATACGGAAGGGATGGCGATTGCGACAGCAGAGCCAGGCGTCATTCACGATCAAGTCTTGATCGCGCAAGCAGCCGATCAATTGCTATCGCTTCGAGGCATTCGCGCCGCTTTCGTCATCGCGGAACTTCAAGATGGACGAACGGCGATTAGCGCCCGTTCGCTTGGGGATGTCAACGTTCAGTTGATCATGGAGACGCTCGGTGGCGGCGGTCACTTGACGAACGCGGCGACACAGATGTCAGAATCAGTCGTCACCGTGGCGGATGCGTTGCGTAAAGCAATCGATCAATATTTAGAAGATGAGACAAAAGGAGAGGAATCAGAATGAAGGTTATTTTCTTACAGGATGTAAAAGGACAAGGGAAAGCAGGAGACGTCAAAGACGTGGCCGATGCTTATGCAAATAACGTACTCTTCAAGAAAAAGTTGGCGCGCCCTGCGACGACTGGCAACTTGAAGCAACATGAAGCACACGAACGTAAAGCAGCAGAAGAAGCGAAACAAAACTTGCTTGACGCGCAAGCGTTAAAAGAAAAAATCGAAAAAGAGACGATCGTCGTCTCGACGAAAGCCGGTGAAGGCGGTCGTGTCTTCGGATCAGTCACAAGTAAACAGATTGCAGAAGCACTTAAAAGCATGGGTTACAAGATCGATAAACGCAAAATCGAGCTCGAGCACCCGATCAAGGCACTTGGCTTTACGAAGGTACCATTGAAGTTACACAACGAAGTGACAGCGACACTGAACGTTCAGGTCAAAGAGGCGTGAGTAGAAAAGGGGACCGGTGATGAGTGAAGTCATGCAAAATATGCCTCCCCAAAGCATCGAGGCAGAACAAGCCGTCCTAGGGGCGATCATGATTGATGCGGATCGTTTGATCAGTGCATCGGAACGTCTGTTACCGCAGGACTTTTACCGTGCCTCTCACCAACGGATCTTTGAAGCGATGCTCGTGCTGTCCGACCGAGGCGAAGCGATCGACCTCGTCACGGTGACAGCCGAGCTCAGTACGCTCGGGATTCTAGATGAGATTGGTGGTCTACCCTATCTAGCGGAACTGGCAGAAGGGGTACCAACTGCAGCCAACATCAATTATTACGTCAACGTCGTTGACCAGAAGTCGACGCTCCGGCGTCTCATTCGGACGGCAGGCGAGATCGTCACTGATGGATACGAACGGCAAAATGAGGTCGATGTCCTGCTGAACGAGGCAGAACGGAAGATTCTCGAAGTATCACAAGGAAAAGGAAGCGCGAGCTTCATCCCGATCTCGGACGTCTTGACGAGTGCCTATGCAACGATTGATAAATTGCATAAGCAGAGCGGCGAGACGACGGGGATTCCGACCGGTTTCCAAGATCTCGATAAGATGACGGCCGGCTTCCAGCGCAACGATTTAATCATCGTCGCAGCACGTCCGTCGGTCGGGAAGACCGCGTTCGCCTTGAACATCTCGCAAAACGTCGCAACACGTGCTGACGAGAACGTCGCCATCTTCAGTCTTGAGATGGGTGCCGAACAGCTCGTCATGCGGATGCTCTGTGCCGAAGGAAACGTCGACGCGCAGCGTCTGCGGACGGGTCAACTCGAAGAAGAGGACTGGGGGAAGTTATCGCTTGCGATGAGTAACTTGTCTCAAGCCGGTATCTACATCGACGATACACCAGGTATTCGGGTCAATGATATCCGGGCGAAATGCCGTCGTTTGAAGCAGGAGCATGGTCTTGGGATGATCATGATCGATTACTTGCAGCTGATTCAAGGGAATGGTCGTTCTAGCGACAACCGTCAACAAGAGGTTTCGGAAATTTCCCGTTCCTTGAAATCACTCGCGCGTGAACTTGAAGTCCCCGTCATCGCCTTATCGCAGCTCTCGCGTGGGGTGGAGAGTCGTCAAGATAAGCGACCGATGATGTCAGATATCCGGGAATCGGGAGCGATCGAGCAAGATGCCGATATCGTCGCCTTCTTGTACCGTGATGATTACTACAATAAAGAAACGGAAGATGCGAATACGATTGAGATCATCATCGCGAAACAGCGGAATGGTCCAACAGGTACCGTCAAGCTCGCCTTCCGCAAAGAATTCAACAAGTTCGTGGATCTCGAGCCAAGCAACTCGTACGCGCCACCTGCTTGATCCAAGCTACGTCTTGCCCTCGATGAATCGGAGGCAAAACGTAGCTTTTTTTATTTTCACCTAAAGATTCTCAGTTTATTCACTAAAAACGATAATTAAACGAACGAAAGAGAATTGTAACAATTAATTGTTCGGTATTTGGTTGACTTCTTTTTTTTATCGCGTTACACTTAGTCGTGGTTTTGAATCGTACGTGGAGGTGGATGATAAGATGTCATCAGTAGTAGTAGTCGGAACACAGTGGGGCGACGAAGGAAAAGGGAAAATCACCGATTTTCTTTCAAAACAAGCTGACGTCGTAGCACGTTATCAAGGTGGAGACAATGCAGGACATACGATCGTATTCAATAACGAGACGTACAAATTGCACTTGATCCCATCAGGTATTTTTTACTCGGATAAGAAATGTGTCATCGGGAACGGTCTTGTCGTCAACCCGAAATCACTCGTCAAGGAATTGAAGTATCTGCACGATCGTGGTGTTTCAACGGATAACTTGTTAATTTCGAATCGGGCGCATGTCATCTTGCCGTATCATCAGTTGCAGGATCAGTTAGAAGAAGAAGCGAAGGGCGACGCAAAAGTCGGAACGACGCTAAAAGGGATCGGACCGTGCTACATGGATAAAGCTGCACGAATCGGTATCCGGATGGCAGATTTACTCGACAAAGAAACGTTTGCTGAGAAGTTAAAGATCGTTCTCGACCAAAAGAACCGCATGTTCACGAAGATGTATGACGCTGAACCAATCGCGTTCGACGATATCTTCGAAGAGTACTATGCATATGGACAAGAGTTCGCGAAATACGTCTGTGATACATCCGTCGTCGTCAACGATAGCCTTGATCACGGTGAAAAAGTGTTGTTTGAAGGCGCACAAGGTGTCTTACTCGACCTTGACCACGGAACGTATCCGTTCGTTACATCATCGAACGCATCAGCTGGCGGTGTTGCATCAGGTGTTGGTGTCGGTCCAGCCCGAATTGACCATGTCGTCGGTGTTTGTAAAGCGTACACGTCACGTGTCGGTGACGGTCCGTTCCCAACGGAATTGTTCGATGATATCGGTCATCAAATCCGTGAAGTCGGTCGTGAATACGGGACGACGACAGGACGTCCGCGTCGTGTTGGTTGGTTCGACTCTGTCGTCGTTCGCCACTCGCGCCGTACAAGTGGGTTGACGGATCTTTCGCTCAACTCGATCGACGTTCTGACAGGACTCGAAACGTTGAAGATCTGTACATCGTACGAATTCAATGGTAAACAGATCGATGAGTACCCAGCAAGCTTCCGTGATCTTGAAGCATGTGTCCCAGTTTACGAAGAGCTTCCAGGCTGGAAAGAGGACATCACAGGTGTCCGTCGCTTTGAAGATCTACCGTTGAACGCACAGAACTACGTCAAGCGGATCGCGGATCTGACAGGCATCTCACTCGTCACGTTCTCGGTCGGACCGGGTCGTGAACAGACCGTCGTCTTGCGTGATCTCTACGAAGAAGCATAAGTCTCAATAGCCTCTTGCCTCCTGCAAGAGGCTGTTTTTTGTGCGAAATGGTTCACAAATGGAAGCAAAAACAGGTATACTAAATACAGTGTTTCACGTGGAACTTCTCCCGTGAGACGACGAACAGTAGAGCGAGTGGCGCCGGGAGTTTCCGTCGCCACCTTTCTATATGCCGAAAAAACAGGTAAAATAGATTGAATAGAAATTTTTAAGGGGGCACACCCAGTGACGGAACGTAAAATTCTAGTCGTCGATGACGAGTTACCGATTGCAGATATACTCAAGTTTAAATTAGAAAAAGAAGGCTACCAGGTCGCGATCGCAAACGACGGCGTGGAGGCATTAGAAAAATTCGAGGAGTTCAAACCGGATTTGATGTTACTTGATATCATGCTTCCACTAATGGACGGGATGGAAGTCTGCCGGGAAGTCCGGAAGACGTCGAAGATTCCAATCATCATGCTGACAGCGAAGGATTCCGAAATCGATACGGTACTTGGTCTTGAGCTTGGTGCGAATGATTACGTGACGAAGCCATTCAGCTCGCGCGAGTTACTCGCCCGCGTTAAAGTCCACTTGCGCAATACGAGTCCGGAAGCTACACCACAACCGGTTGGACCAGGTCCACTCAAAGTCGGAGAACTGTATATCGATACGAATTCACATACAGTGACGCGTAAGGATCAAAAGATCGAGCTGACGCAGCGTGAGTTTGAATTGTTGCATTACCTCGCGAAAAACATCGGTCAAGTCATGACGCGTGAGCATTTGTTGCAGACGGTCTGGGGCTATGACTACTTTGGTGACGTCCGGACAGTCGACGTGACAGTGCGCCGTCTTCGTGAAAAAGTCGAAGATAACCCAAGTACGCCGGTCTATATCATGACGCGTCGTGGGGTCGGCTACTATCTCCAAGACGGGGAGAATGAATAACGATGTTAAAAGGAACGAACTTCTTTAAATCCATCCAATGGAAACTTGTCGTCATCTATGCCTTATTGATTTTAGTGGCGATGCAGGTCATTGGTGTCTACTTCGTTCGTTCCCTTGAAAAGCAGTACATTACGAACTTCTCGAAGTCGGTCGAGGACCGGGCAGGTCTTGTCGCCTATAACGTCGGGAAGGAATTCGATAAAACAGGCGATGATGAAGCCTCCAAACGGCAGTTGTCCCAATCATTAGGGCAACTGCTGTCTGAGTTTAGTAATGGCTCCACCTCAAGGAACGACATCCTCGAAGTCCAGATTATCGATCAGGACTCGATCATCCAAGCGACATCGGATGACGAGAACCAGTCGGCGGTCGGTCAACGGGCGACGAATTCACTGATTAAAAAAGCGCAGGCGACGAGCTCGACGCGGACGGACACCGTACTTGATCCGGAATCAGAGGATAAGATCCGAATCTTTGCCGTACCGGTCACCTCGGAACGAGACGGTGTCACGACCGGGATGATTTATGTCCGCGCCTCGATGGAGTCGATCTATTCGCAGATGCAACAGGTCACGCGGATTCTTGCGACCGGAACGGTCATCGCCCTCGTCATCACGTCGATTCTCGGGGTCTTGCTGTCGCGGACGATCACGCGTCCGATTTCTGATATGCGGCGTCAAGCGATCGAGATGCGACGCGGGAACTTCTCGCGGAAGGTTAAGGTCTATTCGGATGATGAGATCGGTCAACTCGCTCGTTCGTTCAACGAATTGACGGATGAGTTGCTCGAAGCGAACGCGACGACGGAAGCCGAACGGCGGAAGTTGACGAGTGTTCTTGAGAACATGACGGACGGAGTGATTGCGACGGACCGGACGCTGCGTGTCATCTTGATGAACGATCAAGCGAAGGATATCGTTGGCGCCGACGATGCGAGCGTCGTCGGAACGAACTTGAAGGACCTACTGGCACTCGGTGACGATTTCATGATTCCGGAAGACGGCACGATGCCACCGCGTCTGCTTGACTTCAGCAGTGAGGACGAACTATTCCTCGTCCGGGCATTCTTCTCGCCCGTCAAGAAACACAGTGGTCCAATCACCGGGATGATCGTCGTCCTGCATGACGTCACGGAACAAGAGCAGGTCGAACAGGATCGACGTGAATTCGTCGCGAACGTCAGTCACGAGCTCCGGACACCGCTGACGACGATGCGCAGTTACCTCGAAGCCTTGGCAGAAGGCGCCTATCAGGATGAGGAACTCGCACCGCGTTTCCTTGAGACGACACAAAACGAGACCGAGCGGATGATCCGCCTCGTCACCGATCTCTTACAACTGTCGAAGATGGACAGTAAGGAATATAAGATGAACAAGGTCCGCTTCGATTACATTCAGTTCTTGAATGAAATTCTCGATCGCCATGATATGACGAAGCCGGAACGGATTCGTTTCCGTCGTAAGATTATGAAGCGGAAAGTCTATATCCGCGGGGATCAGGATAAATTGATCCAGGTCGCAGATAACATCCTGACGAACGCGATCAAATACTCGCCGGAAGGCGGAACAATCACCGTCCGGACGATGCTCCGGGCAAAACGGATCGTCATCAGCATCAAAGATGAAGGTGTCGGAATCCCGAAAGCGAATCTCCAAAAAATCTTCGAACGCTTCTATCGTGTCGATAAAGCACGTGCCCGCAAAATCGGTGGGACTGGTCTTGGTCTGTCGATCGCGAAAGATGTCGTTTCCGCTCACGGTGGCGACATCTGGGCAGAAAGCGAATGGGGACGCGGTACGACGATTTACTTCACGCTCCCGTATGAGGTGATCGAAGAGGTGGATGCCGGATGAAGAAACAACACTGGAGTTCGCTGTTACTCGTCCTGCTCGTCGCCGGTTCGATCGCTCAGACAGCGATGCTCTGGACCTATCATCCAAGCAGTGAATCGATTGAGCGGGAACAGGTCTCGTTCAACGAGATCGATGCCTCAAAGACGATTGAAAGCAACCAGCTGATTAATCCGGAACTACTCGTCTATTCGGATCAGGAAGGGACGTACCAGACGCAAATCATCGGGCGGACCTTCCTCAACCGGATCGGTGCGTCGTTCAATATTGGGGTCCTCGTCTTGACGGATAAAGCAAAGAACATCCCGGTCGGTGACCGGAGTGTCGAGATGATTTTTCCGACACCGATCAGCGCAACGATGCTTGAGGAGTTACTCGGAGAAAAACAGATCGCGTTCTCAGAACCAATCAAACGGCTTTATTTACTCGATTACGATGGTCCAATCCTCCGTCTTGAGTCAGCGACGGGACGCCTAAAGGACTTTAAACTCGTCGGCGATGAGACGGTTCTGAAACGACTGTTCGCGCACGATAAGAAAAAACCGATGACGCGCGTCGAACTCAAAGGGGGCGATTATACGTATGTCGCGAGTGGTACGACACGGCTGGAACAAGTCTTCGTTTATGACGAGGTCGGGCAATCGCCGCAACCACTCGATCGCATCCGTAGTGCCTTCTTTGCCGAAAATTCGAACGTCCAGCAGATTAAGAGTCGCGATGATCTCGATGTCTTGACGGATGGCGTCAGCGTCTCAACGTACGACCGAAACTACAATGTCTATCGCTTCAACACGTTATCGCCGAACACCCAAAGCTCGACCGTCGATTACAGCACGCTCGTCAGCTACGTCAACATTCATGGAGGCTGGCTTGATCAAGAGACGCAACGGAGTGGTTTCCGCTATTACTTTGATCAGATGAGTAAGAAGGGCGAGGAACAGACGGCGACGTTCCGGTTGTACTTGAACCGGTATCCGGTATTCGGGGAGAGCGGTCCGTTGCTCGAACAGACGAAGTTCGATCTCGCGACACTGAAGATCATGTATGAAGAAAATCAAGTCCGGTCACTCAGCCGCAGCATGCTCCGAGCGAAGCGGAAATTGATCCTTCGGGAAGAGACGGTGCCAGCTGTTGAAACGGTTCTCGAACGTCTGAGCCGTGCTGATCTCTTAAAAGAGATCAGTGGAATCCGGATTGGATATGAGATGACGTATAAGATTTCAACGAGCCGCTACGCTGTCTTTGAGCCGACGTGGTTCATTAAGGTCGATGGGGTTTGGCAATCGATCAATCAAGCTGTCGGGAATGAGGGGTGAGGACGAATGGACTGGAGTAAAGCGAAGACCTTATTAATGCTGACCTTTTTGATCCTGAACGTCTACCTTGCCATTCAATTGATGGACCGGATGGTCGAGCCGCGGATCGTTGCGACGAGTGCGACCGGGAAGTCGATCTTGAAGGATCGTCACATCGATGAGAAAAAACTGCAGCCGGTCACACGTGACATCGGTTATTTAACAGCCGAAGTCGACGCACGGACGCTGGCGCCACTTGCGAGTTCACCGATTCGTGATGCGGTCGCTTCCGTCAAGAATGATGTCGAGTATTCGGTCCGGTTGACGAAACCGTATCGACTCGAAACGAAGACGATGCGGGATTCCGCTTCATCGTTCGTTCAAGCGTCCGTTCGGTATGGTGCCGAATATACATTTTGGAAGTATGATAGTAAGTATCAGGAGATGACATTCGTTCAGACGTATAAGGGACAGCCGCTCTATTCGACACCACAGCAGTCGCGTGAGGACGATGCGATGATCGGACCGTCCCTGCTCGTCTTGCAGCTCAACGATGCGAAGGAAATCGTCAGCTACAAACAACGCCACTTGAACAAGGTCGTCCGGCAAGCACAGGACGTGACGTTGTTATCGGCAAGTGAAGCGATCGTCCAGTTGTCGGAGCAAGGTTTGTTTCCGGTATCAAAACGGTTGACGAGTCATAAGCTCGGTTATTTCTGTCTCGTCACGGAAGGCACGGAATCGGTCCAAATCCTGCCGCCGACGTGGCAAATCGAGCTCGACAACGAGGAAGTCTACTTTGTCAATGCAATTGATGGCGGTGTCCAAACCGTTGAACGATTGGATACAGTCTCAGAGAAATGAGGAATGCACGATGAGCCTACACTACAGCGTCATGGCCAGTGGCTCGACGGGGAACGCCCTCTATATCGAAAGTGAACAGACCCGTTTGCTCGTCGACGCCGGACTGACTGGAAAGGCGATGCTCGCCTTGTTCGACCAGATTGATCGGTCGCCGCATGGCATCGATGGTCTGTTCGTCACCCATGAACACTCCGACCATATCAAAGGAGTCGGCATCATGGCACGGAAGTACAATATCCCGCTTTATGCGAATGAAAAGACGTGGGCAGCGATGGAAGCGAAGATCGGTAAGATTGATCCGGCGCTGAAGTTCCTCTGGGAAGTCGGAGAGGTCAAGCAGTTCGGTGACATCGAAGTCGAATCGTTCAACGTCAGTCACGATGCAGCGGATCCGATGTTCTTCCAGTTCGCTCATGAGGGAAAACGGTTGGCACACATCACGGATACCGGATACGTCTCGGACCGGATGAAAGGTGTCATTCGGGGCGCTGATGCCTATATCTTCGAAGCGAACCATGATATCGGTATGCTTCAGATGGGACATTATCCATGGAGCGTCAAACGGCGGATCCTTGGCGACTACGGACACGTCTCGAACGAAGACGCTGCGATCGCGATGAGCGAGGTCCTTGACGACCGGACGAAACGGATCCACATGGCCCATTTGAGCAAGGACAACAACATGAAGGAACTCGCCCGGATGAGTGTCTCCCAGACGCTCGCGAACCGTGATGTCGATCTGAGTAAGATTCAGCTTCTCGACACGGATCCGGTCATTCCGACGCCGCTCCTGAAGCTTTGATTATGGGAAATTACTGAATATGCTCAAAAGACCCCCACATTTGGCTCACTTGCCACGTGATGGGGGTATACTTGTGTAAAGAGAGTCATAAAGGAGGCGTATGTCGATGGATCGACCGGAAGAACCACGGAACGAATCCGAACGATACGAACAGTCATCCGATGAGAGCGGCTTCCCGCCCCGTCAGCCGGCAACGAGCGAACCGGTCAGCCCTTATCGTGAACCATATGAAGAACAACCAGAACCCCCGCGTCGTCGCGGTGCCGGAAAAGCCTTTTTCGTCGGTCTGATCGGTGGAATCGTCGGAGCCTTATTGATCGCCCTCGTCGCGTGGCCGTTCGTCCGCGATGAGATGACGAGTCCGACTCCGGTTTCGTCGACGGCAACGGAACAGACCGCGACACAGACGACAGAGGATGAAGCCGACATCGTCGGTGCGGTCGGTAAGACGAAGGAAGCCGTCGTGAGCGTGACGAACCTTCAGAGCTCGTTCCAAGGAACCGATCAGGAAACGGGTGCAGGGTCCGGCGTCATCTATAAAAAAGACGGCAATAAAGCCTACGTCGTCACGAACTACCATGTCGTTGAAGGGGCAAGTCGCTTGTCTGTCACGTTATCCGACGGAACAGCACTCGAGGCAAAAGTCCTCGGCGAAGATCCGACGTACGATTTAGCGGTCCTGTCGATTGATTCATCGAAAGTGACACAAGTCGCAAAACTGGGGGATTCGGATACGTTACGTGCCGGTGAAACGGTGCTTGCGATCGGAAACCCACTCGGAATCTTCGCGAACTCCGTCACGCGCGGTGTCATCAGTGCGCAGGAACGGACGGTTCCAGTTGATACGAACAAGGATGGACAGCAAGACTTTAATACAGAAGTCATTCAAACCGATGCAGCAATCAACCCGGGGAACTCCGGTGGAGCGCTCATCAACACAGCCGGTCAATTAATCGGAATCAACTCGATGAAGATTGCGGAAGCAAGTGTCGAAGGAGTCGGATTTGCGATTCCGATCAACGAAGCGTTACCAATCATGCGTGACCTCGAGCAAAACGGTGAAGTCGTTCGTCCACAGCTCGGGATTCAGATTCGTGACGTGCAGGAATTCCCAAGCGGATATCGCGAAGATCGTCTGAAATTACCGGATGATGTCACGAAAGGAATCGTCGTCGTCGGTCTGACACGTAATAGTGGAGCCGAAAAAGCGGGAATGAAGGCAAACGATGTCATCGTTGAGATCAACGGAAAAGCAATTGCATCGTTCGCCGATCTAAAAAGTGTACTGTACCGGGATGCAAAAGTCGGTGAAACAGTCAAAGTCACGTTCTACCGAGGCGGTGAAAAACAGACAGCAGATGTGAAGTTGTCGGCTCAGTCACCAACCGTTCAGTAAGGCATCACTTGAAAAACCATCCACAGGTCGGACCTGTGGATGGTTTTTTTAAGTAAGGAACCTGCGGCTTTTCCGGTCAGGAAGGTTGATATTTGTTATACTGGAAGCGGATAAATGTGGATAAGTGAAAGGAGGAGACCACCTGTGGATAAGTACGTCTGCTTAGAACATGTCGAGCTCGCACTTGACGAAATCGTAGATGAAACAGAACAATACCCGATTCTCGATCAGCTAAATCCAGAAAAAAACATCACGTGTGAATACTGCGAGGCACCGGCAACATATCTTGTGTCAAGCAAAAAATAAATATCAACATGTGGATTTGTGGATAACTCTGTGGATAACTCCTGAATTTTCTGTCAGAAAGCGAGAAAAAAGATGCAAATTACCATCATTACGGTCGGAAAGCTAAAAGAGAAGTATTTGAAGCAAGGCATCGCCGAATATACGAAGCGTCTTGGCGCCTACTGTTCGATCCAAGAAATCGAGGTCGCGGACGAAAAGGCACCGGAGCAGTTGAGTGAAGCGGAGATGGCGCAAGTAAAGAAAAAAGAGGGCGAACGGATTTTAGCGAAAATTGGACCGGACGTTCATGTCCTTGCACTTGCTATTGAAGGAAAACAACGGACGAGTGAACAGTTTGCAAAAGAACTCGATCAATTCGCGACATACGGCAAGAGCAAGATTGCTTTCGTCATCGGCGGATCACTCGGTCTTGCACCAGAAGTGATGCAGCGTGCGAATGATACAATCTCGTTTTCAAAGATGACATTCCCGCATCAATTGATGAAGATGATTCTCTGTGAACAGATTTATCGGGCGTACCGGATTAATCGGAATGAACCGTATCACAAGTAAGTGCGGTTTTAAATAAATCATCAATGACAGTGGTTTTACTGTAGTTGGTGGTTTATTTTTGTTTGTAAGAGATTGAAGATTTGCAGGTGATTTAGAGGATGGCGTAACATATTCTAAATAGATATTTAAGTTGAGGATTCCGAAAAAAGAAAAAACTAAGACCGATTTTCTTTTTATAGAAAATCGGCCTTTACAAATCATTTATGGGTTTTTCATGAACCTTATTAGATGTTTAATATGTCTTTAAATGTAAGGTAATTACATTATACATCGGTGATAATTCAGCTTTTACTGAGGGTCCAGCAAAAGGTGGAGAAATCTTTAACGGTGCAAATAAATTTGTTCTAGGTGTTTATAATTAATTTTTTTAACCATTAAATATATTGATAAAGCAATCCGTCTCGTGTATCAAACCAAAGTAATTTCGCATGTTTTTTCTTTGGAATATTTACTTGTAACGCCCATTCTGGAAACTGTTTATATATTTGAATTTGGTCTCCTGTTGCAAGTGCAATGAATGATACATAATGATCCTTTGTCATAGGATGCTCGGCTGAAATCGAATATTGCATATCAATCTCTTCTATTTTTAATTTTTGTTCATCATTTGCTTTTGTTGCGACTAAAGCATCTAATTTTCTTCCACAACAAGAAACGACGAAATTTCCTGTTGCTAATCCTATATTTGAACAGTTTGGACATACATAATAACTTGAGTTTTTCATATTTCCTCCTACTACATCTACTGTTTTGATTTCACCAGTTAGTAAATTTTCTATTGGAATATCAAGGAGGGTTGCTAGATGAGGAAGAAGTGTAATATCGGGACATCCAATGCCTCTTTCCCATTTTGAAATGGTACGGTCCGATAAATATAACGCCTCAGCTAATTGCTTTTGCGTCATGTCCTTTTCCTTCCGTAATGTATAAATTAATTGACCAATTTTTTCATTATCCATTTTTTCTCCTCCTACTTCCTTATCATAAGAGCAATCGTGATTTGTGACAACAAACGGAGAGTAGAGTTTGGTGTTAGGTACCAGATACTCAAACAATTCACGGAGAGCCGTATCATTAGTAAGTACGATTTAATAAAGTATCAATTGCAGTAGTTTTCTTGTAGTTGATGGTTTGTTTTTTTGGTATGTAAAAAATTAAAGATTTGCAGGTTATTTTGAGGGAACTGTATAGTAAGCAAGTGCGGTTTTTTCAGAAATACAGAAATAGCATCAGCCACTATTATTTTAGATAGGCATTTGTTGTATGGATGTTTGTTTTTGTTCTTGAAGTGTGAGTAGTCTCTGTTATTCTAAATAATTTTTTTGGAAATTTATTTATAAACGAAAATTTACGTAGAACGAACTACTATAAACAATTAAAATTACAAATTGAAAATCATGCGACCGAAAAGTAATGTTATTTCATAAAGAGAGATATATTTAGTTTCCAAGCATTATACTTTTAATAAAAGGTTGGATAAAAATGAACAGTAATAAGTATAAAGATTATTTTACAAAAGATTATTTGATGGGGCCGAATTCGGTACGACTTGTCGAGGAACTTCTAATTAAAAATCTAGATGCCATAACGGGTGGAACAGTTCTTGATCTTGGCTGTGGTAAAGCACTAACATCGGTTTATATTGCCAATGAAACGAATGCAAAGACTGTTTATGCAACAGATTTATGGATTTCTGCAACAGAAAACTGGGAAACAATACAGGAGTGGAAGCTTGAGGATAAAATGATTCCCATTCATGCGAATGCACTAGACTTACCTTTTGCGAATGATTTTTTTGATGCAATTGTGAGCATCGACTCTTACCATTATTACGGCTGTGAGGAGGAATTTTTTGCGAAAAAAATGCTTCCCCTTTTAAAAAGTGGTGGGTACGTACTCATTAGTGTTCCTGGTTTGAAAACAGAGCTTGAGCAAGTGCCTGAGGTGATGAGTGAATGGCTGGAAGATGCGGTTGATACTTTCCACAGTGCCGATTGGTGGGAAAAACATATTCAACAAGGCTGTGAGGATTTAATCGAAGTGACGGTGTATGAATCGGATCAATTCGAAGCATGTTGGCAGGACTGGACCAATACGGGCAACGAATATGCGATAAATGATGCGAAATTTTTAAACCGTGGCTTAAAGGAGTTATTAAACTTTGTCATGATTGTTGTTCGTAAAAAATAGCAACTGTTCAGCTAATATAAAAACATAAATGCTTTTAATGACATGCTTCCCAGTTTGCGAGAAAAGCTTTTTTTAGACTGGACATATAACTCAAAGGCGATCGAAGGTAATACTTTAACGATTAACGAAACAAAAGTTGTAAGGTATTACAGTTGGTGGCAAAACAATGCGTGAACATTTAGAGGCCATTAACCACCGCGATGCAATTTCTTATGTTGAAGATGTTATGCATAAAGAGGAGCCATTTTCAGAGTGGCAAATCAAAAATTTACATCGTCTTGTATTAAAAGGCATTGACGATAGCTATGCCGGTGTTTACCGAGACCAGCAAGTATTTATTTCAGGAGCAGTGCATACACCTCCGCCACCATTTAAAATTCAAGAAGAAATGGATGTATTAATGTCTTGGTATGACGGAAAGGCGCAAAGCTTACATCCAATCGTACTTGGTGCGATGTTGCATGCAATATTTGTGGGCATTCATCCATTTATTGATGGAAATGGTCGAACTTCACGACTTTTATTAAACTTAGAGTTAATGAAGTCAGGCTATCCACCAATAATTATTCGTGTAGAAAACAGATTAGCTTACTATAATGCTTTAAATAAAGTACATACAACGAAGGATTATGCTGATTTTATAGAGCTTGTTGCGAAGGAAGTAGAAGCTTCATTAGATTTATATTTAAGCGCAATTTAAAACCGCACTTAACTACATTACGGAGAGCCTTATCATAAATAAACAGTATTTAGATGACCGCCTTAAGTGTAGTAACTGATACTCGAGGTGGTCTTTTTTAAATAATAAGATTAACCCTTATATCACAATTAACATAATAAATATAAATGAAAGGTATACATAATGGTTATTCAGATTATAGAACAGAAAACACGTAGTCAGATTAAAGACTTTTTTACTGTGCACTGGGGCAGTTCACAAATGGTAACGTCAACAGGTGTTCATGATTGCAGTCTGTTGGATGGATTTTATGTTACGAATGATGATCATGAAATCATGGGACTAATCACCTATCATATTACTTCACAGACGTGCGAAATCATTTCACTGGATAGTCTTGAAGAAAATAAAGGAATCGGTTCACAATTAATGCAAATGGTAGAAGAAAAGGCAACACAGCAACAATGCAACTTGCTGACGCTCGTTACGACAAACGACAATGAACGTGCGATACGATTCTATCAACATCGGGGATATACAACATCGCAGGTGATTCCGAATGCTGTAGAACTTGCACGCAAAATAAAACCGGAAATTCCGTTGTACAATGAAAAGGGAGTTTCGATTAAAGACGAAATCGTCTTGATAAAACATTTATGAGTCACTTATTCGTTGTTGATGTTAGAACTTCTAAATAATCTTTCTCACTCTTGAATTGATCATTCACAATCAAATCTGGTGAAATCAAATTGGTTCCGGCATATTCACCGTGCTTAATTTTGAAATAGCATGTCCTAGGTGCGAGTAGACTTTTCGATTGATGAATCTGCTCTCGTGATAGTGGCGTCCAATCTGATTGATCTTATGAATTAGTGAAAGAGACAATAATCGATTGATCAGCTTGAATCAATACCATGAGGTCTTTTTCTTGTAAACGCGATGGATTGACGTGGGCTAGGATCGGGTCGGCAGACTTGGCGATAAAACCTCCAATAATGGAGTGTGACTGCTGTTCCTTGATGAACTGTTGAATCATAGTTGTTCTCCTAACTAGATTTATGGATTACTCTGACTTTGCTTTCGTGATGATACCGATACCACAACCAAATAGCATGATGATGCCCGTAACGAGTAATGCAGGCACGTGACCCTCTAATGCCATGTAGAGACCTGCACCACTTAAGATGACGCCGGTTGGAATCAAAACGTTTCGCATGAAGTATTCCTTCCTAAACGAATAATGACGTTGTTTTCACTATACCGGATAAGTAGTCAGGTAAGTACATACGATTTAGTAAATAATGACAATCTAATTTTAAATACTTAAGAATAAAACAGACGCCGCCCACTAACTTGGACAGCGTCTGTTTTTCATTATGTTCGCTCTAGTACATTGACGAGCATCTGATGGATGACGTCATGATCCCGAACGTCATGGACACGATAACTACCGGGTAACGTATAGACGTCTATCGCCCCGACGTAAGCAATCTTTAGTTCTAACGTTCCGTCCTCCTGGCAGGTCGTCCGGAGTTCGAGTTCACCGCTGATGACACCAACTTCTTGCGTCATCACACCATGTGTGGCAGTAAAGATAGAGGTTTTCGTTTCCATCGAATCGACTCCTTTTTAGTATGTACATGTGTTCAACATCGTTTGTAGAGCTGTTTTTTCACTCGACTGTAAGCTGAGGTTCCAGCGGCTCTTCGTATTGATCCACATCTTCGAGTAGGCACAACTCGCGCCTGCCCGTGTCGGCTTCCATGTCGACGGATCCTGATCCCCTTTTGAACGGTTCGAGCTTGCAGAGACAGCGATCAATTGCGGACCTGTTAAATCGTTTGCGAATGCTTGACGTGTCGTCGTCGTCCAACTGCTTGCGCCTGAGCGCCATGCTTCGGCAAGCGGTACGACGTGATCGATGTCGAGGTCAGACGGATTCGTGAATGTCAGTCCGTCATAGTAACTATACCAAGAACCGGATGTAACGGGGCACGATCCGACATATGAATCGGCGTCACGTTTTAAGACGACTTGTCGTGTGTCACAGCCGCTTCCTTGACTGCTCCAGTGCGGGAACAAATCACGTGAATAACCGGTCATGCTGCCTTCTGTTTTAACCGTTAAGGCATCGAGTTGAGACTGGGCCGTCGCTTTCGATGAGATGCCCGATGGTAACGCGGAAACAGACGTCGTATCGAATTGGAAAGCGGTCAGGCAGACGAGCGTAGTGATGACGATGGACTTGATGGCTTTGAACACGTGTCATTCCTCCTATGTATGAGACGAGATGATGTGAAGACACCCTTCACAATTTTTAGTATGGCAGCACTCATTTAGGAAAAAATGAATATCGTGTAAATGTTAAAAAAATTAAACTTTTGTCATTATATCGAAGGGTCTGATGTTAGGATTTAGGTGGAGAAGAAAGGAGACTACATCATGAACGAACGAATTAGAGGATGGTTGATCGTGTTCGGCGTATTTTTAGTCGTAAGTGGCGCGTTGACGGAAGCACAACGTTATTTCAACACAAAAGAACTAGAAAATTGCATCGCGCAAGCTCGCGCTGCCCACCAAGAATATGAATATGAGATCGTTAATCCCGTCACACGCGCGTATTCATTCCGTCGCATTGATTTTCTAAAAGATGTCGGGTCATCGCGCATATGGTACGCTTTTCAGGAAGCAGGATTTTAATGATTCGAGGAGCTGGTATGCATGAATAAAAAAGACATCGCCGACATCCGTCGTCACTTCAAGATGGATGCCGATTTACTAAAAATCCATGAAATCTACAACGTCTATATTCGAAAAGAGACGAGCGAAATCTATCATGAGGAAGCCCGACCATTTCCATTGCTTGATCCGGAACAACAGGAGCTGTTCCTTGCGAACTTCAAGAAGGTACTAGGTGGAAAACTAGACGTCAAGCTGTTCGAGGTCAAGTTCACGCATCCAGAAGAAGGGGAGACGGGTCATACGCAACAGCTGCTCTACGAAGGACTGTATGCGGAAGAGCCGGAGGACTGGGTCGAGCAGATGCAGACGATGGCGTTGAAGATGGTCCAGGACGTCCAGTACGAGAATGACCTCGTCGTCACGTTCATTCGCGGACAATACTATAAAACGACGAAGCGCCAAGCGGACGAGACGGAGATCGATCCGAATGACGACGTCTATACGACGCCGTTCATTCTCGGTAGTCTTAACTTAACGGAGTTACCGAAACAATCGCTCGTCTTTGATTTCGTTGAACGCGAATTCAAGTCGAACTTGTTCATCAATCCGGTCATCAAACTGGCGTCGCCGATTGGTGGATTTCTCTTCCCGACCTTCACCGACAATGCGGCAGACGTCAATCATGTCCTGTATGCGGCAGGTAAGCCGAATAAACCGGATTTCGGCTTCCTTGAAAATGTCTTGAACGGTCAACCGATCGTCACAGCAGATGAGGATAAAGCGATCTTCGAGGAAATCGTCAAATCAGTCGTCGGTGAATCGATGGATACGAAGACGTTAGCCGGTGTCTATGAAAACATCAACCAGTTGATCGTCGTCGAAGAGGATCAAGATGAGGAAGAAGTACCGATGCTCGACGTCCAAGAAGTCGAGCGTGTGCTCAAGGCAAGTGGTGTCGAAGACGTCAGCACGGAACAGGTCGAACGGGCGTTCAAGACGGTCGTTGACGATCCGACATACGAGATGAAAGCGAGTAACATCGTCCCGAACTATGAAGCGAAATCGATTAAAATCAATACGAAGGTCGCGAACATCGCGATCAGTCCGCAAGACTTGAAGTACGTCAAACAAGTCAACTATCAAGGGAAACGCTGCTTGTTGATCGAGGTCGAGGAAGACACGGTCATCGATGGCTTTACGATCGTTTCACAAGAACAATTACGATGAGGATCAGCGCAGGCGACTGCGCTGATTTTTTTAGGTGAAATATTTGCTTCTCCTGTCAAAGACAGATATATTGTGATGTAAGCGGTCTCTTTTTTGGAAAAGAGACATTCGAAATTTTTTTAGCGGTTATCGAAAGCGCTTTCGATAACGGTTTAACTAGAAAGGAAGCGATCCATTTGTCTACCGCCTCGATGCAAGATTTACTGCGAACGTTACGAAATCGTTCATCCATCCATCAAGACGGACTCGAAATCGTCGATAAACTGATTCCCGACGTCTCGACTCCAGGGACACTTGATCCGCGTGTCCGTGAGGTCGTCCTCACGCAGCGTCCATCGGTCTCGATTCCAGAAGGGGCGTCGCCAGTCGAACTGGCACGTGCCGGCATGGGGTGGGACAACGAAGACGTGTCGACACGGCGGATTTCAACGGACGTCCTCGCGATCCCAAGACCCGGTACCACGATCGAAGCACGGCTGTATCGTCCGGAAGCGGCGCGTCCGCTCCCGCTCGTCGTCTATTTCCATGGCGGTGGTTTTTTCGGTGGCACGCTCGAGACGGTCGAGAACCCCTGTAAGGCATTAGCCGATAAAGGGAACGTCGCCGTCTTGTCCGTCGGTTATCGATTGGCGCCAGAGCATCCGTTTCCGACAGGGCTTGAAGATTGTCATGCAGCGATCGATTGGGCAGTCGAACACGCTGATCGACTTGGGATTGATCCAGGCGCAATCGCGGTTGCCGGTGATAGTGCCGGTGGGAACTTAGCGACGGTCTGTTGTCTACTCGACCGCGAGCGTCCGACGCCGTATATTCGCTATCAAGTCTTATATTATCCGGTCGTCAATGTCGGGGAACATCCGAATTCGGAATATGACTGGACGCTTGAAGCGTATGACCGACAGACGGAATCGGAGCTACTCGAACGGATCATTTTGTCGCTTCAAGATGAAGAAGGTGTCCTCGAGCAGTGGTACGTTCAAGCAAGTGACTCGAAGGATCCGAGGATTTCTCCGTTGTTTGCGACGCTCGATGATCTACCAGAGGCACTCATCATTACGGGAGAGTTTGATTACTTACGTCTCGAAGGAGAAGCGTACGCGAAAAAGCTCGCGCGCGCTGGCGTCAAGACCCGTTATCTCCACTACCGCGGGATGGAACATGCCTTTCTTGATAAACTCGGTCTGTATCCGCAAGCCGAAGACAGCTTAGACGAAATCGCGAAGGACTTAAAACGACTCTTTTCTCAAACTAACTAACAAAGGTGGATGACGCATGACATACACGCTCGATTGGCAAGCCTATACAAAACTCGCACGACAAACGGTCGCTGAAGGGGCGGTCCTCTTACAAAATGATGGTGTACTTCCGTTGCAACCCGAAACAACGGTCGCAGTCTTTGGACGTAACCAGTTCAACTACTATAAAAGTGGCACAGGATCAGGCGGGATGGTCAACGTCACGAACCTCGTTAGTCCACTCGACATGCTACGCGAAGACGTGACGTTGAACGCAGACGTCCTCAAGGCGTACGAGAACTGGCTTGAAGACCATCCGTTTGACCAAGGGGAAGGTTGGGCAGCCGAGCCGTGGTCGCAAGAAGAGATGCCGCTTGACGCGACACTCGTTCAGCAAGCAGCGCTTGACTCCGATGTTGCTTTGATCATGATTGGTCGTACGGCTGGGGAAGACCGCGACAATACAGCAGATCCAGGGAGTTATTTTTTAACGGAGACGGAACAGGAGATGCTCCGTCTCGTGACGACATCTTTCAAAAAAACCGTCGTCGTCTTGAACGTCGGGAACATCATCGATATGCGCTGGGTCGAAGAGACGACGCCAAGTGCTATTCTCTACGCGTGGCAAGGAGGAATGGAAGGCGGAACTGGACTGAGTGATCTTTTGCTCGGACGCGTCTCGCCGTCTGGGAAACTACCGGATACGATCGTTCGTTCACTCGATGATTATCCGTCAACACCATACTTCGGTCATGCCAATCGCGCGTTGTATCAAGAAGACATCTATGTCGGGTACCGTTACTTCGAGACGTTCGCACCAGAAGCGGTCTTGTATCCGTTCGGGTATGGATTATCGTATACGTCGTTCGACCTTACGACAGACGTGACGACGTCAGCTGATGCTTGGACGGTTACGGCGACGGTGACGAATACCGGTCAGACGAGCGGGAAGGAAGTCGTACAAGGATACCTCGAGAAACCACAAGGCCGACTTGGAAACCCGACGCGTCAACTCGTTACGTTCGGCAAGACAAAAGAACTCGCACCAGGCGAGCAAGAATCTCTCACACTCGTCGTACCGTTCGCCTCATTTGCGAGTTATGACGATAGTGGTGTCACCGGGCATAAATCGTCTTATGTCATCGAACCTGGCACGTATCAGCTTTATCTCGGAACGGACGTCCGGTCGGCGGTTCCAGTCGCAAGCCATTCCGTCGAGACGCTTGACGTCACGGACGTCTTAACGGAGAACATGGCACCGGTGACGGCGTTTGAACGCATCAAACCGCAAGCGACCGAAACGGGATATACGGTGACGTATGAAGCGACACCACTGCGGACGATCGATCCGAAACAACGTCGTCAACAGGAGCGTCCTATTGAACGGACGCAGACGGAAGATGCTGGTTGGAAGTTACGCGACGTCAAAGAAGAGCGTGTTACGCTCGAGACGTTCCTCGATCAATTGACGGATGCGGATCTCGCGGCGATCGTCCGGGGGGAAGGGATGAACTCACCGCGCGTCACACCGGGAACGGCGGGCGCCTTCGGTGGCGTGACGACAGAACTCGAAGCACTCGGCATTCCAGCAGGCTGTTGTGCAGATGGTCCATCTGGAATCCGGATGGACATCGGGACGAAAGCCTTCTCGTTACCGAACGGAACGTTGCTTGCCTCGACGTTCAACACAACATTGATTGCCGATCTATTTGAGATGACAGGTCTCGAGTTACGGAAGAACGAGATTGATACGTTGCTTGGACCCGGGATGAACCTTCATCGTCATCCACTCAACGGACGGAACTTCGAGTATTTCTCGGAAGATTCGTATCTGACTGGAAAAATGGCCGTGGCACAGCTCGACGGAATGCACCGGGTTGGTGTGACAGGAACGTTGAAGCACTTCAGTGCCAACAACCAAGAGTTCCACCGACACGATCTGGATTCAATCGTATCAGAACGGGCGTTACGTGAGTTGTACTTGAAAGGGTTCGAGATGGCAGTTAAGGAAGGGAAAGCATACTCGATCATGACGACGTACGGTGCCGTCAATGGCATCTGGACTGCCGGCTTATATGATCAGAACACGCGCATCCTACGTGATGAATGGGGCTTTGATGGAATCGTCATGACGGACTGGTGGGCGAAGATTAACGCTGAAGGGTTAGAAGCAAACCGGCAGCAAACGGCAACGATGGTCCGTTCGCAAAACGATCTCTACATGGTCGTCGGCGAACCAGGAATGAATCCGTTCGAGGATGATACGCTGACGGCTCTTGCTGACGGGACACTTCGACGTTCCGAGTTACTGCGCAGTGTCGCGAACATCTGTCAGTTCCTACTGCAGTCACCGGTCATGGATCGTGTGATCGGAACGGCGTCACCCGTCAAGGTCCTCGGGGCACCGGTCGAAGAAGAGGTACTCGAAGAGCAAGAGGTCTCGCACCAGCGCCTCGTCAGTGGAGATGCCTTCCCGTTAACGGACGTCACGACGACGACGGGCAGTAGTCATGTCTTCGCTGTCACAGCAGAAGAGACAGGGATGTATCAGGTCACGTTGACGGCATGTTCGAATGCCGGCGAACTGGCGCAAATGCCGGTGACATTGTTTGCGAATAACATGCCGGTCGCGACGTTCACCTTCAACGGAACGAACGGCGAGTGGGTCAGCCAGACGAAGGACGTCTTCGTCTTCAACCCACACAACTATTTAAAACTCTACTTTGCACTCGGTGGTCTGGAGTTAAAAGAGTTGACATTCACGCTTGCGGAATCGTTTCATATGAATAACGGCTAATCACATTAGCCGGACGGAAAGGACGGATTGTGTGCAGTTTTCTATCATCAAAAAACGGGTCGAGCAACTGCTTTCCCCGTCGTTACAGGGACGGATTGCTTTTCATGCAGCTGTCTACCGGATTCAAGATAACCCCAGTCGTGTCTGGGTGACGTTTGACGGAGAAGAGATTCTTGGAGCAGACGATTTTCGCTTCGAACGGGAAGTCGATCGGCGTTACGCGTTACGGGCTGCACAGTTACCGGAAAAACCTGACGGAGCGTTATGGCAGTCCGACTGGTTGGAACAGTCGCATGCGTTATCGGCTGAGATCGAACGACAGGTCAAACAAGACGGGTATCTAGAGAATTATGAGATGCAACAAGATTTGTTAGAGTATCCGAATCTTGCGTTTGAACAAGCACTCGTTCATCCACATCCTTTCATCCGTGGTATCGCACGGCTCGATCGGCGACTCGGCAAACGACGTTTTCTATCGCTGACGCATCAGTCTGATTTTGAACAATGGTGTGCAGATACGCGGCAAACCGTCGAACGCTGGTGATACGAAAAAAGCACGCTTCCTCAAGCCGAGGAGGCGTGCTTTGTTGTTAGATTGAAAACGAGTTGACCTCGTGAATGCCTTCTTCTTCAACGAAAGCGTCGAGTAAAGCACGCACTTCGTCCGTTGAGTTCGTCTCCATCAATTTGACCCGCAGTTCACTCGCACCGCGGAATCCGCGGACGTAAATCTTGAAGAACCTGCGTAATGGTTTGAAGAGACGGGGCTCGAATTGAGCCGAGTAATGATCGTGCAGATCGAGCTGCAGACGTAACAAATCGAGGAGTTCTTGGCTCGAATGTTCTTTTTTCTCGACTTCGAACGCGAACGGGTTGTGGAAGATCCCGCGACCGATCATGACGCCGTCGACACCGTATTTCTCGACGAGTTCCAGACCGTGTTGGCGATCGTTGATATCCCCGTTGATCGTCAGTAACGTTTGTGGTGCAATCTCATCACGTAACTTCTTGATTTCCGGAATCAATTCGAAGTGTGCTGGAACGGCACTCATCTCTTTACGTGTCCGGAGGTGAATCGAGAGGTTCGCGATATCTTGTTCGAGGATGTGGCGCAACCAATCGTGCCACTCTTCGACTTTCGTGTACCCGAGACGCGTTTTGACGCTGACTGGGAGACCGCCTGCTTTTGCCGCTTGGATCAGTTCAGCCGCGACTTCCGGACGATTGATCAAGCCAGAGCCTTTTCCGTTAACGGCAACGTTATGGACGGGGCAGCCCATGTTGATGTCGATCCCGCTAAAGCCCATCTCTGCCATACCGATACTCATTTCGCGGAAATATTCCGGTTTGTCGCCCCAAATGTGAGCGACCATTGGTTGTTCATCCTCCGTGAACTCGAGACGTCCGCGAACGCTCTGCTTGCCTTTCGGATGACAATAGCTTTCTGTATTCGTGAATTCCGTGAAGAACACGTCCGGACGCGCCGCTTTTGCGACGACGTGGCGGAAGACAACGTCAGTGACGTCTTCCATCGGTGCTAAGACGAAAAATGGTCGTGGTAAGTCCTGCCAAAAGTTCTTTTTCATAGTATATTAAACCCTTTCCTTAAGGTAATGCACATGTGTGGTTAAAGAATTTCATCAACTATACACTTTAAGCGCTCTCGTTAAAAAGTGCAAGTGAGTGCTATTCGTTACCGTGAGGAAAGAGATTGGTGTACCATATGCTGCTTCATCCAGTCCGGACCCGGAATCAGGTGTCCGGCTTCGTCCTTATAGATGACGTGTTCTGGGCGAAGTTCCGTCGGTGAGACGAGTCCTGCTGCCGCCGTCAGATTGTAGAGTCCTTCTCGTAACGAGATGATGTAGTTCGTCACGCGGAAACTTTTTTCGTCGACGATCAGCGCCTTCTGCAGTTTCGGATCAGTCGTCGCGACGCCGACTGGACAGTGATTCGTATGACAGACTTGGGCTTGAATACAGCCGACATTAAACATTAAACCACGCGCGATGTTGACGAAGTCAGCGCCGAGGGCGAGAGCGATCGCAATCTTATCAGCACTGATCAGCTTACCGGATGCAAACACTTTGACCTTGTCGCGTAAACCGGCTTCTGTCAAAAGTTGATGGACGAACGGTAATGCGGAAAAGAGTGGTAGGCCGGCAGCATCCGCAAGTTCTTGGAACGTCGCGCCTGTCCCTCCTTCGCCACCGTCGACCGTCATGAAGTCTGGATGACGACCGGATTCTTTCATATAAGCAATCAACTGACGCATGTCTTCAAGATTACCGACGACGACTTTGATCCCGACTGGTTTTCCGCCAATCTCACGTAGACGTTCGACCCAGTCGAGCATCGTCTCTGGTGTCGTGAATTCGTTAAACCGGTTCGGACTATCGATGCCGACACCGACTTTGACCTTCCGGACAGCGGCAATCTCTTCCGTGACCTTTGCGCCTTCTAAATGTCCACCACGCGTTTTAGCCCCTTGGGCAAGTTTGAGTTCGAAGGCTTTGACTTGTGTTAACTCACTTTTTTTCTGAAACTCGTCGAACGAAAAGTCGCCGTCCTCCGTCCGGACACCGAACAGACCGGGACCAATCTGACAGATGATGTCGACGTCACCTTTGAGATGAAAGTCGGATAGCCCGCCTTCACCAGTATTCATCCAGCTTCCTTTAGCGCGACCGAGTCCAATCGATAGAGCGGTGATGGCCCGGTCACCGAGTGCACCAAAACTCATCGCCGATTGACCGATCAGCCCTTGGATTTGATAAGGGTGCCGACACGTCGTCGCCCCGATGACTGGTGCATCCTCCACTTTCAAGAGATACGGTGAGATTTGCTTCGCAACAAGATGTTCTTTCCGCGTAAACAGTTCATCGCGATCAATTTGATAGATGTGCGTATCGACACGTTCTGATTGATCGATCCGTAATTCCTGTCGATTCGTTGGAAAGAGGGCGTTTTGTACATAAAAACCAGCTTCTTCAAAATTACGTTCCGAGCCAAAACCAAGAATCCGACTTTGGTATTTGCCAGAAAGGACGGCCGTCTTGTATTCATTGCGGGAGAAGGGTTTGCCTTCGTTATTGTTGAGAAATAAGTATTGGCGGAGTTCCGGTCCCATGTTTTCGAGGATATAGCGCATCTTTCCGAGGACGGGGAAGTTGCGCAGGACCGCATGTTCTTGCTGGCGACGATCGGCGCGCCAGACGTGCCAAAAGAGGATGGGTGGGACAAGGATGATCAACAGGGCGATGGCGAGTAAAATGAAGAGCACAATCGTATCGATAGACATCAAAATTCCTTCTTTCCCGTAGATTCGTGGTATGTAAGTTGATACCACTGAAAGTCAGGAAACAAACGAGAATTTCCAGATATTGAATCTTTTCCATCGATGTTAGCGTAAATAAGACTATACATTAAAGGAGGAGACCGGTATGCATACACTTTATATGAAACAAAAAGCCTTCAGTTTGCGTGGGCGATTTGCGATTCAGGACGAAGAAGGACACGATGCGTATCACATTGAGGGTAGTTTTATGAAATTACCGAAGACCTTCACCGTAACGAATCAAAATGGAGAAGTCGTCGCTGAAATCGAGAAAAAAACGTTTAGTTTCCGTCCAGTCTTTTATGTCGAAGCAGCAGGACAATCGTTTGAAATCATCAAAGAGTTCACGTTCTTCAAGGACCGTTATACAATCAACTCGGATCAGTTCGAAGTCACAGGCGACTGGTGGGATGTCGATTTTGAAGTCCTGCAACAGGGACAACGGATTGGTCGCGTGCAGAAAAAGTGGATTTCTTGGACCGATCAGTACATGATCGAAGTCGAAGATGAAGCGATGGAAGAATTATTGATCGCCCTCGTCGTCGCGATTGATTGCGTCAAAGCGGAGGAAAGCTCGAATAACTCGTCTTTCATCAATTAAAAAGGGGAATGATGCAAGATGGAACAGTGGGATGTATACACAGCAGATCGTAAGAAAACAGGACGGCTCTGGACACGGGGAACGCCACATACAGCCGGCGATTATCATATGACGATTCACGTCTGTGTCTTTAACGCCAAGGGAGAGATGCTCGTCCAACAACGGCAACCGTTCAAATCTGGTTGGTCGAACATGTGGGATCTGACGGTCGGGGGCAGTGCGATCAGCGGGGATACGAGTCAGATGGCAGCGCAACGGGAACTGTCGGAAGAGCTTGGACTCGATATTGATTTCACGGGTGTCCGCCCCCATCTGACGATTCCATTTGAAATCGGTTTTGATGATTATTATCTCGTCGAACGGGAAGTCGATCTGACGACTTTGACGTTACAGGAAGAAGAAGTTCAGCGTGTCGCTTGGATGACAGAAGAAGCCATTGTCAACGGGATCGAAGAAGGATGGTTCATCGGTTATCATGAATCATTGATTCGACTGTTATTTGTCCTTCGCCATAGCTATGGTGCTCATAATGAAGTATAAAGACAGCCCTTCCGGTGATCCGGAAGGGCTTGTTGGTGGATTAGGCAGATTTTCGAAGTTCCGCTTCATACATGAATCAAAAACTACTTAATGTTTGTTATCAATTCGTTTAATATAAAGCCGTTTCGAAGGGAAGTAAATAGATAATTCTTATGAAATCTATAAGTAAATTGAATTATTATTCCTCAATTAAATAATGATAGGAATTTAAATGGTTATATTGTATAAAAAGGAGGTATTCGTTTGAAACCTAATATTTTTGATTATGCTACCAGTGAGTTATCGCAAGATGCCTTTCTATGTTGGTTATTGAAATGGGCGGAAGAAGAAGCACGAAGTCAAGATCCACAACTCCATGCGATTGCGAATGTATTTGTTAAAGAAATTTTTGACCTTCATAACTGTCAATTAAACGAATTGATTCAAAGTGTATATATTAAAAGACAATTTAACAGTCTAGATATATTAGCGATCATCAATGAGACATATGCCATTATGATTGAGGACAAAGTATTTACAAGTCATCATTCAGATCAACTAAGTCGATATCTTAAAATGGTCCAAACTCACCCAGAAACCAAACATTTAAAGCCTATACCGATTTATTACAAAATCGTAGAACAAGGCGACTACTCCGGCGTTATAGGAGCAGGATATCAAGTATTTACGCGAGCGAAGATGATCGAAGTACTGAGCGGCTCTCATACTTCGACGACCAATGATATTTTGAATGATTATCTTCATTATCTCAAGCAGATCGACACCTCGATCGAATCGTATAAATCACTACCAATTACCGAATGGAATACCTTCTCTTGGCAAGGATTCTATAGAGATTTACAAAAAGAATTGAAGAACGGAAAATGGGGACGCGTTGTAAATGCACGTGGAGGATTTTGGGCATTCTGGTGGAAAGGAGACGATAGTCAACCGCACTATTGGCAGTTAGAAGAATCAATGTTAAAAGCAAAGGTAGAAGCTGCTGATAGTCAAAATATAAGAGAGTATCGGGATCAGTGCATGCAAGCATTGTTGAAGTATTCTCAAAAAAATGAGTTGAATTTAAGTCGACCAAAAAGTGTTCGTAGTGGAAAAACAATGACGATTGCACAACGCCCCGATTACATACAAGTCTTTGATGATCAAAAAATTAATTTTGAACAAACCGTATTAGAATTGAAGCGTTATGCATATTTTAGTCAGGCTCCGTTAATGTAGATCGATTGGTTGAAAGGATATTACATCATCTACTTGCGTCACCTTAAAAATATCCGGATTTTTAAGCTGTAAGCTTTCTTGGAATCCAAATGTTGGATCGATCGAATGCAAATATAAAGACAACAAATTCCCGTGTGTCACGAGAATGGATCCATCATGCTGTTGCAACGCTTCATCGACGACACGCGTGATACGCTCAGTTGCTATCCGGCTAGATTCACCACCAGGACACGTATAGTCTGGATCGATGAACGTTCGACGAAGATGGTCCTGCCAATCGTCAAGTGGAATAGCACTTAACCGTCGTTCTTTTAAGTCCTCTTCTTGTGTAACGGGTAGTTTCAGAGCAGTCGCAAGTGGTTGAATCGAGTCGAGCGCTCGGCGATACGGACTCGAAATAAGATGTGTGATTGGAAGCTCAAATAACTGCGTACACAGTCGTTGCGCCTGTTCTTCTCCACGAGGTGTTAACGGGGCATCCGGTGCTTGACCAGTCGTTTCACAGTGGCGAATCAAGTAAATCGTCGACATGAATGTTTCATCCTTTCGTGATCAAGTGGTGCTGTATGATTTCTGGAAAAGATGGTAAAGTCCTTTTCATAGATTGAAAAATCATTTTGAAAAAGGCGTTGACAAATGCTGTCGAGATTACTAGAATTAGAAACAATTCATCGATGCAGCGACGCATCGGATAATCAAATAAAGAGAAAGCTATGATTGTCATGGGTCACACTATGGCAGGAGCAGCTTCTGGAGAGACCGTGTCGACACGGCGCCGAAGGGTTCACAATCTCAGGCAAACGGACAGAAGAGTAATCACATGCAGCGACGGGCATTCGTGGAATGTCGTAGTGGCGTGTATGGGTTATTCCTTTGATTTTGTTGAGATTGGACATTCGTCCAGTCTCTTTTTTTCTTTTTCAGGACCGACAGAACGGTCTGAAGCTTAGAGAAACCATCACAAGGAGGAGTTCAGGTTTGGAACAGCAAGGATTAAAACGGGATTTATCGAATCGTCATGTACAGTTGATTGCCATTGGTGGAACGATCGGAACGGGTTTGTTTTTAGGATCAGGTAAAGCGATCCAACTCGCCGGACCATCGATCATTTTTGCCTACTTACTCGTCGGGATCGCGATCTTCTTCGTCATGCGGGCACTTGGGGAATTGTTATTGTCAAAAGCAGGTTATCAGTCACTTACGGATATCGCAGAAGATTATCTCGGACCACGTGCCGCATTCGTGACCGGTTGGACGTACTGGTTCTGTTGGATTATGACAGCGATGGCGGACATCATCGCTGTCGGTGTGTACGTCAAGTATTGGTTTGATATCCCGCAATGGATTCCAGCCGTACTCGCGCTCTTGATTTTACTTGGCTTTAACTTATTGACCGTTAAATTGTTCGGTGAACTTGAGTTTTGGTTCGCCTTGATCAAAGTCGTGACGATTCTTGCCTTGATTGGTATCGGAATCGTCCTGCTCGCAATCGGTTTTAAAACGGACGCCGGTCCCGTGACGGTCTCGAATCTCTGGTCGCATGGCGGATGGATGCCAAACGGGATTTCTGGATTCCTGCTATCGTTCCAAATGGTCGTCTTTGCCTATGTCGGCGTCGAGCTCGTTGGGGTATCCGCAGCGGAGACAGCGGATCCGAAGAAGAACATCCCGTCCGCGATCAATAAGATTCCGCTCCGGATTCTGTTCTTCTATGTCGGTGCCTTGCTGATTCTCTTGATGATCAACCCATGGACAGGATTAAGTGCAACAGAAAGTCCGTTCGTGAAGACGTTCAGTTTGATCGGGATTCCGCTCGCAGCAGGAATCATCAACTTCGTCGTACTGACATCCGCTGCTTCTGCATGTAACAGCGGAATGTTCTCGACTAGCCGGATTCTGTATAACCTGGGAAATCAACAGCAAGCGTCGAACAAGTTCTCGAAGTTGAACAAAAATCATGTTCCAGCAAACGCCTTGTTCGTCTCGACGATCGTCGTCTCAGTCGGTGCTTTGCTCAGTAAGCTGTTACCGGGACAAGCGTTCAGTATCGTCACGACGATCAGTGCAATCTGCTTCATCTGGGTCTGGGGTGTCATCCTCGTCTGTCATCTCCGGTACAAGAAACAAAATCCGGAATTACATGCAGCATCGACATTCAAAGCACCATTGACACCACTCGTCAATTACCTCGTGCTCGGATTGTTTGCCGTCATTCTCGTCGTTATGTTATTTGCTGACGATACACGTCCAGCCTTGTTGCTGACACCGGTCTGGTTCCTCGGACTATTTGGACTATATCACCTCCGGAAAAAGAAACAACAAGCAGCTAATCAAAAAAGTGCGTAAGCCAAAACAAGCCGGTCGGACCTAATCCGACCGGCTTGTTTCATGGTGTATCGAAAGCACCTTCCTGTAGTTGTTTCCGAAGTGCTTTAGCTTTCTTTCGAATATCGCGTTTGCTGTCCGCATCGCGCTTTCCCCATTGCCGATACATCATCGACATCCGCTGATTATCAGCGAAGCGTTTTTCATGCCGATCGATGAAGTCCCAGTACAAGGCGTTAAACGGACAGGCATCCTCTCCGAGCATGTCCTTTTGATGAAACGGACATCCCTTGCAATAATCACTCATCTTATGGATGTAATTTGCCGAAGCAATGTACGGTTTAGTCGATAACGTTCCCCCGTCGGCATATAGCGCCATCCCGAGAACGTTCGGTAAAACGACCCAGTCGTAGGCATCAATGTACATCTCATTAAACCAGTCTGCCGTCTGTTGCGGTGAAATCGCAAACAGATTAGCGAAGTTCCCGAGCACCATCAAGCGCTGGATGTGGTGATTATGGGCATGCTCGACGACGGGACGTAACGATTCAGCGACACAGTTCATGTTCGTCTTCCCGGTCCAGAAAAAGTCCGGTAGATCCGCTTCATGCCGCAGCACATTGACGAAAGCGTAATCCGGCATCTCAGCTAGATAGACGGCACGCATGTATTCGCGCCAGCCGAGGATTTGTCGAATGAAACCTTCGACCGCATTGAGTGGAGCATCCTGTTCTTCAAGTGCTGCCTCGACTTGACGAATGACCTCTTCCGGTGTCAGTAAGCCGAGATTGATTGCTGCTGACAAGAGCGAATGCGATAACGTATCTTCACCGGTCAGCATGGCGTCTTGATACGTCCCGAACGTCTCGAGTCGTTCTTCGATGAAACGATGGAGAGCCTGCATCGCTTCCTTTCGCGTAACCGGCCAATGGAAGGAATCAAGTGCTCCTGGATGATCGGAAAAATCACGCTCGACCTTATCGATGACATCCCTTGTGATGTGATCGGGACGAAACTGAATTGGATCCGGAAACGTCGTCCCGGACTTCGCCGGTTTCCGGTTCTCGGCGTCAAACGACCACTTTCCACCAATCGGTTTGGAGCCGTTCATGAGAACGTTTCGTTCCTTGCGCAGTTTGCGATAAAACCGATCCATCTTGTAGGGCTTGTCGCCAATTGCTTCGACCGCTTCTTCCTGTGTCAGTAAAAACAACGGCACGTCGGAACAAACCTCGACCGTGATTTTCTTCGGTAAAGCGTCTTGCCACTTATGCATCGCCTTGCGCATTGGTTCGTCCGTGATCGCCGTATAAAATACATGGTCCGGATCATGATCTTTCCGGTGCGCCTTAAATGCCTGATCGAACGAATCAGCTTCCCGGTAATCGACGGTGAAACCCTTCTCGCGCAGTTCTTCCGCAAAATGTCGCATCGCTGAGAAGACGAGGACAAGTTTTTGTTTATGATACGTCTTCCACTTGGAGCGTGAGGTCGCTTCGACCATCAGGATGACGTCGTCTTGTTTGTTTGCTTCCTTCAATAAAGGGAGATCGTGATTCAATTGATTGCCGAATATCCAGCGTGTCGCCATGAGTGTTCCTCCTTTTACTTTCGTTATATGATTACCGTTTTTCGTCAAAGTCATGCCTGATTGTATGCCGGCTGACGAACATCTTCTTATTCTGAATCATCGCTTTTACACATTTCTGAATGTAAAAGAAGTTCCTTTCTGTGCAAGCTATGATAGGGTTATAATGGAAAGGTAAGTTGTCGTCATGAGGGGGAAGTTTTTCATGACAGGTAGTCCATAATATCAACGGGGATAGGAAGGATATCATGAGCAGTATGCCTAAAAAAACAGACGTTATTTTAATTGGTGCCGGAGTCATGAGCGCGACGTTAGGGGTCTTGTTAAAAGAACTCGCGCCTGAGATGAACATCAAGGTATTCGAGAAACTCGCGAGTGCCGGGGAAGAAAGCTCGAATGAGTGGAACAATGCCGGAACAGGTCACGCCGCATTATGTGAACTGAACTATACGACAGAAAACGCCGATGGTTCGATCGATATCAGTAAAGCAGTCAAAGTAAACGAACAGTTCCAACTGTCACGTCAATTCTGGTCGCATCTCGTCAAGGAAGGTGTCTTGCCGAATCCGAAAGAATTCATCATGCCGATTCCACATATGAGCATGGTCGAAGGAACAGAAAACGTCGAATTCCTGAAAAAACGATTGGAAGCGCTATCAGAGAATCCGTTGTTTGCAGGAATGGAATATTCAGAGGATCCAGCGAAATTAGCCGAGTGGATTCCACTCATCATGAACGGTCGGACGTCACCAGAGCCGATCGCTGCGACAAAAATCGATTCAGGAACGGACGTCAACTTTGGTGCGTTGACACGAATCCTGTTTGAATATCTCGCACAACACGATGTAGCGATCAACTATCAGCACGGTGTCGAGGATTTGAAGCGTGTTGACGGTGGTTGGGAAGTCAAAGTGAAGAATGAGCGCGATCACCGGATTGAGCATCATACGGCGCAGTTCGTCTTCATCGGGGGTGGCGGTGGTAGTCTACCGTTGCTCCAAAAAACAGGCATCGAGGAATCGAAGCAAATCGGTGGTTTCCCGGTCAGTGGTTTATTCCTCGTCTGTAAAAATCCTGAAATCATCGAACAGCACCATGCGAAAGTTTACGGAAAAGCGAAAGTCGGAGCACCACCGATGTCAGTACCGCACTTGGATACACGATACATCGATGGGAAGAAATCACTTCTCTTCGGACCGTTTGCTGGCTTCTCACCGAAGTTCCTTAAGACAGGATCGAATCTTGATTTGATCGCGTCTGTCAAACCGAACAACGTCTTGACGATGCTTGCTGCGGGAGCAAAAGAGATGGGATTGACGAAGTATCTGATCGAACAAGTCCTCTTGTCGACGGAACAACGGATGAACGAATTACGTGAGTTCATCCCGAATGCGAAGACAGAAGACTGGGATGTCGTCGTCGCTGGTCAACGTGTCCAAGTCATCAAGGACACACCACAAGGAAAAGGGACACTCCAGTTCGGAACAGAGGTCGTTAGTGCAGCAGATGGGTCTGTCGCTGCCTTACTCGGTGCGTCTCCAGGTGCTTCAACAGCGGTACCGGTCATGCTCGAAGTGCTCGGAAAATGTTTTCCGTCCGAATTACCGGCGTGGGAAGCAAAAATCAAGGAGATGATTCCGTCTTACGGAATTTCGCTCGTCGAACATCCAGAACTATTCGAGCAGATTCATGCAGAAACAGCAAAAACGCTTGAACTTGAACAAGGTCAACCGATTCGCTAAACGAAAAACCGTCCGACTCTACGAGAGCCGGACGGTTTTTTGATTTAGCGGAAGTTACGGAAGAAACGTGTTTTCTTCAGTGCAATCCCGACTGGAATCGCAACGAGGATGCCGATGACGTTTTGTGTGATGTTTCCTGGAATTGAAGTGGCTGGTGCGACCCAGTTGCTGAACATAATCCCTTCATGCACGAAGTAGACGAGTAGCATGACAGGAACGGAAGCAATCATCCCGATCAAGTTGAACGTGACATTCGTTCCGTTACGACCACCTGACCACGCGATGTAACCAACGATCAATCCTTGAAGTCCACGTGCGATGATCGTACCAGGTGCCCAAATCGCATAACCCGTTAGAAGATCGAATAACCCCATTCCAACAGCACCGGCAATCAATGCTGTCCGTGGACCGAATAAAATCGCGATGAGAAAGAGCATTGCTGTTCCCATATGAATGAGACCACCGTTTAGTGCGATTGGTAATTGAATCTTGATTAACATCGTTGCTACAAGAACAAGTGCGATTGACATCGCAGTGATGACGAGCTGGCGGGTACGAGTGCTAGAATACGGTGCTGCTTTTTGCATGTGACTAACCTTCTTTATGATAGATTTTAAGATATCTTCAATTTATCAGATGCCTGGACTAGTCAAAAGTGTCAACTTTGAATTATTTATAGGGGTCAGATTGACTAAAAAATCGTCATTCGTTCTTAATTCCAAAAGAGTTTAATCTATTCATACAGTCTTAAATGAAAAAATCTCCAAAACGGTTGTCGTTTTTGAATCTACTCTTTGTTTTTTCTGTACAATGAACAGCGAAAGGAAGGGGGAAGTTAATGAAATATCAGATCGCGACAGCTGTTTTTTTATTCGCTTCATTGTCACCAGTCATATCGGAGGCGAAGGATCAGACGACACAACATCAACGTTATTACGCAGCATATGAAAAAATCGTGCAAGAATTGAATCGGACACATGAAAATGCGGACGTCACATTGCTTGCAGCAAATCAATTTGCAGACGAGGACTGGGTTTCGCCAAAACGTTTTCAGAAACGAGTAGTCAAACGGTTAAAGCCGTTGCATGTTCAATTGAGTATTTATGGAGATGGTCAACGAGCACTTGAACGAACACAAGGTAAAAAAGAAGTTCGGATCACAGGGAATTTCGAAACGGAACTTTTGGAGCAAAGTGAGCGACAGTGGTTCTCTGATGTCTTTTCGATGACGTCTCAAGCCATCAATGATGGCATTTGGACACAGAAAGGATTCGATGGTACCCGAATCGATGCAGGACAAACGATGGTCGTAACGGTCAGTGGTACATACGCGAAGCAAGGCATCTTAACAAAACACCACATCACGAAAGAATTTCATTGTTCATCCGTTGGTGAAATCTACTATTGAAATAGAAAAAGAGCGAAACTCGTCTGAGTTCCGCTCTTTTGCATTAATTCCGGATCAAGTGATCGAAAGCACCGAGTGCAGCTGTTGCACCAGATCCCATCGAGATGATGATCTGTTTATACGCGCTATCTGTGCAGTCTCCTGCAGCGAAAACGCCTGGTACGTTCGTTGCACCGTGGCGATCGACTTGGACTTCACCGAACTTGTTACGGTTCACTGTTTCACCGAGCCAGTCCGTGTTCGGTACAAGACCGATCTGGACGAAGACACCCTCGAGCTCGACGTGACGTTCGACGTTCGTTTCGCGCTCGATGTACGTGATACCGTTCACTTTGTCCGTTCCTGTGATTTCCTTCGTCTGTGCGTTGACGACGACCGTGACGTTCGGAAGTGAAGCGAGGCGTTCTTGAAGAACAGCGTCTGCTTTTAATTCCGGTGCGAACTCAAGGACCGTGACATGCTTGACGATTCCCGCGAGATCGATGGCTGCTTCGATCCCTGAGTTTCCGCCACCGATGACTGCGACACGTTTTCCTTCGAACAATGGACCATCACAGTGTGGGCAGTAGGCGACGCCTTTGTTCTTGAATTCGAGTTCGCCTGGAACACCAACGTTACGCCAGCGTGCGCCTGTTGAAAGGATCAAACTCTTCGTTTTCAAGACGGCACCATTCTCAAGCTCAAGCTCAAGGAGGTCCTTCTTCTCAAGGCGAGTTGCTCGTTGCAGGTTCATGACGTCGATGCCATATTCCTTAACGTGCTCCTCAAGACTTGCGACGAGTTTTGGTCCTTCCGTGTACTTCATGCTGATGAAGTTTTCGATGCTCATCGTATCCATGACTTGTCCACCGAAGCGTTCTGCGACGATTCCTGTCCGGATCCCTTTACGAGCTGCATAGATGGCAGCGCTCGATCCAGCTGGACCACCACCGACGACGAGAACATCGTATGGATCTTTATCAGCGAAATCAGCAGCATCGGCACCTGTGCCAAGCTTCGCTAAGATTTCTTCAAGTGACATCCGTCCGTTACCAAATGCTTCGCCGTTGACGAAGACTGTCGGAACAGCCATGATCTCTTTTTGTTCGACTTCTGCTTTAAATGCTGCACCATCAATCATCGTGTGACTGATGTTCGGGTTGAGAACACTCATGACGTTCAACGCTTGTACGACATCTGGGCAGTTGTGGCAGCTCAAGCTGATGTACGACTCGAAGTGGTACGTTTCTTGAATGCCTTGAATCTGCTTGATGACTTCCGCATCGACCTTCGGTGCTCGACCGCTGACTTGTAGCAGAGCGAGAACGAGGGACGTGAACTCATGACCGAGTGGGATTCCCGCGAACGTGATGCCGCTTGTCTCACCGACACGGTTGACTGTGAAACTTGGTGTCCGGGGAAGGCTTGCCTGCTCGACGGAGATGCGTGGTGTCATGCTTGCAATCTCTTCGACGAGTGCGCTCATCTCAAGCGAGACGGCGTCTGTCCCAGCGCTAACCGCTAGGACGAGATCGCCTTCGAGAAGCTCGAGGTATTGCGCGAGTTGTGCTTTAATGTCTGGTGCTAAAGCCATCGCGAATCCGCTCCTTAAATTTTTCCGACGAGGTCAAGGCTTGGTGTGAGTGTTGCAGAGCCTTCTTCCCATTTCGCTGGGCAGACTTCGCCTGGATTGTTACGTACATATTGTGCTGCTTTGATTTTGTTGACGAGTGTGCTCGCATCACGACCGATGCCGCCTGCGTTGATTTCAACTGTTTGGATGACGCCGTCTGGATCAATGATGAACGTACCGCGGTCAGCAAGACCGTCTTGTTCGTTCAAGACTTCGAAGTTACGTGAGATGACGTGTGATGGGTCGCCGATCATGATGTACTCGATTTTACCGATTGTTTCTGATGTTTCGTGCCATGCTTTATGTGTGAAATGCGTATCTGTTGAGACAGAGTAAACTTCAACGTCAAGCGCTTTGAGTGTTGCGTATTGGTTTTGGAGATCTTCGAGTTCTGTCGGGCAAACGAATGTAAAGTCTGCAGGGTAGAAACATACGACACTCCATTTACCGCGAAGGTTGGCATCCGTTAGGTCAACGAATTCTCCGTTGTGGAATGCTGATGCACTGAATGGTTTTACTTCACTTCCGATTAAAGACATGATAAAAATCCTCCTCAAGGGTTCTATATTTAGAATCTGTTCTAGTGCATACAGGTAATCTGTATTTATCACACTAGAATAATTCTAATCTAATACTAATTTCATATAGACCAACACTTTTGTCAAGGTATAATCGGTAATTTCTTATTTCAGGAAAGATTGTGTGAACAAAAAAAGAAATCCCGACTCCTAAATGAAACAGGAGTCGGGAGCTGTATTCTTTATTGCCAGTCCGTGTGGAAGATCCCTTCGCGGTCTGTTCGAGCATACGTATGCGCACCGAAATAATCGCGTTGGGCTTGCAACATGTTGGCATTCGAGTTTGCTGTCCGGTAGCTATCATAATACGTCAACGACGTCGATAGACATGGGAGCGCAAAACCAGATAGCGCACCTTCGGCAACGACGTGGCGTAACGATTCTTGATACGCCTGTACTTTCTCAGCGAAGAATGGGGCGAGCATTAAGTTCGAGAGGTTCGCGTCGTTTTTGAACGCTTCACTGATGACATTCAAGAAGTCTGCCCGGATGATACATCCACCACGGAAAATCAAGGCGATTTCTTCAAGGCGTAAGTTCCAGTCGTATAGTTCAGACGATGTCCGGTACTGGGTAAAGCCTTGCGCGTAAGCTGCGACTTTCCCCATATAAAGCGCTTGACGAATCCGTTCGATCCACGCGTCCCGCTCAAGCGATGACAAGTCTTCTGGTCCCTTCAGAACAGCAGACGCTGCGACGCGTTCTTCTTTAACAGCTGAAAGGTAACGAGCGAACAAGGCTTCCGTGATGATCGAAGAGGCGATTCCATTATCAATTGCTTGTAAGCTTGTCCATTTTCCGGTTCCTTTTTGACCGGCTTGATCGAGAATGACATCAATCAACGGTTGCCCTGTCTCGTCATCCGTTTTTCGGAGGATGTCCGCTGTAATCTCAATCAGGTAACTTTTCAGTTCACCTTCGTTCCACTCAGCGAAGATGTCCGCGACTTCCGTGACGTCGAGTCCGAGACGGAAACGGAGGAAGCTATACGCTTCAGCAATCAGTTGCATGTCCGCATACTCGATTCCGTTATGAACCATCTTGACGAAGTGACCAGCGCCTTTCGGACCAATATAGACACAACATGGATCGCCTTCAACGTGAGCGGCAATCTTCGTCAAGATCGGTGCGACATGTTCGTAGGCTTCTTTCGATCCACCCGGCATGATCGCAGGACCGGTCCGTGCACCGACTTCACCACCCGATACGCCGACGCCGATGTATTCGATGCCGTGTCGTTGGAGTTCGTCGAAGCGACGTTCCGTATCAAGGAAGTGGGAATTCCCACCATCCATGATGATGTCGCCTGTTTCGAGATGCGGAAGTAACGATTCGATGACTGAATCAATCGCGCTGCCGGCCGTGACCATCATGAAGATTTTACGCGGACGGGCGAGTGACTGTACGAATGCTTCGATATCGTAGTACGGATGAAGTGGTAATCCCTCATCGTGTGCAACGAGATCGTCCGTTAAATCACGTGTGTAGTTATAGATGGCGACTTCTTCTTGATGACTCGCCATATTCAGTGCTAAGTTGCGTCCCATGACGCCAAGCCCGATGACTCCGATAGAATGTTGCATAAGTAGAACGACTCCTTTTCTTAGACGACGAGGCTGAGGAGAAGAACGAACCCAAGTCCACAAACGGAAATGATCGTCTCAAGCACAGTCCATGTCGCAAACGTTTCTTTTAATGATAAACCGAAATATTCTTTAAACATCCAGAAGCCCGCATCATTGACGTGTGAAGCGATTAGACTACCCGCACCAGTCGCAAGGACGACGAGCGCTAAGTTGACGTCAGATTGCTCCAGTAACGGAATGACGAGACCTGCTGTCGAAAGGGCAGCGACTGTCGCAGAACCAAGTGAGATTCGCAGAATCGCAGCGATCAACCAAGCGAGCAGAATCGGAGATAACGCCGATCCTTCAAATAATTGTGCGACGAATGTACCGACGCCGCCGTCAATCAAGACTTGTTTGAAGGCACCGCCACCACCGATGATCAATAGCATCATCCCGATTTGGGCGATGGCCGTCGTACAAGATTCCATGACCGTTTGCATCGGAATCTTACGGGCGATCCCCATCGTGTAGACCGCGACGAGTAACGAAATCAACATCGCCGTCGAGGCGTTCCCGATGAACTCGATCGCCGAGATGACGCTACTCTCACCCAAGCCGAGTGTTTCTTGTAAAAGCGTGAAGATCGTTGCGACCGACATCAAGAGGACTGGTAGCATCGCAGTGAAGACACTAATACCGAAACCTGGCGTCTCGTCTAAATCAAATTCTTTTTGTTCCCCGAGTGACGCGATGTTTCCTGTGCGTGTAAACGATTCAGGTACGAGTCGTTTCGCGATCTTCGTAAAAACAGGACCAGCAATGATGACTGTCGGAACAGCAACGATGAAACCATACAATAAGACTTCCCCGATATTGGCTTTATACTCCCCTGCGATGACGGTCGGACCTGGGTGAGGTGGTAAGAAGCCGTGCGTGACAGACAGTGCTGCGACCATTGGGATCCCAAGATATAAGATCGAGACGCGGAGCTGGCGTGAAATCGCAAAGACGATTGGAATCAATAGAACGAGTCCGACTTCGAAGAAGAGTGCGATTCCGATGATGAACGAAGCAACGACGACCGCCCATTGGATGTTCTTTTCCCCGAATCGTGCGACAAGCGTCATCGCGATTCGCTGCGCCCCCCCGGCGTCAGCGATTAGCTTTCCAAGCATCGCACCAAGACCAAAGATCAGAGCTAGGTGACCGAGTGTTCCTCCGATACCGGCTTCGATCGTCTTGACGATCTGATCGAGCGGCATACCGAGTAATAGTGCAACGCCAAAGGAAACGATGATGAGTGAAACGAACGTATTTAATTTTAACCCCATGATGAGAACGAGCAATGCGACGATCCCAATTCCTACGATAACTAAAGGCATGATGACTTCCCCCAAAAGATTAAGTTAGTTTTCCTCTTGAATCAAGCTCCGTTGATACATAGCAATTCGTTTGTGGTCTTCGGATAATGTCCGCGCTAGACTAATGAAAATCGGTAAAAGCTGACGATATTCATGCATCGCTTCTTCATTTGGTACATGGCGATGTGTTTCCCCAATCATCTCGGATACGACTTCGAACGAATCGATTTCCCCTGTCGCATACAGTCCGAGAATACAAGCGCCAAGACATGAACTTTCGAAACTTTCCGGAATGACAACTTCCGACTCAAAGATGTCCGCCATCATTTGGCGCCAGACTTCAGACCGGGCAAATCCACCGGTTGCCTGAATCCGCGTCACAGGACCATCCATGCATTCGACGAGTGCGAGGAAGACGGTATACAGATTGTAGATGACGCCTTCTAGTGCTGCCCGGATCATGTGCTCTTTTTTGTGTGAGAGCGTCAAACCGAAGAATGAACCGCTGACGTCCGGATTCCATAGCGGTGCTCGTTCACCGGACAAGTAAGGATGGAACAACAGACCGTCGGACCCCGGGCGGACGCGTTCGGCAATCTTCGTCAGGACAGCATACGGATCGATGCCGAGGCGTTTTGCTGTCTCGACTTCTGCTGAAGCGAGTTCGTCTCGAATCCATCGTAAGACCATTCCACCGTTATTGACGGGGCCGCCGATGACCCAGTGGTCCTCGGTCAGTGCGTAACAGAACGTTCGTCCTTTTTCATCCGTCTGTGGACCATCAATGATCGTTCGGATGGCACCGCTCGTTCCAATCGTGATCGCGATTTCCCCTTTGCGAATCGCGTTGACACCTAAATTGGAGAGGACACCATCACTGGCACCGACTAAGAACGGCGTATCGACGGATAGTCCCATTTGTCGTGCGTAATCAGTATTAAGTCCGGTACATGACGTCGTTGTCGGTACGGGTTCCGATAAATAGCTTGCATCGATACCCGCGACATGCAGTGCGCCCGTATCCCAACCTAATTCATGAATATTAAAGAGACCAGTTGCTGAAGCGAGAGAGTGGTCGATGACATATGTTCCGAACAGTCTTTGGAACACGAACTCCTTGATCCCGACATACTTTTTCGTTTGAGCGTGGAGCTCCGGACGATCTTCGACGAGCCAACTGATTTTGCTAAGCGGTGACATCGGATGAATCGGTGTCCCGGTCCGGTGATAGATCGAGAGACCATATTGTTCCTTAATCTTGTTCGACCATGCTTCACTCCGACTGTCCGCCCATGTGATGCAGGCAGTCAACGGTTGATGTTGTGCGTCCATCGCAATCAAACTGTGCATGGCACTACTGAACGCGACGAACTTCGGTGGCATGCTCGGATGACGTTTTGTGATCAATCGGATGGATTCGAGTACGGCATCAAAAATTTCTTCCGGATCCTGTTCCGCCGTCGAACGGTTCGGTGTGTGGAGTGGGTAACCGACGTTCGTTTGTCCGATGACCTCTCCTTTTGTCGTAAATAAGACTGCTTTCGTACTCGTCGTTCCGATATCGACGCCTAACATGTATTCAGTCATGTGAATCGACTCCTTTCGACATCATTTGTTGCGTTTTCCAGAGATCTTCGACTTCCTGAACATCATCAAAGTTCTGATGTAAGGAAGCAACCATCCGTTCACGATCCCCTGTCTCGATCGCTTCGATATACAAGGCATGGTTCGCGAGGATGCGTTCGAAGTCTTCGATGTCTTCCTCGAATCGTACCCGCATTGATAGGAGGATGAAACTTTCCATGACTGGTTTGAGATTTTGCCAAATCATGCTGACATACCCATGATCGATCGAGCGGATGATCGTTTCATGAAACAGTACGTCTTGGAAAGAGAATTCATCAGCATCCTTATATTTGATGGCAACCTTCATCATTTCGAGAATTTTGCTGAGTTCACGGACGAGTTCTGCCCGTTCGACCTTAACAAGTCGCTCGAAGACGAACGTTTCGATGAGTAAGCGGACATCATAGATTTCTTGAATGTCGCGCTCGGATAAACCGACGACGACCGCTCCCATTCGTTCGAGACGAATCAACTGTTCGGCTGCAAGCACCTTTAACGCGTCACGGACAGGTGAGCGACTGACTGAAAAATCAGAGGCTATTTTGTTTTCGGATAAGATGGTACCGCTTTCAATTTTTCCTGAAATGATCCGCATTCGTAGTTCGTGCGCGACACGATCTCCGGCAGAAGCTTTTGACAACCACTTCAAGGGGTATAACAGTTCTGACATAGAATCACCTGATTTCTAGAGTGAGTATACTTGTATACAAGTTAGTATATACGTTTTTCTCTAAAATGCAAACGCTTCACTTAAATCTTAGAGATTCATCTGGCAATCAGGAAATCGGTTCCAAATATGTTAGGGTGAAGGAGTAATCAATAACCAGAACGGATAAGGAGGAGATAGTACATATGAACATTTTAGTTGTAGGTGCAGGAGCAGTCGGAGGTTATTTCGGGGGCCGTCTTGCGGAGCAAGGTGAACAGGTGACCTTTCTCGTCCGTCCGAAGCGATATGAACAATTACAAAAAACAGGTCTACAGATCACTAGTCCTCATGGCGATATCACGATCACTCCTCAGTTAGTGACAAGAGACATGCGACCGGATCACGTATTTGATGTCGTTTTGCTTTCGACGAAAGCCTATCACTTAGATGATGTCTTAAAGGATCTTACGCCATTCGTTTCGAACGAGACGTATATCATTCCTTTATTGAATGGCATGCAACATATTCGTCGGTTAACAGAAGTCTTCGGAGAAGAGCGTGTACTGGGCGGTCTTTGCTTCATTGAATCGACGCTTGATGCAGAAGGACGCATTTTACAGACGAGTCCGTCACATCGACTGTTGTTTGGCTCACGAACCGGCAAACCAACAGCTCGTTTGCAGGAGATCGCAACACGTTTTGCGAAAGCGAAGGCACCGATGGCGTACTCGATGCATATCATGGATGACATGTGGCAAAAGTATCTTTTTATTTCGACATTTGCGGGTGTGACGACGCTATTTCGTTCAGCGATCGGTTCGATTCGGGAAGAAGCTGTCGGGCGTCAGATGATTGTAGACGTCATGAACGAAGCGAAACAGGCGATGGAAGAACAGGGCGCGGTCTTCAATGACGATACAGAAACGGTGCTATTGAAGCAGATGCATGCGATGGAAGATACGATGAAATCGTCGATGTTGCGCGATATGGAAAAAGGTCAGCCAGTCGAAGTGGAACATTTTTTCAGCGCCTTGTTAAAACCTACTTCGACAGAACGGTTCAGAGCTTTAAAATTAGTCGAAGCAAACTTACGCATGTATCTTGGAACGATTAAATAGTTACATTTTTCTATTTTAGAAAAATAATGGAGTAGTACAAATGTTTCGTTTTGATGACGAAAGACCTGTTTCCCCTAGGAATCGTTGACTTCCGAAATAAAGTTCATCTATTGTTAATGAGATTGAAAAAAGTGATAATATATTTTTCCGCATTTTTTTCTTGCAAGGACGAATGAAGCAGACGAGAGGGTAAGTTTATCCATTATGAAACGTATTATTATTCGTGCAGGTATGACACCATTCGAACAGTTCGATGCTCCTTATTTGATGAAACATAATTCCATTGGAGGAAACGTTGGAAATCTCATTTATCAATACAGTATCTTTCGGACGTTGATGACAGAAGGTACGACGATTACACCGGACTATTACTATTATGATGAAGAACGGGCGGATGAGATCAATGCTAACTTCGATCTCTACGTCATTCCGTTAGCGGACGCATTCCGAAAAGAATTCGTACCGACGTTGCGGAAGTACACCCGCCTTATCAAGAAATTAAAAATTCCAGTCGTCGTCATCGGTGTAGGATTACGTGCACCGTTTGAACCAGACTTAGATGGTGGATTCCCGTTCGATGAAGATGTTAAAGCATTCGTCAGTGCCGTTCTCGAGCGCTCAAGCATGCTTGGTCTTCGTGGGGAAATCACGTCGAAATACTTGACGCGTCTTGGTTTTCGCGAAGGCATTGATCATCGTGTCATCGGATGTCCTTCGATGTACGCGTTTGGTCGCGACTTACATATTCGTGAAACGAACATTACGCCCGAGTCGATGATTACGGTCAACTCGTCACGTTTAGCACCACAAAATGTTCTTGATTTCATTACGCGCGGAATGGAAGAGTATCCGAATCATTACTTCATTCCCCAATGGATGAAGGAACTGAAATTGACGTATACAGGAACGCATCCGATCGCAGATTTGTCCGTGACGAACTATCCGGTGAAGATGTCGGATCCTGCTTACATGAACGATCGTGTTCGTTTCTTCTTGAACGCACAAACATGGTTCGATTTCATCGGGCAGGCAGACCTCAGTTTTGGTGCGCGCTTGCATGGAAATATCACAGCAACGCTTGCGGGTACGCCGAGTATCCTCATTCCAAAGGATGCACGAATGCGCGAACTAACGGATTATCATCAGTTGACGCATATTTGGGCGAACGACATCAAAGCGGATACACAATTATCCGACGTCGTAGCCAATGCTGATTTCCAAAGTCCAGTACGTGTTCAAGCACGTAACTTCGACAACTTCGTTGATTTCTTGAACGTGAATGATCTTGAACACATTTATCAAGAGACGAACTATCCTGAGAATGTACCGTTTGACCGTCAAATGGCGCAAGCGGAACTACTTCCACCGGTTCAACCGATTTCTGGCGTGAGTCTCGAAGAAGCAGTAGCTCGTTTCGAACGCTTCTTCCCGGAACAAGAGAAGAAGATCGCGGATGCGCAAAAACAGGCAAAAGCGCAATTGGCCGAAAAAGATAAGAAAATCAAAGCATTGCAGAAACAGACAACGACGACTCAAAAAGATCAGGAAATTGCGGCGCTCAAAGCACAACTGGCTGCTCAAACGAAGAAAATGAAGCATCAGCAAGGAACATTGAACCGGAAAGCGGTTCGGGCAGCCTTAAAGACAGCGGATTTATTTGCTAAAAAATAAAACGTTCTAACATTCCGGATTGATATGCTCCCCAAAAAGTAGACAGTTGAAATAACAAAAACTGTCTACTTTTTGAAGGGAGCTTTTTCTATGACTAAATCTAAGTTTTCGTCAGATGAAAAACTACGAATTATTAAGATGTGTGA